>Ga0209491_10008349_pt1 | contig 13193 bp, 10 predicted proteins | sample BON02_FD_187213 | JGI IMG/M metagenome (GOLD analysis project Ga0209491, IMG submission 187213) | Freshwater microbial communities from Lake Bonney liftoff mats and glacier meltwater in Antarctica - BON-02 (SPAdes) (version 2) | ecosystem: Environmental > Aquatic > Freshwater > Ice > Glacier... | reverse complement strand
ACAAAGTATAACCAGTCTTTACTTTGATATTGTAGCCCAAGAACTTCTTGCAACACGTGTTTGTGCGCCTTGTGTACCCATGGGATGGGTCGTATCAGCCCAATGATGAGGAAAATAAAGTACATACGGGTTGAGTGGCCTCTTGAAAATTTGCACACATCTTTGGAATACATAAACAAAGTATAACCAGTCTTTACTTTGATATTGTAGCCCAAGAACTTCTTGCAACACGTGTTTGTGCGCCTTGTGTACCCATGGGATGGGTCGTATCAGCCCAATGATGAGGAAAATAAAGTACATACAGGTTGAGTGGCCTCTTGAAAATTTGCACACATCTTTGGAATACATAAACAAAGTATAACCAGTCTTTACTTTGATATTGTAGCACCAAAACTTCTTGCAATACGTGTTTGTGCGCCTTGTGTACCAATGGGATGGGTCGTATCAGCCCAATCATGAGGAAAATAAAGTACATACAGGTTGAGTGGCCTCTTGAAAATTTGCACACATCTTTTGAATACATAAACAAAGTATAACCAGTCTTTACTTTGATATTGTAGCCCAGGAACTCCTATGTCAACTCCCCAAGGCCCTCTGAGGGCTGGCCAAAAAGGCCCCCCCCCCCCCCCCCCCCCCCCCCCCCCCCCCCCCCCCCCCCCCCCCCCCCCCCTCTCCGCCCTTCCCGTCCTCACACGGCACTCAGAGAGAAGCAGCGCTACTTAGCCACAATTTGCATGACGTCGTTGGCGTCAAAATCACGAGCGGTGGCACATGAAGGATTATTCTGCAGCAGCACCCACAGAAAACGAATCTGTAGCTCGAGTTGCTGTCGTCTAGTAAGCAGGTCAATGCGCGTGATGCTAAGCTTTTCCCCGAAAAAAACACGCTGATTGCGATGAAAAAAACAACGGACCGCGTAGAGCAATTGTAGGACGCGTGTGTCTGTCAAAAAGGTTGGCTGCAACAGCAAAGGGCATGTGTTGGCGTTGATATTGGAATACTTGTGCGCGAAACGCGCGGCATAATCGGCAGTCCACGGCACGAGTATCGTGGCCAGCTGCGCCTGTGGAATGCCAGTCATCTCAGAGAGCAATGGCATGTGAAGTGATTGTTCGGCGTTGTCAGAGACGGTGGCAATAATGGGTGTGGCTGGCACATCCTCGTGCATAAAAACACGTGTTGTATGCAATAATAAAATGAGGTTCTTCAGAGGGTTCTTCACGTAAAACGTCTGGAGATCCACTCCCTGTACATTTTCGTTAGCGAATGGCTTGACGAGTGGTTTTGCACAGCCGTGTTTCAAAATTGCTTCTCCCAAGGCCAGGAGCAGGGTCTGAAGAGCACGCAGCTGTGGTGTGTCGTAGTAGCGGCTGAGGACTGTCGCACTATAAAACGCAACTGTTTTTTGCAGACAGTGCATGTCAACCAGAGTGTCTTGCAGGAACCCTGGGAGCGCGTATTGTGGGATTGGGGCGGGGATGCTGGGCATATTTTTTGTTGCGGCAGCGGAGATGGCGGCATCTTCCAAAACGCATACCAACTGTATGATACTGCAGCACGCAGCCATCACGACGTGAGGCGTTATTATGTAGAGCAAGACCGCGGGTGTGGGTTGCAGGATATATTCCACGAATGTCAGCACCAGACGTTGCTGTGTACTGGCCCCCTTATTGCTGACCAGGCCGACACTGAAGAACGAACACGAGTGTTTTTCCTTGCATATTTCTCCGCCACAGAGCGGGCACCTCTTCTCCGTCAAATGATATGCGGTCTTGATACGGGCACGCAGGAAGCGTTGTTGTTGCTGCGTTTCAGTGCTGCCCAGTCTGAACGAGTCTTGTGCAGGCATGTACACATTCATTTTGCGAAGACGAACCATATTCTGACTGGGTGCGTAAGGCATTAAATATTCTACAAACGCAGTGTCTTCACTGTCGACGGGTCTTGGAAACGAGTGCAGCAAAAACTTGTCAATGCGCGGCTCGGTGTGTCCAATGCCAGCGCAATGTAGCTGCGCCGTGATGTCTATGTTGTACAGTTCAGCAATGTCGTGGTAAGACATCGCGTGCGTGCTGTGTCGCGCGTATCGGCTGGCAACATGTCGGATATGCTCGGCCAATACAGACCCCATCCGCCTGGTGCACACAGAGTGTGCTCACGCTGAAATTTGGGAAGTTTCACGATCAGTGCCAAGTCCACGCAAACATCTGTGCTCCCTCATGGGAAACTGACTTATAGCCTACCATCACACTGACAGCACGTATTCTAAAATCGGCCAAAAAAAACACATAGCTTTTCTTGAACCCCCCCCCCCCCCCCCCCCCCCCCCCCCCCCCCTCCATGCACCAAAGGCCCAATTGAGGGTTGGGGTATCAGACAAATGGGAGCTGATGTGATTATACCCCCGTATATTCATATGACATGGCTTGATATGTATATATGACAATATCTTATTGACGTCACCCCGTCTGAAGACACAATTTGTTCTGTGGATGGTGCATCAATTCGTCCAACCCATACGAAGAGACTCGATGATGCACAACCATGTCGTTTACATGAATGCAACGGAGTATTGCAATACTGTAATGCACATTGCCAACACACCAGGCTACTCCTTGTTCGTGCAAATTATCACAGAAGAGGCAAGTAGCCCAGCATCCCCGTCGTCACATATCTCAGCGGGACAGGCGGTTCACCCGGAAGTTGATACACCATCGGCACCAACAGACAAGTTGTATGCAAAAAGCGAATCACTGCAGTATTCTGAATCGATTGTGTTTGATAAATTAAAAACAATGTACGAAGCGTTGGCTGGCGCAGCGAGTGACTTTGAATATGAAGACATTGGCAATGATACTGGCAATGTATTTGGATATGTATTTTTTTCTCGGTTCAATACGTCTGTGACAGATATTTCACAATTATTATATTCGATAGGGTTGCTTACGACAGAACAAACCAATGGTTCGAGTAACAGCAGCTCTGCCGGCTGTAGTAGCAATAGCAGCAGTGCTAGTAGCATAGGCAGCTCCAGCAACACGCAGGCTAGTTCGAATCCGAGTACTAGAATGCACACGGGTGGAGAGAATAACGCGGGTCTTGTTTCTCTCCAGGAACATATTCAGCACGCCGTCGCCCTGCAGCATTTTATGCAGACCACAATCATGCAGCCCACGCGGTATGTGAAGAATGCATGCATACAACTGGTCAACACGTATGTGGAAAGTATCATACACGGTGTTTTCTATACCAAACTCGACAACGGCAATCGTGCGTTGATCGCCTCGCTCTCGTACCCGGGCCCCTCCACTTTGCAATACAAAATAACAGGGAACCGTTGTCTCACAGACATAGAAGTTGAAGACTAGTACGGACATTGCGGCGCTCAATAGCTGTGTAACGGGTGTCTTTCGATTTTAATGTTTCTTGCTCCCTTTACTAAGGTTACTCCTGAAAAAACACCTTTGAATTGAAAAAAGTACGGATTAAGTGCTCCTCTTGCTGAGGTTACTCGTTAATAAACACTCTTAAATCAAAAAAAAAGTGCAAGATGCCCATCAAGAGAACAGCTTACGAATTTGGTGCTGGGGTAAAATGTCTGATTTCTTTGTGGGCATGCATGACTGTATGCGCATGTGTGCTGTGATGTGGGATTACGTTTTTGTGGGCAGCCGATCTATATAAAGCAGATACTGGTTCGTCGCATAGACAGCATTGCATGGCCTTGCAGCTATACCGAGAGGGCAGAATATTTCAGGCGTACGCTGGACAACAACACAGCTATCAGAGCAATGCTCAGCGCACGGGGGAGGAGGAAACTATTTTTCCTGGCATTGGGGTGGAATACACCCTGCTGCGGTCGAAAATCGTGGAAATCAGCAAGAAGCAGCAGTGGAAGTCGTGCGCGACGTACGTAAAAAAGAAAGGCACTGACGATGCTTTTAAAATCTACGTGCACGCAACACAGGCCAATGTGTATCTTGTGGAGGCAGAATACATGGTGCCGAGTATATCGGTGTGTCTTTTAATCTCGAGGGCAGACTTTCTTGATTATTGGGTTGCGGCGATCCCAGACGCCAGTCTGGTGAAGCGACTGCAGGGTGTCAACGCTTATATTGTCAGATTATCAGTGCGAAATCCCATCTCCTCCATGTTTGGGTGTTGCGAGAAATACATCAAGGTCAGTTACGCCATGGATGATGCCGTGAAAACCAAGGACGGCGCATGCAAACGGCAGAAGGCCTTCATCACGTATTCGCCAGTCACAGAGGCAGAGTGTGTACTGTACGACATCCCAAAGATAGTGGTGGGCATGGTTAGTCCCGACTTTTTCGATTTCCAATCAGTTTTATTCGTCGTGTACAGCTCGGAGGATACCAGCATGAATGCAGAACACACTGACTCTCCTCGCCAAGCAGGACTCGCCAATCCCCCCAACCAGCATGTGGATGAAGTGACCACCTGTCATGTGTATGCAGAGGGGATGAAGTTTACCAAAAACAGTCCTGCGTTTTTGAACGCCATGTATTTCCCTGATTTCCTCCACAAAATGTGCACCAACTGGGCCATACAGGCCAGATGTCTTGATTTGCGGCACGCCAAGTTCGGGTCATCGCTGCTCGCGCTGCACCAGATGTCTCTCGACAACGAAATCGCCTATCCTGTACTGGCAAACAAGATTCTGCCACCGCACAGCGCGCCGGTCGACAACACCAACATTGACGACCTTTTGGATATCATGTTATAGCCGAAGCTGTTTTGACAAAATATCTGCCATCCAAGGCCACATGGGGTCATGAGATTCGTGGTATGTGTACAAGACGCTGCCACAAATAAAATTGCAATACTAGTGAAATGTCTCCTGACCCGAGAGACCAGAGAGAGGGAGATAATGTTGTTTATTGCAAAAGCATGTAAACACATGTATATGAGTATATGGGGTGGTGTTACCACCTGTATCGCCCCGTATATACATACGTTGTCATAAAATATTTTCCATCCATGGCCACATAGGGTTGTGTGATTTTTGGTATGTGCACATACCAAAACACATACCAAGTGCTGTCAATATAAAACACATGTCAAAACATGATTATGAGAATATGGGGCTGTGGTAGCACATGTATCACCCAGTATACGGGCACTTTTTGCCATTTTGTGTATCTTCCCCCCGTCGCACAAATGACCCTGTGCAACCAAAAAAAGAAAAACCCGTACTAAAAACGACCCTGGGCATCCACCAAACACTCTCCCCGTCCAAAAAAACGACACAGGGCACCAAAACAGCATTCCCCTAGTCCCCAAAACACCCTAGGCACCCCAAAACTGTACTTTTGGGGAGGATTTTGTAATGCACAGACAATACATCATGCGACTAGAGTCCAAGTCAATGTGAGACGGATGGTCTTGTGTGAGACGGGTGGATGTCATTTGGATGCCCAGTGTCCTCGTGGGCACAGAGGGGGATGTTTTTGGATGCCCTGTGTCGTTTTGGGGACTGGGGAATGTTTTTTTGATGCCCAGGGTTGTTTTTTTGGTCGGGGAAGGATGATTTTTGATGCCCAGGGTTGTTTTTTGGACGGGGGGGATCATTTTTGGATACCCAGGGTTGTTTTTTTGGACGGGGGAATCATTTTTGGATACCCAGTGTAGTTTTTGGGACCGGGAAATGATTCTGGACGCCCGGTGTTGTTTTTGGTCTGGGGGAATGATTTTTTGACGCCCAGGGTTGTTTTTTGGACGGGGGGAACATTGTTTTTCATGAGAGGGGGGGGGGGGGGGGGGGGGGGGGGGTTTGGAGAGTGGGGCCCTGTGAGATACTGGAATTTTTCGAGTACTCTTTGACTGACTGACACGGAGAAAATCTGCCATCCAAGACAACACAGGGTTATGCGATTCCTGGTATGTGCACAAGGTGTTGCCAAAATAAAATCACGATGCTTTTGAAATTTCCCCAGACAGACTCGGGCCCAGTGAATTAACTCTAAACCAGAGAGACTCTAAACCGGAGAGAGATAGTGTTGTTTATTGGAAAAAGACGTAAACATATGTTAATGTGCATATGGGGCGGTGGTAGTATATGTATCCGAGGACCTAAATCTGGTACCTATAGTGATGGGGGGTTTTAGGACTTTCTGTTATCAATAAACATCTTACACATCATCGCCCAGCATACAGACACTTTGTGGCACAGCTGGTCTTTGTTACTGCCAGAGAGACTCTAAACCGGAGAGAGATAGTGTTGTGTATTGGAAAAAGACGCAAATATATGTTAATGTGCATATGGGGCGGTGGTGGTATCCGTATCGCCCAGCATACAGACACTTTGTGGCACAGTTGGTCTTTGTTACTGCCAGAGAGACTCTAAACCGGAGAGAGATAGTGTTGTGTATTGGAAAAAGACGTAAACATATGTTAATGTGCATATGGGGCGGTGATAGTATATGTGTCGCCCAGCATACAGACATTTTGTGGCACAGCTGGTCTTTGTTACTGGTAAGCACGAGGGACCGTAGGGCGTGTGCACAGAGCCCTCAGAGTGCTAAGGGCATTCCAAAATGTGTATACGAGGGGCAGTGTAGAAATGCCGCGGCTCCTGAAATAAAAAAGATAGGTGCAAAACAGGTGCATGCTCAGATAGAGGGCACAATTTTGCAAGTACAGGTTCTGGTCTATGGCAATAAACGGCAAGAATATCGCACAGATGACAAACAGGGGAGACTCGCGTCTGTGATGCGTCGACAGGATGTATGTGCTGTTGGTTCCTAGACGGTTGTTGAGCAGTTCGCGCGCGATGCAGAGAAACTGCACAACATGTATCACAATGAGCGTCCGGCGCACGGTCCTGGTCGTCATGAGGTAGCACACCACAATACAGAGCACGGCCACCCAGTTGAGGGTGATGACACTGGTGCACAGCGAAAACACAAAGAGGCCGCTGAAGAGGTTGACGGTGCTGGTGTCGCCGTGTACCGCCATGAGACACAATGTGCAGATGACAAAGTTCAACGCAAACACCCCCACGGATACCACGGTGCCAGAACTGCAGCCATGCGTGCAGTCTGAAAAGATGGCGTGTAGTGTGAAAAGAGCCGGACGGGCCACTTTTGCGATGGACACGATGCCAGTGTTGGTAGCCATTCTCGGTGTGTGGTGTGGCGTGTGAGTGTGTGTGGCGTCGCTCTGCTGGCATTGGGACGATAAAGAAAGATACATGCGCGAAAAGCGCGCCTCACGTGTCGGCACAAGCACAAAAATGGTACTCAGGTCAGGGGGGTCATTGCCAATTTTGTCAATCTCTTTTGTGTCTGTGTGAGCAGTGTCTATGAGATCCAGTGGGACCTTGGCGTCCGACGAAAACCACATGTGCATGTTTGAATAGTTACTTGTGATTTCTCGCTGGTAGTGTTTTGCCTTGCCAGGCTGTATGTTATTGTACATGACAAGATGCGACACGTTCACGGCGTAGATGTTTTGGATCAATTTCCAGCAAGGCTCGAAAGTCCGCGCCCCGAAGCTGTGCACTCTCACTTTCCACGCGTAGCACAGAACCCCGAGCTGCGCACATGTTCCAACGTGCATGTCAGCCGGGGCTGCTGAGTGTTGATACACCAGTTTCGTGTTTTGTTCTAGCACGAGGGCATAGCTGTCTTGTGTCTGGAAGGGCACAAAACGGCCAGTGTCACAGCGGCTATACACCTCAGAGTCCGCGGCAAAGTTTTCCAGTGTCGCTAGTCCACTTATGCTGCACGTGGTCTGGGGTTCCGAACTCGCGAACAATACGTGTCGCGAATCAATAGAAAGCTGGTAGGTTTGTAGCACGATCGATACGGCAAACGCCACAGTCAATAAAATATTATGATCTCGAATCTTGAAAAGTACCATCAACCACGATCCAATCACAAACACCAGGTTCAGGTATGAGCCGCATATCATAATACACAACACTTGCACCAGAAAATATATGGTGCGGGACCGGAGCAAGGCGAGCTGGTGCTTCTCTATCGCGTTTTGTTTCATCGAGCTGCGCCAAGGTCAGGCGAATTGCGTCAGGCGAATAATTTGCCAACAGGCCAGCCGGTGCACTGTCGAGGTATGGTCGATCGTGGTGCTACAGTATGATAACATGTATATGCACTCTGTAGGTTATATATAATTATATACCAACACAAGAGCCGCTAATAGCACGTGGCACGCCGCAAAGTTTGGATGTTTTTGCTGTGTTTTTATATCCTTTTCTGGTTTGTTTTTTGCGTGCGGGCCCGCAGGGCGTCTTCACGCCACATCTGAGAGAGGAGAGGGTTCCGGGCAAAATAGACGCGATTCGTGTGTTTGAAATCTCTATTTTCTTGATGGTCGTCGATGACTGTACCGCTGGATGCGGAGGATTATATAATAAGCAGGCAGTTTGGCACGGTGTTGAGATTGGAAACAAGTAGAACCGACGAATGTTGAGTATCGGGATCTTGAGTATCGCTTGAATGTTTAATGAAAATCATGTTCAAACTGACTTGTTATACAATCGAGACACTGGTAAAGCTGCGAAACACTATAGACTGTCCCGCATGTTGTCGGAACTAGGCAACAAACAGCAACACCAGACGGGGGGTGTTAAAACACACAAGACTACGAAGGACATAGGTGATATTTGTGAGGGGCTTAGAAAGAATCACAACTTGCTTTCTCACTGGACGCGATTCGTACACAACATGAGAATCAAAAGCTTGGCAGGCATCACATGCCAGGTTGTATCGGAAACATCCAGGTACACATTCCGCATTTCATTGGCTCTAACTCTATGGGCTTTGCGCACCAGAGGAGTGCGTGATGACATTGTGCAAAGAACACGATCGTCTCTGTATCGGACAGCGGATCGTATGAGAAAGCAGTATATTGTCCGAGAATATCACAGTGTCAACTCGCCAGGGGCCCCCGCTGAAGCTCGGGCCACCAGGGGTGGTGACAAAAAACGCTCAATTTTTCCAAAAAAGCCCAATCCATTTCTATTTGCATCCAAATCGAAAAAAAAAATCAAATATCCACCGTAACTACACATTGCATTACTGAGGTTACTCCTTAACAAACACTCTTGAATTAAAAAAAACTGCAACTGGCATGGAAGCACTTCAACCTCATCATGCTGGCCTGCTGGCCTCTGATGTGGCGTGTGAGATGAATGCGGCCAATTCCTTCGCCGTAGACCATGGATATGAGTGGATGTTCGAGAAGACGGGTGGGGGATGGCATGCCTTTGCGATCGAAAACTCGATTGCGATTGAAAGCACATGGCGCAACGGCGTAGGAGCTTGCATTTTGCAGGGTGATGAATTGACGCCTGGCATTATTTGCAAGATGGTTGTGGAGCTCGATGGCGAGGATATGATCGCGTATGCTTGGGGAGTGGCAGCACCAGTATCAAACATCCGCCGTGTGCCACCAGCATCGACTGTGTGACCTTGCGTCGGGAACATCTTTGCGAGAAAACAGAGATTTGAGCCCAGCACAAGAGTTTCTTTTTTTGATTTAAGAGTGTTTATTAAGGAGTAACCGCAGCAAGAGGAGCAATAAAAAATTAAATAGAAAGACACCCAGTTCGCAGCTGTGTTGAGCCTCCCAAGAGACTCGAGCAAGGCATAGACAATCGAGCAAGGCATAGAAACTCGAGCAAGGCATCGACACTCAAGCAAGGCATAGACATTGCATAGACATTCGAGCAAGGCATAGACATTCGAGCAAGGGTAATAAACTAATTTTCCAAGTCCTTCATCCACTATATACATGCGTGTACAGAGGTTCCGGCAGAAAACTCAAAAAACTGAGAACTCAAATCTACATGGATTGGAGGTAGATAGACACCGAAGCAAGGGTACTAAACTACTTTTCCAAGTAATAAAAACAATGATCAATCAATCGTGCTCATATATCCAGACGTGCATCAGAAATGTTAGCATATGTTTCTTTAAGCTGGCGTTTCTTGATGGCCATCCGTGGCTGTATTAAATGCTGGACGTGCGGCTATTTTTTGTTTTTTCCTCACTGGCTGTGCGATGGCGTTCTCAAGAATGGCAAAAGTATCGAGGCTTTTGTGGGATACGGATGCTTTGGTCTCAGGCTGAATGGCACTGCTGTGTTGTACTTTTTTGTTACGTGTTTGCTTGGTAGAATTGTTTTTCTGTTTCGTAGCAAGGGTTGCTGACTGCATATACAGCAACGGTGCTGTTTCTGCAGGGTCGGCTGTGGCAGTGGCTGGTGCTGCTGTCTGCACACAATGCAAGGATTCTGGTGCTGACGCCACGGAGAGTTTTTTTTTCTTTTTTTTCTTGTGCTTCACACACGGCACGTTCTCGTTATGGGGCGACGAGGAACTCTTTTGTGCCAGGTGCTCTGTGGGAAAGCTTGTGATCGCCAGCGGTTTTTTCTTGTGTGTATGTTGTATGTCTTTGGGTTTGCTGGGTGTGCACACTACCGTTGGATGAGAGTGCATGCCGTCAAGCACATGCTCAGATAGCTCAGATGCCACCTGGGATGTGGGATCTTTGATTGTGGGTGCAGCTGCACTACTTGGAGGGCAGGACGACACGATGGGGGTCTTTTTCTTTTTATTCTTGTGTGCCGCCGTGGTGTTGTGGCTATTGCACTCCACAAACATTATTTCTTCTTTGCGTGGCTGCATGATGTTATCCTCACTGAATATGGTTTCTACATCCTGTAGGACAAACAAAAAATAAGCCACAATGTGTTTGCGCTGGACGGAGGCTTCGAAAGCTTGTATCATGGCAGCGAGAGTCGTGTCTGTTTTCTGTGTTTTCTTGAATCCAGCCACACAGCTTGCCAACACGTCTTGTATGTGCATCACACACCAGATGGACTGGCAGCACTTGAGCAAGCTGTGGTGCACAAACGAGCACACGTCCCCGTGTTTACCACTCATAATCTCGAAACACGGACGCTGTTTGATGCCTGTGACCACACAGTCGTTGACGCTGAACGACGTGTATTCTTTGGCAATCGGCAGGGCATCGTGCATGATTTGGCACAGGATCGAGATGCCTCCATAGTTTCTTCTCGAAACTTGCAGGATGTAGTCGCACGTAAAGTCCACAAAGCAGTTTGTCAATTCCACGGCCTTGAGCATTTTCCTGGCCCACTCCTGGACATCCGGCTTGTTGGCTTCTTGCACAACCCAATCGTGGTATACTTTATTCGAGAGAAAATGAAAACAATGCCAGTTCACATACTCAATGATGTCATGTTCCGCTGCATGTGCTGGAAACTGCATTGCGCCTGGGCCTCTGTGCCCGGGCATCTACGTCTTTCTGATCCCCACCAATAATGTATGATGTTGCAAAAAGCAAACGCTCGGTGTGTGTGTGTGTATGCGGTTACCAAGACAGTATTTTTGATTTTTTTTTTAATTATCCTTGTTGCTGGCATGCCAACAAAATCTGTACACCAGCTCTGGCATGACTTCTTGTGCGGCCCCTGAGCTTGTCCTTGGCCTGCTGATGATCATTCCCGCAGGGGGCCTCTATACCCTCTGAAGGGCATACGGGGCCTCGGAAGCGCTTACAGGCTGTAAAGGGGCGTATATGTGTGTGTGTGTGTGTGTGTATCAAGGGGGGCGAGGGAGTGGGGCGTCTTTAGGTTAAACCTATACAGTCAAGGGTGACCATGATATAGAAAGAAACTCGTGCTAATTTTCTGGGCATATACAGGTCTCTTTTGTAAAGACTACATACAAAAGAGAGCTATATTCTGCCAAGAAACGCGTGCTAAGCTGAGAACTCTTATTTTTCCACGGCCATCATTGACTGTAGGCCTCGACTACAGGCCTTGAATATAGGCCTTTTTAGCCTTAACTATAGGCCTTGACTATAGGCATTGACTATAGGCATGGCCTATAGGCCTTGAATAAAGGCCTTGACCAAAGGCCTGGACTATAGGCCTTGACTATAGGCTTTTGATTGTAGGCTTTTGACTGTAAAGACACCGTTGACGGTGGTCTGTGCGGACAGCTTGTCTGCCCTAACCATATGCGCCTTGTAGGGAACGATCAAGCTGATCACGTTGGTGTTTTTGTTTGAGCTGTTTTGCCGTGTGTGAGTCATTGTGTTGTGAGTTGATGAGCTCTGGGATGGATGCTGGAGTGGATTCCGTTTGCATCTCACTGGTCCACTTTGCAAAAGCACTATCCTGGTTTTGTATTTGATTTTCATCAATATCCAATTCCTGTTGTAGATTACTCTGTTCCGTATCCAGCGTGTCCATGGCGTCCTGATTTCGAGTCATGCTTTGCGAGATATTTTCGTACGCCTCGACGAGTTTCTCGTGCTGATTGTCGTCTGTCAGGCCTGCGTTGTGGGCCAGGTGATGTTGCTTGACAGTAAATTCCATCAAATTGGTCATGCCTTGCACGCGTGTTTGTTCTATCAGCGACTGGATAGTACACAAGATGATTTCTTGCGATTTCACGGCAGCACGTCTATGCATTTGCGATGCGCGCATTTTCCTCCACTCTGCGTGTACAATTGACGAGTCGCACTTGTCCATCAATTTTTTCTTGGCAGAGGCTTGTAGAATACTAATCTGTATGTCATACCCGTCGATGCCTTGCTGTATTGTGTGCAAACTTGCATGTAATTTTGCCATGGTGAGACCCCGGCTCATGTCCTCGTCTTTGGAAAATCCAAAAAAATTGTACTGCGAAGCGTCTGTATTGATTGTCGACCGCAGAGCAGAAAACTGCAATCCTTTGAAACATTCGGCAATGGAGCGGCCAAATCCCAATAAGCGACTCATATACGCGCCACCTTGTGTGTTTTTTCACGGTATACACATGTATTCCCCTGTTTATATACAATACCCGCATATACCAATACAAAACACACTATAGACGCGAGTAAAAGCTGACTCGACCGGTTTCATGGCTTCGCTCAGGGACCTGAGACTCATACAAGCTGATTTGTATTGCACATCATACCTGTCCTTTCCAAGAGTACCAGTACTCCCTCGACACAACGCGGCGTGGAATGGAGGACACCCCACCTCATGACGTAGGTGACGCGCACAGGCGGGTGATGCCCGTTGGTGATGTACACCCATAGCCCCGTGGCCCTTCGTGGGCCGGGGGGCCTTTTACCTGTCCTTTCCAAGAGTACGAGTACTCCCTCGACACAACGCGGCGTGGAATGGAG
>Ga0209491_10008347_pt1 | contig 13202 bp, 10 predicted proteins | sample BON02_FD_187213 | JGI IMG/M metagenome (GOLD analysis project Ga0209491, IMG submission 187213) | Freshwater microbial communities from Lake Bonney liftoff mats and glacier meltwater in Antarctica - BON-02 (SPAdes) (version 2) | ecosystem: Environmental > Aquatic > Freshwater > Ice > Glacier... | reverse complement strand
TCGGCAGTCGTGGCATCGGTGTCAAAGCGCATCGTCGCGCGGGCCAGTTCCCGCTCGACGCCGTTGGGGTCAAGACCATAACCGCTGACCTCGATGTCCTGATCCTGCCCCGCCACCGCACGCAGGCGCACCACCCGCGCGCCATGCGCCGCCGCATTGGACAGCAGATGATCGAGGACAAGGCGCAACCCATGCTGCGCCATCGGCAGCGGCGCATCCGCCTCCAGCAGCAGCGTCAGCGCCGCATGATCCATCTGCAACCCCTCCATCAGCGGGCCAATCCGGCTCTCGCCCCCCGCCAGAGGCTCCTGCGCGCGGGCGAGCATCCGCTGCGCGTCGAGCAAGGCCGTCATCCGGTCTGCCGCTTCGTCGATCCGCTCCAGCAGTCGGGCACGATCCTGCGCTGATAATCCATCCGAATCAAGCAGTTCCGCCGCGCCGCGCAGCACGGTCAGCGGTGATTTCAGCTCATGGGTCGCGTGATCGGCATAGGAGCGCAACACCGCCTCGCGGCTCTGCAGCACCCGGCCCATGTCCATGACCGCGCGGCCCATCCGCTCCATCTCCTGCGTGCCGTAATGCGCCAGCAGGACATCGGCACCGACTTCGCCGCGCTTCACCGCCTCGGCGCGGTCGGCCAGCGCCGTGATCGGGCGCAACAACAACCGCCACAGCGCCCAGCCGACGACAGCCGTCACCAGCACCACACCAGCGCCCACCGCAATCACCGCTTCGCGGTAGCCGATGACCGGAAACAGATAGCGCACCGCAACGATCCCCGCCAAAGGCAGGCACAGCACAGCGGCCAGCGTGAGCGCAAGAGTCAAACCCAGCGACGGACGCCATTTGCGGTCACGGGGCGGGCTCACGGCCCCGAGCCCGAACAGCGACCCATCCGCACCCCCACGCCATGCACCGTCTCGATCGCATCCGCACAGCCTGCGGCGGCAAGCTTGGCGCGCAGATTGCGCAGATGACTGTCCACCGTGCGGTCGCTCACATGGATATTGCTGCCCCAGATCGCATCCACGAGTTGCGGGCGCGCCATCACATGATCCGGGCGGGCCATCAGCCGTCCCAGCAATTCCATCTCCCGCGCGGTCAGGGCTACCGGGGCACCCGTCACCAGACACATATGGCGGTCCGGATCGACCGACAGCACCCCCCGGCGCAGCAGGGCCACCGGCACCTCCGGCTGGCTCCGCTTCAATATCGCCCGCACCCGGGCCAGCAATTCGCGCGGGCTGAACGGCTTGGTCACATAATCATCCGCGCCCAGTTCCAGCCCGACGATGCGGTCCACCGGATCATCCTGTGCAGTCAGAAACAGGATCGGCACCATGCTCGTGCGGCGCAGCCTGCGGCACACTTCCAGCCCGTCCATCTCGGGTAGGCCGATATCCAGCACCACCAGATCCGGCATATCGCGCGCCACCTGCACCAGCGCCGCCACCCCGTCCGCGGCTTGCGTCACGCGAAACCCGCCCTGTCCCAGCGCGATGCGCAGCACGTCGCGGATCTGCGGATCATCATCGACGATCAATATTGTGGCAGCCATACCGCACCCCTTCCGGCGTAAACAGCGCTCAGGCTATGGCGCAGCCGGGCATTGCGAAACCCCCATTCGCGCCAGTCCGCAGGCACCGCGACCGGCGGATATCCCGGACACGGGGCCAGGCGATGCGCCTGCTCCCAAACCCGGATCGCAGGCAGCGCGCCGTCGCCCATCGCACAGAGATAATCATTGTCGATCACCAGTTCCGGGCGCGCCAGATTATGCCCCGCCACCAGCCCCGTCACATTGACGAAACACACGGCATATAGAGTGACCAACCCCATGCCCGCCGACCGGACATAAAGCCATCCCACCCCACGCCGCAGCATCATCTGTACCAGCATCAGGCATAGCCCCGCCGCCACCAGCCCCATCCAGATGAACGCGGCAAAGCGGAGGTGGGTCAGACCGTAAGCCCCGACATAAAGGTCAAGCCGCAGGATCGAGGACACCACCAGCAGCACCGTCTGCGCCACCCAGAGGTAAAGCAGCACACGCAACCCCGGCCGCCCTGCCAGAAACGGCTGCGCCAACAGGGCAAATCCGCCCGCCAACAGCGCCGTCGCCAATAACGGATAGGCGCCGCGATGCGCATAGCGGGCATCGGTCATGCCCTCGGGCAGGGTGACGCCGCCCCAGAGATAGGCCAGATCGAGCAGGCTTTGGACTGCAAAGATCAGGTTGAACATGACCAGCGCACGCAGGACAGAGCGTTCGTTGACCACCGCCACCGGCACCAGCGACAGCATCGCGCGGCCCTTCAGCGGCGCAGTCAGCCTTTCCCGCAACACCGTCAGGCGCAGAAATGGCCAGACCAGCGCCGCCATCAGCACCCAGAACATCACCCGATCCGGGTCGAAATCCAGCATCGGCGACCACTGCCCCAACGCCTCCAGCCAGCCCTCCAGCATCGGATTGGCCAGCACCAGCAGCACGACAAACACCGTGCCCAGCGCCACGGGCAACCCCCAGTCGCGCAGCAGCCCACCAAACCCGCCGGGCATCGCCCGCCAATGGCCCGCTGAATTGACGAAGGCCACCCCGTCATGCATCGGCTGCACCGGCCCATTGGCGATGAACCGCAGCGCCGCCGTCCACGCCGCCGCAGACCCCGACCCCGCCACCATCCAGCCGACGCCATGCAACAGACCTAGCAGCGCCATGAGCAGCGACAGCGCCTGCACCTCCTCCACCAGCGGCAACAGCCCGGCAACCAACCCGGCCCAGCCAATCAGCGCGGCGCGGCGCGACCACTGCCAACCCAGCAGCACCTGTGCCACCAGTGCGATCACCAGCACCAGCACCGCCAGCGACAGCCTTGGCATATCGGGCTGCCATACCGACCAATCCGCCAATGCGACCAGCGCCAGCAACAGCAGAACCACCGGAAACCCCGCCCGTGCCACAGGCCTCACAGCCGCGCCCGCACCTGGCTCCACCACGATCCGCAGCACGCCGCCCCGCCATCCACCCTGCCAAAATCCCTGCATCATCAATCCCTTTGCCTTGTGAACCGTGACGCTTGCTAACCCCCTCCTGTGCACAGGCTCCGGCGCGTTTGCGCAGGTTTTGTGCAGAGCCCGCCCCTCTCGCGCGGCTTTTCGCTGCAGCGCAGAAAAACCCGGCGAATCCGTCGCAAAACGTGCTAGTTTGCTGCCATGAGCGATTCAACTCTGACATGGCGCAGCATCCTCGGCCCGTCCGACATGGTGCATCTGACGCGGGCCACCCTCACCGGCGTACGGCCCACAGCGCTGCATGACCATGATTTCTACGAACTCATCTGGGTCCAGAACGGGCGCATCCGGCACCACCTGCCAGACGGCAGACATGACCTGAGCGAAGGCGACCTCATGTTCATCCGGCCCCCCGACCGGCACGCGCTGCAAGGGCGGGGCAGCGACGTGCTCGTCGTCTCGGTCACGCTGCACCCCGATCTGATCGCTGCGATGACCACGCGCTACCCCACGCTACATGGGCACTGGTTCTGGTCCAACGACCCGTCACCCACCCATCTGCGGCGCGACAGCCGGCAAATGGCCGACCTCAACCACGCGGCCCTGCGGCTCGACCGGTCCGAACGCGACGCGCTGGCCGCAGAGGCATTCCTGCTGCCGCTCCTCTCCGGCCTGCGCGAAGAACAGACCGACCTGCCCGCCTCTGCCCCCGCCTGGCTGGCCCAGGCCTGCGCCGCCGCCGCCGACCCGCGCGTGTTCCGCGACGGTGCCGCCGGTTTCGCGCGGGTCGCCGGGCGGGCGCATCCGCATGTCAGCCGGACCGCACGGCGGTTCCTGAACCAGAGCCCCTCGGATTATATCAACACGCGGCGCATGGACTACGCCGCCCGGCAACTCTCCGGCACCGGCGACACATTGGCCGAAATTGCCGCCGATTGCGGCATCCCGAACCTGTCGCATTTTCACAAGCTCTTTCGGGCACAGCACGGGCTCACCCCGGCGCAATACCGGCGCACCCATCAAAAGGACGTGGTGCAACCGGCATAGTTGACCACCTGGTCAAAACCGGCCAAGGCACAACTTGTCAAGCCAGCGGCATTCTGCGACGCTGGTCACTGACGCATGGAGGCCGCCTTGCACACCGATACATCCGACACGTTGGTCACGACCGGCACGCATCTGCCGCAACTGCATGAGGCGCGCAACGACGGGCTCCCGCTCGACATGCGCTGGGTCGCGGCGGTGCAGGCCAACACTTCCGCCATCGAACGGCGCGCGGCCACGCTGCCCGGACGGCGCTCGGTGAAAAAGGATTATCAGGCCGCATGGCTCTGCAAGGCGATCAGCCTGATCGACCTCACCACCCTCGCCGGTGACGATACCGAGGGCCGCGTGCGCCGGCTCTGCGCCAAAGCGCGGCAACCGGTCTCGGCAGACATGCTGCAACGGCTCGGTATGACCGGGCTTACCACCGGGGCGGTCTGCGTCTATCACGACATGGTGGCCACCGCCGTCGATGCGCTGCGCGGCACCACCATCCCCGTCGCCGCCGTCTCTACCGGGTTTCCGGCCGGGCTCTCGCCCTTTCCCCAGCGCATCGCCGAAATCGGGGCCAGCGTCGCCGCAGGCGCGCGCGAGATCGACATCGTCATCACAAGGCGGCATGTGCTGCAAGGCAATTGGCAGGCGCTCTACGACGAAATGCGCGAGATGCGGGCCGCCTGCGGTGACGCGCATGTCAAGGCGATCCTGGCCACGGGCGAGCTTGCCACCCTGCGCAATGTGGCAAAAGCAAGCCTGATCTGCATGATGGGCGGCGCCGATTTCATCAAGACCTCGACCGGCAAGGAAGGGGTCAACGCCACCCTGCCCGTCACCCTCACCATGATCCGCGCCATCCGCGATTATTACGACCGCACCGGGATCAGGGTCGGCTACAAACCCGCAGGCGGGATTTCTAAGGCCAAGGACGCACTGGTCTATCTCTCCATGATCAAGGACGAGTTGGGCGACCGCTGGCTGCAACCAGACCTCTTCCGCTTCGGCGCCTCCTCTCTGCTGGGCGATATCGAACGGCAGTTGGAACACCACCTGACCGGCGCCTACTCCGCCTCATGGCGGCACGCGCTTGCTTGAAATAAGAAAATTGGGAAGACCAGTATGGCTACCAAAGCTGACTTAAAGGAGTGGGTCATTGAGGCGCTCAAGAAATTGGGGGGTGAGGCTCATTTGGCTCGTATTGCCGAACATATTTGGCAAAGTCACGAAGCCGAGCTTCGAGCATCTGGAGATATATTCTTCACTTGGCAGTATGACATGAGGTGGGCTGCGCAGAATCTCCAGCGCGAGGGAAAGTTGATTAAACTTTCGCGTTCTTGGAAACTGAAATGACCATCAAACAGATTTTCGACACCATGGACTACGGCCCCGCCCCCGAAAGCGCAGCCGAGGCGCTGGCCTGGCTCGTCGATCAGGGCGACCGGTTCGGACATTTCATCGACGGCAAATTCACCAGCCCCGGCGAGACTTTTGAATCGCGCAACCCCGCCACGGACGAGGTGCTGGCACAGGTGAGCCAAGCCACTCAGGGCGACATCGACGCGGCGGTCAAGGCGGCGCGCAAGGCACAGCCGAAATGGGCCAAACTCGGCGGGCACGGGCGCGCGCGCGTCCTCTACGCCATCGCGCGGCAGATGCAGAAACAGTCGCGGCTGCTCGCCGTGCTCGAAACCCTCGACAATGGCAAACCGATCCGGGAAAGCCGCGACATCGACGTGCCCCTTGCGATCCGGCATTTCTATTACCACGCCGGGATGGCGCAACTGATGCAGGCCGAACTGCCCGACCGGCAACCACTCGGCGTTTGCGGGCAGATCGTGCCATGGAACTTTCCGCTGCTGATGCTGGCGTGGAAAATCGCACCCGCGCTGGCGATGGGCAACACCGTCGTGCTGAAACCGGCGGAATATACCTCGCTCACCGCACTCCTCTTTGCCGATATCTGTCGGCAGGCCGGGGTGCCGCGTGGCGTGGTCAATATCGTCACCGGCGACGGGGCCGTGGGCGAGATGATCGTCAAAGCCAACGTGGACAAGATCGCCTTCACCGGCTCCACCGCCGTGGGGCGGCGCATCCGCGAGGCGACGGCAGGGCGCGGGCTGGCGCTCACGCTCGAACTCGGCGGCAAATCGCCCTACATCGTGTTCGAGGACGCCGATATCGATTCCGCCGTCGAAGGGCTGGTCGATGCGATCTGGTTCAATCAGGGGCAGGTCTGCTGCGCCGGTTCCCGGCTTCTGGTGCAGGAGGGGATTGCCGAGCGGTTCTATACCAAACTGCGCGCCCGGATGGACGGGTTGCGTATCGGCGACCCGCTCGACAAATGCATCGACATCGGCGCCATCGTCGATCCGGTGCAACTGCGCAGCATCACCGAGTTGGTCGCAGCCCACCCCGAAGGCACGCATTACCGCGCCGCCTGCACCCTGCCCGCGCAGGGCGCCTTCTATCCGCCTACGCTGATCACCGGCCTCTCTGCCGCATCACCGCTGATGCAAGAGGAGATCTTTGGCCCCGTCCTCGTCGCCACCACCTTCCGCACGCCGGCAGAGGCGGTGGAACTGGCCAATAACACCCGCTACGGGCTGGCCGCGACACTCTGGACCGAGAATATCAACCTCGCCCTCGACATCGCGCCCAAACTCGCCACCGGTGTGGTCTGGGTCAATGCCGCCAACCTTTTCGACGCCGCCGCCGGTTTCGGCGGGGTGCGCGAAAGCGGCTTCGGCCGCGAGGGCGGCTGGGAAGGGTTGCAGGCCTATACCAAAGCCAAGACCACGCCCCGCCCGCTGCGCCCGCTCTTGCCGTTCGAGGGCGAGGGTGGCACCGCCGATCCGATCGACCGCACCGCCAAACTCTATATCGGCGGTAAACAGACACGGCCCGACGGCGGCTATTCCCGCGCCATCTACGGTCCCAAAGACGCGCATCTGGGCGACATCAGCCTCGCCAACCGCAAGGACCTGCGCAACGCGGTCGAGGCGGCAAACGCGGCCAAAGGCTGGGGCAAGTCGACCGGGCACAACCGGGCACAGATCCTCTATTACATCGCCGAAAACCTCTCGGCCCGCGCGGCCGAATTCACTGCCCGCATCAACGCGCTCCAAGGCGGCAAACCCGGCACGGCCGAGGTCGCGGCCAGTATCGACCGGCTTTTCACCTATGCCGCATGGGCCGACAAATTCGACGGTCAGGTGCATAACGTGCCGATCCGGGGCGTCGCACTCGCCATGCGCGAACCCACAGGCACCATCGGCATCTTCTGCCCGGACGAGGCGCCGCTCCTCGGGCTCATCTCGGTCATGGCCCCCGCCATCGCCATGGGCAACCGGGTCGTGCTGGTGGCCTCCGAACCCTACCCCCTCGCCGCCACGGATTTCATCCATGTGCTCGACACCTCCGACGTCCCCGGCGGCGTGGTCAATATCCTCACCGGCAGCCACGCCGAGCTTGCCCCCACCATGGCCGCGCATCTCGATATCGACGCGGTCTGGAGCTTTTCGTCCACCGCCCTCTCCGAACTGATCGAAAAGCGCAGCAGCGGCAATCTCAAACGCACTTGGGTCAACAACGGCCGCGCCCGCGACTGGGCCGGGAGCGAAGGGCAGGGCCGCGCCTTTCTCGATGCGGCGACCGAGGTCAAGAATATCTGGATTCCCTACGGGGAATAATCGCGTCTCAGAGGAAGACTCTGTCCTATTCTTCCCCGATTTGTCACCAGACAAATCGGGTCGCGACTGCCTGCCCCCGGCAGGCGCGAAATCGCGCCGGCCCAGGCAGACGCGCCCCGATTGCCACCCTCTCAAAGCCATCACAATGCGATTGACCTGCGGCTTGCGCCTCCGGCCAAAGCACCGGTCGTCTCGCCACTGGCGAGACGCCTGATCGGTGCCGCGGAAGTGCTGACCGGGCTGCTTACCGTCGCGGCTTGCTGCGCCAACTGCCAAACCAGCGCGAAATCCCCGCCCGCTTATCGTCGATCCCGGCATCGATCCCGTCGAATACCGGCGTGATCCGCTTGGCCTTGAACCGGCGCCAGCGGACCCAGACCGCCCAGAAAACGGCTGCCAGAAACGTCAGGAAAACGATGTTGAACCAAGGGATCAGCGTAACATCCGGGCCCTCGACCTCGCGGATCGACACCACATTCGGGAATACGGACAGCCATGGCACGCGCGATCCGTAATGCCTGATGGCGACCCACCGGGGCTCCGCCTGAGTCGATCTGAAATTGCTGGCCTGCGCCTGCACATTCGACGAGGTGTATTTGAAATAGGGTGGCCAGATCCACCCGGTATCCTCGTTGCGATAGACCATGACATCGCCGTCGCGCAGGACAGTATCAATAAACAGCACATCGCGCTGAATCGCACCGGCGACTTCGTTTGTGCCAATATCCGGACTGGCCCAGAAAATCGAATTTTCGCCAAACTGGATGATGCGGTTCTTGGTATCGGTGATATAGCCGATATCGCGCTGCGGCAGGGTATAATGCAGCATGGCGAGGAGCAGGGTCCAGAACACGATCCAGAAGGCCCATTTGACATAGCGCAGCATATGCGGCCTCCCGGACCTAGTTGTCGTTCACGACATAGATGATCGTACTGACAATGACGATGGGGATCACATAAACCCCCAGGATCAGCTTGCGGCGCAGCGACCCGTCATAGTCCTTCAGGCCCGCCTTCACAAAGGCGCGCTTGTCGCCCGCGCGGCCCTCTTCGTCCCATTGCGCCTCCAGCTTGTCGCGCCGCACAGCACGCGAATAGAACGACAGGCTGACATAAATCACGGTCAGCGCCACCAGACCTATCGCAAAAACCCGAATGAATCCGATCATCTACCGTCTCCTCACCGCGCCCCAGGGGCCGACCAGATCAATCAGATCAACCGGCTCTTCGCGCGCCTTGCTCTGGCCCCAGGGCGATGCAGGTACCGGCTCAGCCAGAGGCGCCTCATGCCCGAACAGGGCAGCACGGGTGCCCGCCTTGTCCACCATATATTCGCGGTGCAGGAAATCCACGACATAGGCCTGCTTTTCCTCGGGCCAGGCGGCATAGGCGCGGTAAAACGCCTCCTTGTGACAGATGAACAACTGGCGGATATCCAGCGGCGACAGCTCCGACAGCAGCATGTTGACCAGATCGGCATCCGGGCGATCCTTGGCGCGAAGCGTATAGAAATAGGCGTCATGCTCTGAACTGATCGTGGGCCACGGCCCACCATCCTCGGCCCAGCGGGCGAGAGCAGCCAAACCCTGCCACGCCTCCGGCAACAGCCCGGCATAACGGCGGCCCAGCGCGCGCAGGTCACGCCGGGTGGCACCTTGCAGCGTCTCGCCCATCTGGCCTGCCAGTTCAGCCACCACAAAATCCATCTTCTGATGCAGGATCGCAGCGGCGTCTATGCCTCGCGCCTCCACGATCGGCTCGACCAGATCATTCACCTGCAGAAACCGCGCAATGGCCGAACGGTCCGTGAAATCAAATACCTGCGCAATCGGCAGCTTGCCCAGCGCCGCCTTCGGCCCGGCCGAAATCGCCGCCGGATGCTCCAGCCCGCGAAAGATATAGATGCCACCAAAATGCGCGGTCCAGAACCGGTCCTGCGCAAACGTCATCTGCTTGAGCGCCACCGGATTGCGGATCAGATCACCGGTTTTCTTTGACAGTTCAATCATCTGCGCAATCAGTACATCGTCAAACCAGGCATCCTGCCCGGTCTTGAATGTGTCGATCAACGCGGTCAGCTTGGCCGCCGTGGCCACCGTCCCCTCCGTCGTATCCGCCTCGACCGTGACCTTGCGAATATCGAACAGCTTGGCGGGCGTTTCCACCGCATAGACAGAATTGACCAATTCCCCCGCCACCGCATCCCGCGTCGTCAGGGCAAAAAGCTGCGGCTCGTTCTCGGTGATGAACTGGCGCAAGATCCCGCGCGAGGTCGAGAATTGCACATTGAGCAGTGGCGCAGTCTTTTGCGCCGTGCTCAGCAGAATGAATTGCCGGTTCACCCCCGCATGATTGAGATACAGGTCATCATCCAGTTCGTCGCCGATTTCCGGACTGAACCCCGAAATATCAATATGAAAATCAATTAAAGCCGTGGACTTGCCCGTCAAATGCTTCAGCGCCACATTATAGCGTTCAACCAGCACCGGACTATCGACCGGCACCAGATTGCCAAACATCAGGCCTTTTTCGATCAGGCGTTTCACCACGTCTCCTTTACCCATTGCCTGGGCAATCCCGCCACCGACAGGATCATGATCGGCCCCCAGAGCAACGCAGAAATCAAACCAAGGCGCAGGAAATGCGCAATCCCGGCACCCAACCCCGGCTCGAACAACAGATCGAGCGGCACGCCCTGCCACAGATACAGACCCAGGAAAAACCCCATGCCCAGCACCAGCATGATCAGGGTCGCCACAAAGGTTAGTAATAACAGCGGCCTGACCCCCTCCGGCCAGACCAGCGACAGCATCCGCGGCACCAGCCAGCCCACCAGCGCCAGAACCAGCGCCGGGATGATCAGACCATCGGTGAAAATTCTGTTCACCCCTTGCTCTCCAGATAGCGGCGGCGCGCTTCCTCCATCCGGCCCATATCGCGGACCGCATTTTCGATCGCCACTTCGTCCGATTTTTCGGCATAGCGGAATTCGCTATCGGCATAGCGGTTGATTTCCTGAATCACCATATCCACGGTAATCGGCTGGCGCAGCGCTTCGATCATCGCTTTCTTGCTGTCATAATCCTTGCGCAGGAACAGATCGGGATTCTGCATCCATTCATCCGGCAATTCAAAATCCATTGCGCGGACCTTGACCGCATCGGTGATATTCTTGATCGCACGACCGGTAAAGCGGGGATCGGCCTGCTGAATCCCCTTGAGGTAAGTGCCCAGCTTGGCAATCGTATCGAGCTTGCCGATATCCGTACTGATCCGTTCATAAACCGTGATCAACCCCGCCTCATGCGGGCGGGAATGGCCTTCAAAACTGGCGGCTACGGCTTTCTTGATCTCCTGCGCGGCAAACAACTGATGATTGCCCAGCGGAATATCGTGCTTCTTGCCCAGAAGCAGGCTCAGAATATCAATGTAATCGTCACGGGTCTGCGGACCATCGACCAGAAACCGGGCACCCGCACGTTGACGCAGGGCATCATCCACATTCTCGGGATAGTTCGAAAACATGCCGAAAGTGCAATTGCCGCGCACGACGGTATTGGCCCCGGCAAAGCTTTCCATCAGCACAGCGGTGATTTCCAATTGGCCAGAAGATGACTGCCGGTCGCCACGTTTGCCCGCCAGCGTGTCAATATCGTCGATGGTGCCAAATCCGATCACGGTAGGGTCAATGATACTGTCGATGAACGCCTTGGCATTCTGGCCGGATTTCCCCTGATAGGAGTCAATATTATCGGTTGACAGGTTCTGATAGCGAAACGGATAGCCGGCAATCTGACAATACTCGTTGATCAGCCCCGCCATCATCTGAATGAGCGTGGTCTTGCCGGTCCCCGGCGCACCATCGCCCATGAAGGTGAAAATGAACCCGCCCAATTCGGCAAAAGGATTGAGCCTGCGGTCAAAATCATAGGCCATGATCATCTTGGAAAGTTTCATCGCCTGATATTTGGCAATGTGATTGCCCACGACCTCATGCGGTTTCTTGAAACTCATGGTCAGGGTGGTGCCACGCGCCTTGCGGGCGGGGGTAAATCCCTGCACGACAAACCCATCCGCCGCGACCCGCCAACTTGCGGCCACGAACGGCGCCAACCGCCCGGCATGGGCGGCACGGGCGGCGACGCGTGCCATCAGCACCTCGGCAAAGGCCAGCACCGTCGCCACCAGCCGCGTCTCGGAACTGGCAAAAGCGGCGATATCCTGATCCAATTCCCACAGCACGCCATGCAGCGCCAGCAGGCCATTCTCGGTCAGCACCTCCTCGACCTCGCCAATCTCGACCGTCTCCTCATTGGCATGCGCGGCGAGCAGAAACGCAGTGGCATTGGCAAAGACATAAAGCGTGACCAGCGCCTCGGCGGTCAGCAGTTCCGAAAACTCGGCGCGCTTGTCGGCAGGCAGGGCACCCGCGAGATTGGCGCGCTTGAGATCGGCAAGTCCGGTGCGCCCGCCAAATTGCTCGGCCACCGACAGGGCCAGCGACACCGCCCGGCGCAGCGCGCTCTGAACAGTGGCCTGCAATGGCGACAACAGACCATCGGCGCCATTCACAGCGGCGATCCGCTCCAATATCTGCACCCCTTCGGCACGGGCGGCGGTGCGGGTCACAAGCGACGGGGTCGTCGGGCGAAACGCGCGGCGGGTGCCGATGCCGGAGGACCGCTCGGCCACTGGTGCGGCAGCGGCTTTGGCAATCCGGGGGGCATGGTCAAAACCGTCGAGCATCGCAAGCGCTGCCGGATAATGCTTGCGGATATCCTCCTCGCGCAATTCCATCTGATCGGCGGTCTGACTCATCTCGTGCTTTCTCCCAAAGAGGGTGGGTTGAAACCCACCTTACGTAAGGTGGGTTTCAACCCACCCTACCTGTAACTCAACACCCGGCCCTGCGGGTTCACCACGAATTTACGCACATCGCGAAACCCGGCCGGGTCCAGCGCGGCGAGGGCCTGATACGGACGCTCGGGCAGGATCAGCGACCTGGACATGCGGGTATGGCCATTGTCGGGCTGCACGGGGTCCAGCGCATAAATCTGCCGCTCCACCGCGCCGAACCAGCCGGATTTGACCATTTCCACCCGCTCCGACACCAGCTCCTCCTCGGTCCAGGCCATCGCCCAATCCTCGCCCTCGGGCGCACGCGCGCTCTCCAGCACCTCGCGGATCGGGCCGAACTGCATGGTAAAGGCCTGTGAATACATCGGCCCCACATGAAACCGGCGCAGCCGGGTCGGGTGCAGATCGGCAAAATCCGTGTCGAACCCGTTGGCAATGGTCAAAAGCTTGAGCCCGCCGCCAGCCTGCGCCATCAGATGCGCCTGTACTTCGGGCCAGCGGCGCTCATCACGGGGCAGGCCCACGCGACCACTATCCTGCAATTCCATCAGATAGATCACCGGTAGGTTGATGCCAGAATCGTAATGCGCCCAGCGCAGCAGA
>Ga0209491_10008345_pt1 | contig 13203 bp, 10 predicted proteins | sample BON02_FD_187213 | JGI IMG/M metagenome (GOLD analysis project Ga0209491, IMG submission 187213) | Freshwater microbial communities from Lake Bonney liftoff mats and glacier meltwater in Antarctica - BON-02 (SPAdes) (version 2) | ecosystem: Environmental > Aquatic > Freshwater > Ice > Glacier... | reverse complement strand
AGTGCTGGCCAGCCGCATTGAAAATGAATATGGCCTGCCCGTGCGGATGGAGCCCACGCAATTCACCTCGGCCCGCTGGGTGCAAGGCCCGCGCGATAAGGTTGATGCGTTTATTAACGCCAATAAGGGCCATATGTCAGCCGACCATGATGGCGACCCGGTTTATTTAACCCGTCTGCAATGGGATATTGACCGCGTGCAGCGGGATTATCCCGACATTGAATTGCGGGCGATCAAAGAAATGCAAGTTTAGCCATGGCCGAACTGCGTTTGCATTTGGGGGTTCATAAAACCGGCACCACTTTTTTGCAGCGCTGGTTAGACCGCAGTCAATTTATAGCGGGCACGCGTTGGGTAAATGAAATTGAGGCCCGCCAAGAGCTTACGCCGAACACCGCCCCCCCCGCTTGGCTTGATGGTGATGAAGATGTTGTGCTGAGTGATGAGAACTTGCTTAGCTTTTTCCAAAACTTCCGTAATTTTTCACGGCCTACAGAACGCTTGTCATGCCTAGCGTTGGAAAATACGTCCATTTTCTTGGGGCTACGCAATTATGCCGATTTTTTTGCATCGCGTTGGGTGCAGCATGTTAAGCGCAATCGCTACCGCCCGTTTCCGATAACCGAACCCCTTAGCCGCCGTTGGCCCGATTTGCTGCGTGAACTTGCTGAAATGTTCCCCAATAGCCCGATAACCGTTTGGGATTACGCGCATTATGCAGGCAACGAAGGAAATATTGCACAGTTGATTTCGGGCAATCGTATTGCCGAATTTGGCGTGCGCCCACATCCAACCATCAATCAACGTCTGTCAGAATCTGCCATTTTGGCGCTGTCAAAACTGCGCAACCCACCCCAAGGCGATGCTTTTCGCGCCTTTTTTGCTAAACACAAAATAACCCCCAGCAATCCAAGGTTTGAACCGTGGACAGCCGAATTGCGCACGCCATTTGACGCCGCCTATCAACAAGATTGGGCGGAAATCGCTAAATATGCGGTGATTTGGACACCAAGCTAATCGACAAACGCCTTTTCAATAACAAAGGCCCCCGGCGCGCTGTTTGAGCCTTCAGCCATACCAAGACCCTCACAAATAGCCTTATGGTCTTGCAGCATCGCCATAGATCCGCAAATCATAACGCGGTCATGTTCAGCGCTCAGCGGCCCGCTTGTCGCGGCAGCAAAGCGATCGTCGCGCAGCCAATCGGTCATCCGGCCCATTTGCGCGCTATCTTGCCGCGTTGTGGTTGATATCAGCGTTAAGCGCCCACCAACGACGTCTGAAAGCAATTCATCGCCTTCAATTTCGGCCAAAAGATGCTTGCCATAATCAAGCTCATCAATATCGCGGCAGGTATGCGTAAGCACAACGCGTTCAAATTTATCATAGGTTTCAGGGTCGCGGATGATGCTGGCAAAGGGCGCAATGCCTGTGCCGGTAGAAAACAGAACAAGCCGCTTGCCGGCGATAAGCGCATCATGCACCAAGGTGCCAACCGGTTTGGGGCGGATCAAAATCTCATCGCCAACCTGCAAATTCTGCAAACGGCTGGTCAGCGGGCCGTCAGCCACTTTGATGGAATAAAACTCCAAATCGTCGGCCCAATTTGGTGAGGCAATGGAATAGGCCCGCAGCAAAGGTTTTTCACCATTGGGCAGCCCGATCATGGCAAATTCACCCGACCGAAACCGCAGGCTAGCGGGGCGTTCACAGGTAAAGCTAAAGGTGCGTTTCGTCCAATGGCGCACGGATAGCACCTTTAGCTGGTCTAAACCGCGATAGGTTTTTGGCAGTTCACCGGATAATTCAGCATTCATCATCATCATTCCATTCGTTTGCCCCGGTATAGGCGGCAAATCGAAGCTAAAGAACCCCTTATTCTTTGTCGCATTGACGCAGCCAATCAGAGCGGCTAAACCCGCCCCATGTTTAGCAGCAATCCGGCTGTTGGCCGCGTCGATAGTGCGGCATCCAATTTCGCCGTAACATATCATAAAAGCGAGCCACGATGACAAAATTCTCCGAACTTGGTCTAGATCCCAAGGTTCTAAAAGCGGTTGAAGAAACCGGCTATACTATCCCCACCCCCATTCAAGCCGAAGCAATCCCCCATGCGCTACAAGCGCGGGATGTTTTGGGCATTGCCCAAACTGGCACCGGTAAAACCGCCAGCTTTGTGCTGCCGCTGATCACCATTCTTTCTAAAGGCCGCGCCCGCGCCCGCATGCCGCGCAGCCTTGTATTGTGCCCCACACGCGAATTGGCCGCGCAGGTGGCCGAGAATTTTGACACCTATGCCAAATATTCCAAGCTAACCAAGGCGCTGCTTATAGGCGGCGTCAGCTTCAAAGAACAAGATATGCTCATCACCCGTGGTGTTGATGTCCTTATCGCCACGCCCGGCCGCCTGCTTGACCATTTTGAACGCGGCAAACTACTGCTGACCGGCGTGCAAATCATGGTGGTAGATGAGGCGGACCGCATGCTTGATATGGGGTTCATCCCCGATATTGAACGCATTTTCAAACTGTTGCCATTCACACGGCAAACGCTGTTCTTTTCGGCCACTATGGCGCCGGAAATTACCCGGATTACCGAAGAATTTTTGCATAACCCAGTTCGCGTTGAAGTGGCCCGTCAGGCAACCGCTTCTGAAACCATTTCGCAGTTTCTGTGCACATTTGCCCCAAGCCGCCGGGACCGGGCTGACAAAGAAAAACGTGACGTTTTGCGCAGCCTAATCGCGGGCGAAGGCGAAAAACTGACCAACGCCATTATATTCTGCAACCGCAAACGCGATGTAGATGTTGTTGCTAAGTCCTTGAAAAAGCATGGGCTTGATGCCGCCGCTATCCATGGCGACCTTGATCAATCGGTGCGGACACGTATTTTGCAAAGCTTCCGTGATGATGAGTTGCGTATCCTCGTGGCATCCGATGTGGCCGCGCGTGGCTTGGATATTCCAGCCGTAAGCCATGTCATCAACTATGATGTGCCAACCCATTCCGAAGATTACATACACCGCATTGGCCGTACCGGGCGTGCGGGCCGTTTGGGCCGCGCCCTAACCATTGCCGTGCCAGCCGATGCTAAAAACGTAGCAGCGATTGAAGACCTGATTGGTAAACCTATTCCACCCATGGACAACCCGATGGCCAGTGTAGCCCCAACGGCTGAAAAAGCCCCCGAAGCTGAAGAACGTGGCGCGCGTAGCCGTTCACGCAAACGGGCACCCAAGGTTGAACAACCGGCAGAAACGCCCGCCCCAGCGCCCGTGATTGCCAAAACACCCGCCGCCCCACAAGAGGTTGTCGCGCAGCCTGAAGCGCCGCGCGAGCGTGACCAAAACCGTGGCGGCAACCGCGAGCATAACCACAACAATAATCGCGATAATAACCGCGACAACAACCGTAACCGTGACAATAACCGTCGTGGTGGTGGGCGTGATGAGCGGGTTTTGGGCATGGGCGAACATGTTCCCGCCTTCTTGATGCAAGATTTTCGTATGCCCATCATCAATGCTAATGATGATGAAGAAACGGCCGCCGAGGCTGAATTGGTTGACGCACCAGCGCCCGAGGACAAAGAGCCACCCAAACGCAAGCCACGCAGCCGTGCTAAAAAGCCCGCAGCTGAGAAACCAGCCGTCGATGAAGCAGCCCCGGTGACTGCTGAAGGCAACGCAGCACCTGAAAATGCTGAACAACCGGTTGAAGCACCAGCCGAATCAACCGCGCCTGTGGTTGCAGAAAAACCCAAACGCAAGCCGCGCACCCGCACTAAGGCCCCAGCGCCAAAGCCGGTTGATGGGCCAGCAACCCCGGCACCAGTTGTTGAAACTGCCGCCGATGCTGAACCCAAAGCCTAACGCTTAAGGCGGCGGAGCAAGCTGGATGTATCCCAGCGCCCGCCGCCCATAGCTTGCACATCTTTGTAATATTGATCGACCAGCGCAGTAATTGGCAGCGATGCGCCATTACGATCAGCTTCGGCCAAACAAATGCCCAAATCTTTGCGCATCCAATCCACGGCAAAACCAAACTCAAACTCATCATTCAGCATGGTTTCGTGCCGGTTGGCCATTTGCCAACTACCCGCCGCGCCTTTGGAAATCACGTCAATCAGTGCTTTGCCATCCAGCCCGGCGGCTTGGGCAAAATTCAAACCCTCAGCCAAACCCTGCATTAGCCCGGCAATGCAAATTTGGTTGACCATTTTGGCCAATTGCCCTGACCCGCTTGACCCAAGCAAACGGCAAGCTTGTGAATAGGCGGCAATAACGGGTGCGGCGCGCTCAAATGCGGCTTCATCACCCCCGCACATAACCGTTAGCTTACCATTTTCAGCACCCGCCTGCCCGCCTGAAACCGGCGCATCAATAAAGGAAAAATTGGCCATTTCAGCCTCACCCGCCAATACGCGCGCCACTTCAGCGCTGGCCGTTGTGTGGTCCACAAAAATCGTGCCCGGCCCCATGGCACCAAAGGCCCCAGCTTCGCCAATGGTAACGCTGCGCAAATCGTCATCATTGCCGACGCAGGCAAACACAATTTCGGCATCTTTAGCGGCGGCATCGGGTGTTGGTGCGGCTTGGCCACTATATTTTGCCACCCAATCTGCGGCCTTGGCGGCTGTGCGATTATACACAGTCACATGATGCCCCTGCGTCTGCAAATGCCCCGCCATGGGAAAGCCCATCACGCCAAGTCCGATAAAAGCAACCTTCGCCATGCCAATTCTCCCTACTGTAGCATTGTGACAGCCTTGATGGACTGCTATGTGACCAAGGTCAAGAAACCCAATCCGGATTACTGATGCTACGCCTTTTCAAATGGCTATTTTATACCTTTTTGGTGGCGCTGATTCTGGCAGCCACGGGTTTCGGATTCCTTTGGTATCTTGGAAGCCGCTCTTTGCCTAACTACACGCTTGATTTGCAGGTTGACGGCCTGTTTGGCCCGGTCGAAATTATCCGCGATGCGCAGGCCGTGCCGCATGTTTTTGCCAGCACCGATGCCGATGCGCTATTCGGCCTTGGCTATGCCCATGCCCAAGACAGGCTGTGGCAAATGACACTGATGCGGCGCACCGCCCAAGGTAAACTTTCTGAAATTTTTGGCGCGCAAACAGTTGAGACCGACCGGCTGATGCGCGCGCTCGACATTTACAACATTTCGCTGAATGCCGTGGACCAGCAAACCCCCGAAACATTGGCATTGTTGAACGCCTATGCCGCAGGGGTGAATGCTTGGCTAAACTATGTCCGCGCCGAAGCTTTGGGGCGTGGTGCCCCCGAATTTTTCATCCATCCCAGCGGCATCGCGCCCTGGACAGCGGCTGATTCCATTGCCGTGATGAAGTTGATGGCCCTGCAAATGACCGATAAAGCGGCGTTAGAAGTGCTGCGCGCCGATGTGGCCCTGCGCCTCGATAACCCGGCCCGTTTGGATGATTTGTTCCCGCTATTGCCCGGCGCACCCATTCGTGAAGTGCCTGACCATGCCGCACTTTTCGCCCACCCAGCCCAACAATTTGCCGCCACAACGCCCCCGCCATTTTGGCCGCTAGCCGCGCCGGGTTATGCAGGCGCAAGCAATGCTTGGGCAGCCTTGCCGTCGCGCACGGCCAACCAAGGCACCATGCTGGCCAATGATCCGCACCTACGCCTTACCGCACCCGGCACATGGATGTTGGCAAGACTTGAACTGCAAACTGGCGGCGTGATTGGCGCCACTATTCCAGGGATTCCAGCCATCCTTATCGGGCGGTCCAGCACATTCGCCTGGGGGTTAACCGCCAGTTACCTTGACGACCAAGACCTGTTTTTGGAACGGCTCGACCCGCAAAACCCAAACGAATACCTCACCGAAAATGGCGCGATCCCGTTTGAAACCCGCGACAGCGTGCTGGTCATCAAAGACCAACCGCCCGAAACGCTTGTGCTGCGATGGACAGCCAATGGCCCCATCATTCCCGGTGATGCGTTTGGGTTAAACAGCATCCGCCCCAGCGGGCATGAGTTTTCACTGTCATGGACAGGCTTGGCAGTTGATGACCGTTCGGTTGGTGCCGCGATTGCGCTAATGCGCGCGCCCGATGTGGCCTCGGGCCGCTTGGCTTTGGCCGATCTGATTGCACCCTCAATGAATGTTACCTTGGCTGACGCCCAGCACATAGCGCTTGTGAGCGCAGGGCGCATGCCTGCGCGTGACCCCGCCAATGAAACGCTTGGCCGCCTGCCCGCCGCGGGCTGGGTCGATGTTAATGCGTGGCAAGGTGCGTTTTTATCCTCCGCGAACCCTGTGTTGCAAGATCCTGCCAGCGGCATTGTTCTCAACACCAATAACCCGGTTTCGACCGAAGCTTTCCCAACCCATTTTTCCTATGATTGGGGGGATGGCCAACGCGTGCTGCGCGCACGCGATTTGCTCGCGGCACGGGAATATCATTCGATTGAAAGTTTTGTCGAAATTCAAAATGACACCGTGTCAATTTCAGCCCGGCTGTTATTGCCGCTTATGGGCCGTAATCTGTGGTTTGGCGACCAAGGTGCCCCCGCGGGCAGCCATGGTGCGCAACGCCGCGAGGCGCTCGACCTGCTCGCGAACTGGAACGGCGATATGTCGCTGCATGATGCCGAACCGCTTATTTATGCCGCTTGGCTGCGGGCCTTTCAGCGCCGGGTACTGGCCGATGAGCTTGGCCAATTATCAACCGAGTTTCGCGAAGTTAACCCGCTGTTTTTGGAACGCGTGTTGCGTGATTTTAACGGCGCGGGCGTGTGGTGCGATACCACTGGCACGATTGAGGTAGAAGATTGCACGCAAATCGCCTCAATCGCGCTGGATGAGGCCATTTATGAACTGGAGGCCGCGCAAGGCACCAGTATCAATCGCTGGCGCTGGGGTGAGGCGCATCAGGCATTTCATGAAAACCTTGTATTTGGCCGAATGCCCGTTTTGGGCTGGTTCGCAAATATTTGGCATGAAAGCAGCGGTGGCGACCAGACACTAATGCGCGGCTTGACCAGCGGCACGGGCGCGGCACCTTATACGAATGTTCATGCCGCCGGGTTTCGGATGGTCGTCAATATGAATAACCCCAACAGCTCGCTTTATATCGCGGCGACAGGGCAAAGCGGGCATTTACTCTCGCACTATTATGATGATCTCAACGAAATTTGGCGTCGTGGTGAATACCTACAAATGTCGCTTGACCCAACCCAAGCGCGCGGTGGTGCGGCGGGGGTTACCCACCTAACACCACTACCCCAGTAAATCGTGGCAAAGCTCTAGCCCATCAACCAACGCATCCACTTCGCCGCGGGTGTTATAAAGCGCAAAGCTGGCCCGGCAGGTGGCACTAACGCCCATATGGTCCATAAGCGGTTGGGCGCAATGCTGCCCGGCGCGCACCGCAATGCCGCGTTTATCCAAAATGGTTGAAATGTCATGCGCATGCGCCGGGCCGTCCATGTTGAATGAGAATATCGCCCCCTTATGCGGCGCATTTCCTTGCAAATTCAACCAGTTCAGCCCCGATAGCCGCGCCTGCGCATAATCACGCAAATCCGCTTCATGGGCGGAAATTGCATCAAACCCGAGCGCATTTATATAGTCAATCGCCGCGCCAAGCCCGATCATCTGCACAATACCGGGCGTGCCGGCCTCAAACTTATGGGGCGGGTCGTTATAGGTAATCTCATCGCGGCCAACATGGTTGATCATATCGCCGCCACCCATAAACGGGCGCATTTCGGCCTGTCGCGCGCGGGTAATGTAAATCGCCCCACTGCCCGATGGGCCATATAGCTTATGACCGGTGATGGCGTAAAAATCCGCCCCGATATCAACCATATTGACCGGCATATGCACGGCGGCCTGGCTGCCATCAATGCAACTGGCAATCCCGCGCTCGCGCGCCGCAGCACAAATGGTTTTCACATCCACAATCGCGCCAGTGACGTTGGACATATGGGTGACGGCGACCAGCTTGGTGCGTGGCCCCATAGCGTCAATCACGCGCGCGGCATCAAGACTGCCATCTGCCTCGGGTTCCACCCATTTCAGCACCACGCCCTGACGTTCGCGCAGAAAATGCCATGGGATGATATTGGCATGGTGTTCCAACACCGACAGCACAATCTCATCACCCGCCTGCAAACGCGGCGCGGCCCAAGCATAGGATACTAGGTTAAACCCATAGGTTGATCCGGTGGTAAACAGCACCTCATCCTCATGCGTCGCCCCCATAAACCGCTGCAAAGTGCCGCGCACAGCCTCATATTTATCGGTTGATAGGTTTGACAGGTAATGCAACCCACGATGCACATTGGCATAATCTTCGGCGTAGGCGCGCGTTACCGCATCAATCACCGCATTCGGTTTTTGCGCTGAGGCCCCACTGTCTAAATAGACCAAAGGCTTGCCATGCACCTGCCGCGCCAAAATCGGAAAGTCGGCGCGCACTGCGTTGATATCAAACATGAAATGCCTTTCTAGAATATGCCGCGTGCGCGCAATACAAGCGCCCCAAACCACACCAACATCGTGAGTAGCGCCATCGCCATAAACAGCGGCGCTGATCGTTTAAATCCATGTGCTTCGGCAGCCCCCAGCGAACACAGCCAAACAAATGGCATCAGCGCCAGCCAATAGGGCAATTGCGCCACAACCGAATTGCCAAATAACGGGATAACACCCTCAAGCGATGAAAAAATGACTGTCACAATCGCCATCAGCAACCCAAAGGGCGCGGCCACAAAGCTGCCCCAAAAAATGCCCGTGCGCGTGTCTTTCCAACTGCCTTTGCCGCCAAACAAGCGCAAAATCGCCCCCAATATGGCAGAAAAGACGTAAACAACTGCGGTGCGTAGAAACAAGGCCGAAATCAGCACCGAACCGATGACGATATTTGCCTCGACCCCGCCGCCACCTTCGAATGTGTCTTTGAATACCTGTGTTGGCGCCACGATGGTTTTGATTGACCATGACAAAAAGAAAATCATGTCCGACATCAGCACATAAAATAGCAGCCGCGCTTCTGAGGGGTTTTCCTCAATCAGCCGCCGGGTCGCCCCGCGCATATCACGCCATGAATCAGCCATCCGTGCAAAAAGCGATGTGCGTTTTGTATGGTAGGCCCCGCGCAATGCCGAGAAAGCATCATCTTGTTCGTCCCGAGAGTTCATCGCAACACCCAATCATCCAGTCGGCAACATGCCGATCAACACCAAAACACTACCCCCGATCGCAGCCAAGGCCAAGCCTGTGCGCAGCCGTGATCCAAATTGTTCAGCGACGCTCATCGTATCCGCCCAAATAAGCAAAAAGGCGAATAAACCGAAGTATTGTAACGGTTTAGCTAAGGCTGGCCCCAGCAGATTGCCCAATATAGCGGTTAACAGCACAAGCGGTGCCACACATAGCAACGCCCAGAACAGGCCAAGCCGCGCATGCAGAAACGGCCCCGTAGCGCCAGCCATACGCGCCGCAATATGCGCAACAGCGGCGATGCCATAAAAAGTAAGCGGCCCTAGAAACAACGTGAACAGCGATGACATGATAAGCGCAATCGGCGCTTCAACAGGCGCGGTCCCGGCGGCCACTATATTGCGAAAACTGGCAGGAGCTGAAGCCACGATGATGAGTAAGGTGGCCAGCATGACCCAGCCAAGCGCACGTTCTTCACCGGCCCCAGATTCCATTTGCCGCCGCAAACCCCGGCCCCAGCCATGTCGCCAGGCCCATAAGATTTCGCCTGTCAGGCTCATCCCCGATGCCGCTCCAGCCAACCACCAAGGCGTTCACGCAACCTATCAGCCAGCACATCATCGCCAATTTCGGCAATCGCCTCGTCAAGGAAGGCCAGCACCAACAAATCTTGCGCTTCTGCCCGCGGGACCCCGCGCGATGTCAGGTAAAATAACGCCGTGTCATCCACCGACCCGCAGGTTGACCCGTGCGAGCACACAACATCATCGGCGTAAATTTCAAGCTCGGGTTTCGCAAGGAAATTGCTGTCATCATCCAGCAGCAAGCCTTGCGAAATTTGGTAGCCATCGGTTTTTTGCGCACCGGGTTTGACCAGAATTTTACCCTGAAACACCCCATTCGCCCCATTGCGCAGCACTTTTTTGAACACTTGACGGCTTTCGCAATGCTCGGCGTCATGGGTGATAAAAATCGTGTCATCATGCAAAAAATCACCGTCACCCACAGCAGCCCCGGCAATATGCGCCGACGCGTTATCACCGGTTAGGGTAATCACCGCCTCATTGCGCGTTAGCTTGCCGTTCAATGAAAGCGTGAAGGATTTGAAGCGTGATTCTGTGCCAAGCCGAGCAAAAATATGCGTCGCCAATTGGCGGCCATGGTCGCGGCCTTGGTTGCGCACATGGTCAAACATGGCACGATCGGCAATATCAACTTCAATCACTGCATTCAGCCGGGCGGCAGCGGCACCATCTTCTAACAAGGTTAAAGAAGCCCCCGCATCAAGCTTGATAACATGGTGCAACATCGCCTCGGCATTTGCAGCACGCCGCTTATGGCGCAACACAACTGGGCGGGCAGCACCGCTAACGCGGATCAGAACGCCCTGCCCGGCCCGCGCGGTATTGAGCGCAGCCAAGGGGCGCGGCACGGGGTTTTGCCCGGCTGATTCAAGCGCGCCAAACAGGTCCGCTGCCCAATGAATATCGGCGCTAGCATCGTTTAGCGTTTGGATTTGCAGGGCATCATCGTCGCGCAAGGTTGATTGTGCAGCGTCAAAAATACCATCAACAAACACCAATTCATGCGCATCGCCCGCATCAAACAGCGCTTTATCGTCAAGCTGTGCAACATCGGCTACATCGCCAAGCAGGCTGGCCGGCGGCGTGTAGCGCCAATATTCGTCACGCGCATGGGGCGCACCCATTGTGGCCAAGCGCTGCGCCGCATCTTTGCGGGCATTGGCCAACCATTTAGGCGCATCGGGCGCTGAATATCGCGCCAATAGGGCTGCGGCCCCATCAATTTTATGTGCGGGTAAGGCCATTACGCCACCTCGGCCAATAAATCGGCATACCCGTTATTTTCAACTTCCAGCGCCAAATCTGGCCCGTCGGTTTTGATGATTTTGCCATCGGCCATAATATGCACGAAATCGGGCTTAATATGGTCCAAAAGACGCTGGTAATGAGTAATAATCAGAAAAGACCGGCCCGCAGAACGCAGCGCATTCACGCCTTCGGCCACCAGTTTCATCGCATCCACATCCAGCCCGGAATCCGTCTCATCCAGAATGCACATTTTTGGTTCCAAAACTGCCATCTGCAAAATTTCGTTGCGCTTTTTCTCACCACCCGAAAAGCCCACATTCACAGGGCGTTTCAGCATTTCAGCGTCAATTTGCAGGCTGGCGGCCTTCGCACGCACGAGCTTCAAAAACGCCGCCGCGCTTAGCTCTTCCTCGCCGCGCGCTTTGCGCTGCGCATTCGCTGCCGTGCGCAAAAACGTCATATTGCCAACACCGGGAATTTCGACCGGGTATTGAAACGCCAAAAACAACCCGGCCGCAGCCCGGTCTTCCGGATCCATATCCAATAGATCCACGCCATCAAGGCTGGCGGATCCGTCGGTCACTTCATAGCCATCGCGCCCTGCCAGCACATAGGACAGCGTCGATTTACCCGAGCCATTCGGCCCCATAATCGCATGCACTTCGCCAGCGCCAATGTTCAGGTCCACCCCCTTCAGGATAACCTTATCTTCTTCTTCAAGTTTAACGTGCAAGTTTTTGATATTTAGCATTTTATTTTCCTCATCACGGCCTTAGCCGACTGATCCTTCAAGCGATATAGCCACCAATTTCTGGGCCTCCATCGCAAATTCCATAGGCAGTGATTGCAGCACTTCTTTGCAGAACCCGTTCACCACCAGCGCCACGGCCTCTTCTTCATCCATCCCGCGTGAGCGGCAATAGAATAACTGGTCATCATCGACCTTCGAGGTTGTCGCTTCATGCTCTATCCGGCTGGAATTGTTACGACATTCGATATAGGGAACGGTATGCGCCCCGCATTGATCGCCGATCAGCAGGCTGTCACATTGGGTATAATTGCGGCTATTCTTGGCCTTGGGGTGCATCGACACCAATCCACGATAGGTGTTCTGCGCCTTGCCCGCCGAAATCCCTTTAGACACAATCCGCGAGCGGGTGTTTTTGCCCAAATGGATCATTTTCGTGCCGGTATCGGCCTGCTGCATATTATTGGCAATCGCGATTGAGTAGAATTCGCCCTGCGAACCGTCACCGCGCAGAATGCAGCTTGGGTATTTCCATGTGATGGCCGAACCCGTTTCAACCTGAGTCCACATCACCTTGGCCCGGTCCCCCCGGCAATCGGCGCGTTTGGTTACGAAATTGTAAATCCCGCCCTTGCCGTTTTCATCACCGGGATACCAGTTTTGCACGGTGGAATATTTGATCTCGGCATCTTCATGTATGATCAATTCAACCACCGCCGCATGCAGTTGGTTTTCATCACGCATTGGCGCGGTGCAACCTTCCAAGTAACTGACATAGCTACCTTTTTCGGCAATAATTAACGTGCGTTCAAACTGCCCGGTATTCTGCGCATTGATCCGGAAATAGGTGCTTAACTCCATCGGGCAACGCACGCCTTCGGGGATGTAAACAAATGATCCGTCTGAGAAAACCGCTGAATTCAGCGTGGCGTAATAATTGTCGCTCGCCGGAACAACCGTGCCGAGGTATTTTTTAACCAATTCAGGATGGTCACGCACCGCTTCAGAAATCGGGCAGAAAATAACACCGGCTTTTGCAAGTTCTTCCTTGAAGGTCGTGCCAAGCGACACACTATCAAACACTGCATCCACAGCCACACGGCGCTCACCTTCCGGTGCTTCAACACCAGCCAAAAGTGCTTGTTCTTTCAAAGGGATGCCAAGCTTTTCGTAGGTACGCAAAAGCTCTGGGTCCACCTCATCGAGCGATTTGGGGCGCACGGCCATGCTTTTGGGCTGGGCGTAATAGTACTGGTCCTGAAAATCAATCGCAGGGTAATGCACCATGGCCCATGTCGGCTCGGTCAGGTTCACCCAGCGCCGATAGGCCGCCAAACGCCAATCCAGCAGCCATTCCGGCTCTTCGTTTTTTGACGAAATCAGCCGAACGATGTCCTCATTCAACCCTTTT
>Ga0209491_10008344_pt1 | contig 13204 bp, 11 predicted proteins | sample BON02_FD_187213 | JGI IMG/M metagenome (GOLD analysis project Ga0209491, IMG submission 187213) | Freshwater microbial communities from Lake Bonney liftoff mats and glacier meltwater in Antarctica - BON-02 (SPAdes) (version 2) | ecosystem: Environmental > Aquatic > Freshwater > Ice > Glacier... | reverse complement strand
GTGATTGTGATTTTGATGGTGATTGTGATTTTGATGGTGATTGTGATTTTGATGGTGATTGTGATTTTGATGGTGATTGTGATTTTGATGGTGATTGTGATTTTGATGGTGATTGTGATGGTGATTTTGATGGTGATTGTGATGGTGATTTTGATGGTGATGATAAATTTGATAGTAATGATTTTAATATTCTTGATGATGATGATGATGATGATGATGATGATGATGATTTTGGTGGTTTCGAACGTATTGGATTTTGTATTATTTCTGGTATAATTATATCTTTATATTCTATCATAGGTATAAAATCAATAATTTTTTCTTCTGTTGATTTTATATACTTATTTATTATTTCACTCATAGTATATAATAAATAACAATATAATAAAAAAATAATGCGAGATATTACTAAATATAATAATAATATATAATAAATAAATAATGAATGACGAAACAATAGAAGAGTTTAAAGAACTATTTGATTTTGATAAAGCAAAGAAAGATTTAATATTAAATAAAATAGTTAATGATGATATAATTACAGGTGAAAAAATAGATATATCTGATGATGTATACAAAGATACAAATATAGATGATTGGGTTACATGTTTACCAGTATTAGAAGGTAGTAAGATATTAATACAGAAACTTGTAAAACACCCAATAAAGGATAAGATATTATTAGAGAAACGACAAAAAACATTTATTGATTATGATATTGATATTGAAATATTAAAAGAATATGAAAATGATATTTTATGGATTTATAAAATATCAGAGGAAATCAATAGTAATACTTCAATAGAAATATTATTTCCATCAAACTTTATAATAAGTTATATTAATTATATTGAGATATTATTAGATTTATATCATACATATAAGATATATTTCATACCAATAACATCGATATTATACCCATTTAGTGCTTTTGTAGCACCATATTTTTATATTAATAATTATCTGAAAATGAATTTAAGTATCAATTCATATATAGAAATATTATATAATATATTATTATTTTTATTTAAACGAACAGGAAATATACGCACAGATATTACAAAATACTTATCAATATTTTTATATGTAGGTGTTTATCTTTATAACATGTATCAAACATATGAAGTAGCACTATTTTTATACAATACTAAGGAAAAACTTCATAATAAAATGAAAGGTTTAGTATATTTCGTTAAACATTCTTTGAATATAACTAACAATCTACCTAAAAATATTATAGATTCTTATTTTAATATTGATAAGTCATTTCAAAATATTGATATCAATAATAGTATGACTGATATTTATAAAATATGGAAAGATGATTTATTAAAAGATAAACTTGCTTCTTTATTAAAAACAATATATGGAATTGACGTTATATATTCAATAAATAATTTAGTATTATCAGGAGAATGGTCTATTGTATCATATAATAATACTGAAACTCTATTGTGGGGAGCAAAAAATCCAATTTTAAATAATAATCAAGTTTGTAATCCTATTAATTTAAATAAAAATATTATTGTAACAGGTCCTAACGCAGGAGGTAAAACAACTTATGTAAAAACAATATTAGCAAATATTATTTTAGGACAAACAATTGGTATCACATATAGTATAAAGTCACAAATGATAATTTACGATACAATAAACTCATTTATGCGTGTGTCAGATGTTTTGGGTAATAAATCATATTTTGAAGCAGAAGCAGAATATTGTCTTAATATGATTAAAAAAGCTATACAAATAAATTGTGAAGGTAAAAAAGGTTTATTTTTAATGGACGAGCCGATGCACTCAACACCACCAATAGAAGGAATGTCAACCGCATATGCTGTTATTGAATATCTTAGCAATCTTAATGGAATAACTTTAATAATTACAACACATTTTCACAAACTTGTTAAATTAGGAGAATTATATCCTACAAAGTTTATAAACTTATCTGTTGATGCTATACCACGTAATAACAAATATTATTTTCCATATAAGATAAAACGAGGATATTCATATTTATGTATTGCTATTGAATTATTAGATATTAAAGAATTTCCTAAAACAATTATTGATAATGCGATTAAAATGAAAAACAAAATATGTTCTGATTTTAATAAATAATGTATAATTTTTTATTCGATCAATCATATATTAATCTTTTCGCAATCGCAATTTTAGTATTTTTAATAATGTTTCTATGGAGAAAGCTTACTATTTTAGAAGGTAATTTCTTTTTATTAGAAAAAAGAGTTAATATTATAAAAAAGAGTGATAGAAGTGAATTACAAGAAAAGAACTGGGATAAATATGATAAAACAATGAATGAAATATTTAAAGATAGTATTATACCCGATAAAAAAAAAAATGGAGGATTTTGTAAAATACCTATTAATGAAAACAAAATAAACGATGACGTTATTATAATCGATGATGATATTATAATAGAAAATGAAGAAAAAGACTATATTGATGAAAAAGATCTAATTCCTAATGTTATTTCAGAACTTTCAAAAGAAAAGTCTCTAACTACTGATGAAGATATTTCAATTACACATATTACTGTTTCACATGACAATAAAGTATTTTATGATGTCGGTGAGGTGAATAAAGAAACTACATTTGATAACTCAGATAACGCTTCAGTTTCATCTGAAGTAACTTTTATTAATGATGTAGATAAATCATTAACAAAAAAATATAAAGCATTTACGATAGATAAATTAAAAGAAGAATGTATTGATAAACAATTGAATATTGAAGGAACTAAAGCTCAATTAGTATCTCGTATTATCGAAAGCTTAAAAAAACAAAAATAAAAAATATTGTAAGTGTATAGATAATAAATATTATGAGTTATAATTCTACCATAGAACCTAAACCGCATTGTCCTATAAAAATGTCTGATGGACGTTCATTTACCGATTATAGACCACGTTGTATGGTAAATGCTGAACTTATGACTGATTTATATACAAATAATATGGTAAAGAGTAGTTATGAAAGTAGAGTTTTTTTACAAGAAAATGCAGAAAAACTTATTGAACGCAATAGATTAAATATGTTAGATTCATTAGCACCATGTGCTCCTTGTAATAGACCTTTTAGTGAGAATGGTACAATGTATCCTGAAAGATATATCGTTAAATGTACTGCTACAAGTTGTGAGAAAATAGAGGTAAATAAAAACGGTCTTGGGACAAGTACACGAGTTCAATAATTTTTATATTGATAATATTCTTATAAATAATTCTATATATAAAATATAGAGGTATTAATAATGATATTCAATGATGAATATGTAAATTTAAAGATTATATTTAGTCATGATTATTCAAAATTAAACATTATTGGTAATATTAAAAATCCTGGTAATTATAGAAATATTATTATAACAGCGCCAAATCCTATAGATAGAATGTCTAATTATTCTGGTTCAGGATTACCTTTTCCAAATCATGAAATAGCATTTGAAAATACTCCAAATCTTATTAATGTTGATTCATCGGGTAAATTTGAAAATGTTTTCAAGTATCCTAATAGTTTTTATATGCCTGATGGTATAAATAAAATTATATCTTCTGTATTTATAATGTTTACAGATAATGATAATAATATAATTAAATTACAATATAAATTACATGATATTAATGCTCTTAGAACATTAATAAATCGTTCTTCACGTAAAGGTCCTGAGTTTTATGGTTCTAAAGACTATATATTACCTATCGATACAGCTGAAAATGTGATGTATGCATATTCTAAAGCAAAAATAGAAAATGATATAGGATAAAAATGTTCTATATTTTTTAAATATTATAAAAAAATGATTATACACATAAAAAATTAATATATTGCCGAACTTTTAGTTTAAGTAATCTTATAGAAAGACCCTTGCGTTTTCTTATAAAGTTTCAAAGAAATAAAACAATAAAAAACCACATTCACTTTTATAGTCAGCTTTAATCATAATGTCATCATTTGCTAAAGTTGAGTTTTCACCCGATCATCTCAGAAACATTACTCATAGTCGTATTGTAAGTAAAGTATTTGAATTAGATGGTATTGTATTCGGTGGTTATGTTAGAGATAAAATTATATCAAATCACTATACTCATTTGTTTAATGATACTCATAAATGGGACTCTAAAAAGTTCTGGAATAAACAGTATCATCCTGAAACACAAGGGCGTATAATTGTTGCCAAAGATTTAGACATTTGTGTTTCTGATGACTTATCTGCTAAAACAATTGTAGATAGTATCAAAATCATGATTTTTGAAGACTTTGGTGCTAATAATATAGCTTTTACTTCAGAATACACAACTAATTCTGACAATAAGTATTTCGGATTGTCAGTATCAAGTATCACTAAATTATCATTCAATATTACTATTGGTAAGATTCCTTTCATTAGTGATGGGATTACTATCAATATTAGTTTAGATATTGTAGTGCGTATCAATTCTTATAACCAACCACCTTTCGGAAATCTGGACTTCTTATGTAATATGTTCTTAATGACGAAAAATGGTATTACAATCTCACGTAATACTGGTACAATAATTGATAAAATGAGTGTTTTAGACAAAAAGAAAGTAGAACTCAAGGTTATGTCCGACATCATCCAATACAAAACCGACTTTTGTTTGAATATCAAGAACTTTGATAATACTATTAAATTTAATTATTCTGTATGTGATCGCTTGGAAAAAATGTCGCTGAAAGTGCCGTCTTGGACTATTGAAAACATGCCTATTAATATGTATGGTAATATGACCGTACAATGTAATAATAAAAAAGAATTGTGTTGTATTTGTATGTCTGGATTCAAGAAGATGAGTGGAAGTATCTCATTATCAATTCAAGCTTCTGATAAAAAAAGTATTATTAATGGTTCTAAAATGCATGATTCGTGCATATTCAAGTATATGAGAAATCAATTGAATGAGGAATATATTGATGCGACAGATCGTTATAATGATGATTTTAACATTAGTAATTTTGATAAAGAATTCTATTTTAAGTGTCCTTTGCGAAACTTATTTAGCTTCACTAGTTGTTCTAAGAGCATCAACACCCTCATCAAAAAGATTACAATGTAAATATATTTCTATATTATATGTTTGTATTTTTATATTTTTTTAATTGTATATTTTATTAATTAAAGATCCAGCTGTATAACTTATTAATGATATAATGACTATTATAATTAAGTTTGATATTTTGGAAGTGTTAAAAACATCACATCTTTCCATACTGTAAAGATATACATCAAATAACATAATTTTTACAAACATTCCAATTATAATTTGAAATTCAAATAAAAATCCTAACATAAAATTTACTAATATGTGTATTAGAAGATATGTTGTATCAGCTGTTATTTGATTATTAGGATTTGGATAAAATAATACATCTAAATATTTAATATCATATATACATCTGAGTATTGTAAAAGCAATAGTAACACTTATTGTAATAATTAAATAAATGTAAAAATATACAGTATTCATATTCTTTTTCTATATATATATTAGTTTATATTTTTAATATTATGAAAAATTAAAATTTATTAACACGACCTTTTATTTTCTTAATTTTTACAGCATTTATTATTTGTTTTTTGCTTAATTCATCGTATGTTTTAGGAGTATCTATAGTTATACGTTTTGATGGTCTATAAATATCTCCTTTATTCATATATCCTATTTCTCCTCTTTGATTAGTCCATTTTTCTTTATACCATCTTGCTAATCCAATATCTTCTTTTTTGATACCTGTATAAGCATTATCATTTTTATATTTTTCTTTATATGCTTTAATATAACTTTTAACTAAATGTCCTGATCTATATGCCGAGTTTATAGGATTTAATAAGAATATATTTTTTTTTATTTTTTCATATAATAGTATATCTTTAGGTGTATTAGACATATATATAATCTCTACAAAAATGAGTATATAATCTTTTAATTTTCTTGAAATTATTGAAACTTTTCAAAATATATTCACTTATAACTTATTAGAAAAACAATGTAATCTCTTAGTATATTATGCTACTTAAAGAAAATTAGTATATAATCTAAATTACATTATAATATGATACAACATAATGAAAACGAGTACATAATCTTTTTATTTTCTTAAATTTCTTAAAACTTTTTAAATCTTTCTAAATAATTAATTATGTACTCAAAATATATACTTTAAATAATAAAGTATTCTTATTTCGCCCACTTAGTATATACAATATGATTTTATGCTACTTAATGAAAACGAGTACATAATCTTTTTATTTTCTTAAATTTCTTAAAACTTTTTAAATCTTTCTAAATAATTAATTATGTACTCAAAATATATACTTTAAATAATAAAGTATTCTTATTTCGCCCACTTAGTATATACAATATGATTTTATGCTACTTAATGAAAACGAGTACATAATCTTTTTATTTTCTTAAATTTCTTAAAACTTTTTAAATCTTTCTAAATAATTAATTATGTACTCAAAATATATTCTTATTTAACACACTTAGTATATACAATGAAATTTTATTAATTAAATAAGGTATTATTATTTCGCCCACTTTGTATATACAATAAGATACTCTTTGTATATTATGCTAGTTATATGTACGTAAAAAATAATATGAATCACTTTATCATATTTGCTACTTAAGGAAAAACGAGTACATAATCTTTTTATTTTCTTTAAATTCTTAAAACTTATAAATCTTTTCAAAATAATTAATTATGTACTCAAAATATATACTTTACAACTTATCAAAAATAATATGATTCTATCTATATATTATGCTACTTAATGAAAACGAGTACATAATCTTTTTATTTTCTTAAATTTATTAAAATCTCTAAAACTTTTATAAATAACTAATTATGTACTCAAAATATATACTCTTATAAAATAGAATATTATTTACGTTATCATAGTATATATAATGCTACTTAAGGAAACGAGTACATAATCTTTTTATTTTCTTAAATTTATTAAAATCTCTAAAACTTTTATAAATAACTAATTATGTACTCAAAATATATACTCTTATAAAATAGAATATTATTTACGTTATCATAGTATATATAATGCTACTTAAGGAAACGAGTACATAATCTTTTTATTTTCTTAAATTTATTAAAATCTCTAAAACTTTTATAAATAACTAATTATGTACTCAAAATATATACTCTTATAAAATAGAATATTATTTACGTTCTCATAGTATATATAATGCTACTTAAGGAAACGAGTACATAATTAATTTAATCTCTTGAAATTCTTAAAACTTATAAATCTTTTCAAAATAATTAATTATGTACTCAAAATATATATACTTTATATCTTATTAAATATATAATGTTATCGCTTTGTATATTATACTACTTAAGGAAAATCGTGTATATAATCTTTAAAAATACAACATGATTTACTTTTTATTTCATGAATATTCTTTAAACTTCTAAATCTTTTCAATATAATAAATTATGTACTCAAAATATATTCACTTGTAACTTTTTAAATATATAATGTTATCGTTTAGTATATTATGCTACTTAAGGAAAATGAGTACATAATCTTTTTATTTTCTTAAATTTCTTAAAACTTCTAAAACTTTTCAAAATAATTAATTATGTACTCAAAATATATTCTCTTATAACTTTTTAAAATATATAATGTTATCGTTTTGTATATTATGCTACTTAATGAAAAACGAGTACATAATCTTTTTATTTTCTGAATATTCTTTAAACTTATAAATCTTTTCAATATAATAAATTATGTACTCAAAATATATTCATTTGTAACTTTTTTAAATATATAATGTTATCGTTTTGTATATTCTGCTACTTAAGGAAAATGAGTACATAATCTTTTTATTTTCTTAATATTCTTAAAACTTTTTAAATCTTTATAAATAATTAATTATGTACTCAAATTATATTCACTTATAAAAAAGAATATTCTTTATTAATCACTTAGTATATTAAGCTACTTAAGGAAACGAGTACATAATCTTTTTATTTTCTTAAATTTCTTAAAACTTCTAAAACTTTTCTAAATAATTAATTATGTACTCAAATTATATTCACTTATAAAAAAGAATATTCTTTATTAATCACTTAGTATATTAAGCTACTTAAGGAAACGAGTACATAATCTTTTTATTTTCTTAAATTTCTTAAAACTTATAAATCTTTTCTAAATTATAAATTATGTACTCAAAATATATTCTTAATAAATATAATATTATTCTCATTTCGCCCACTTAGTATATACAATGTGATTTCTTAGTATATACAATGTGATCTCATAGTATATTATGCTACTTAAGGAAAATGAGTACATAATCTTTTGTATTTTATTAAAACTTTATAAATAATTAATATTAAAATCTTGAAAATATTCAACACTACTAAGTAATAAATGAGAAGATACGTATATATTATTTAAAGTAAATAAATAATCAATATTAAATAAATGTAATAACAATACTATTTTACAAAATTTAATAATATGTTGATATGGTATAATATATATTAAATATATAAAATAACTTCTTATTGAACTTAAAATATTATGTAAATAACATAAGTATAATAGTTGTATTATATAAATTACATTATACAATCTATAATCACGTTTTAAAATTAGATTATTACAATTATTATTTACAGAATCTATAATTCTAAAATAATGAACGAATGAAGTACAAAATAAAAAAACGTAATAATTAGTTTTTAATGAAAAGCAAAATATTATGAATATAAAACTAATATTATTATATCCTATATAAAATTCAATATCATGAACTAGTTTAGTTGTTAGAATCATTGACTTTACAACTATTTTCTCATATGTACTATTTGTATTTAGTGTAAATAAGAATAAATTACGAAAGTTTTTATTATATATTATAGATAACTTACCTAATAACTTACCTATATAATAAGCCCAGTAAGGATATACACAATAATGAATTTTTAAAATAACTCTCATTTCTTTATTTTTTGTTTCTATATTGTTTTTAACTATATAATGACATTCTCTATGAAAATCAAATGCTACTACATCACATTTCTTCAATGTATGGACTTCAGGAATTAAATTGAAAACTGTAGATATTTCTTTATTATCGTCTAATCCAACTATTAAACGATAACAAGATGCAAAAGGAATATAAAAATACGGACCATCTATATGTCTCGTATAGAAAATATTATCTGAAGTATCATTTAATTTACTTGTTTCTGTTGGTGCTGATATATATATTTCATTCATATCTTCTAAAATATCAATGCAATAATCATTCCCTAATACCGAATTAAACATATCATATATTTTATCACATTTTGCTATACTATAAAAACGCTTATGAATATCGTAAGGCAATTCATTATACCACCAATGTGTTGACCTTTCATTTGAAGGATTTTGTGATATGGTCCAATCTCTTATACTATCAACATTAGCAACATTATCAACATTATCATTTATATTACAACTATAAACACGTTTATTTTGATGTTTCCAAGGTAAATAAAATAACATATCTTATATAATTAACATCTTTTAAAAAAATGATATATTCAATCTACGTATTTAGATAATCTCATAAATTATATGAAGTCCCTAATAATTGTAGAAAGTTATACTAAAACTAAAACAATTAAAAACTATTTAAAAGACCCTGATTTAATAGTAACATTTTCAAGCGGACATATATATAATTTACCAAAAGATAAATTAGGTTTTGATACTAAAACATGGAAAATTGAATATATCAAAACTAATGAAAAAATTATTAAAAATATAAGAGATTTAGTTAGAAAAACTGATATAATATATTTAGCTGCTGACCCTGATCTAGAAGGAGAAGCAATCGCAAATAATATAATGACTTGTATTAAAGATCTTATTAAAAATAAAATATGTCATCGCATTAGTTTTAATGAAATTACTGAATCAGCAGTTAAAAATGCTATATGTAATCCTCGAAATATTGATATTAATATAGTTAACGCTCAAGAAACAAGAAGAATAGTTGATAGATTAATAGGATATAAAGTATCTCCTATTTTATGGAGTAAATTTAACATTAATAGTTTAAGTGCAGGAAGAGTTCAAATAGCAGGATTAATTATCTGTATAAATCAAAGAAATATCATAATTAAAAAAGAAGTTAATCCTTATTGGAATATTGAGTGTAAATTTATATTTGATAAAACATCTATAATTGGAGTTCTAAAAACACAATTAAAATTAAGAAATATATTAGATGTTAAAGCTATTCTTAATAAACTTAAAACAAATACTATTTATTTAAATACTTATGAAATAAAAATACGTTATACATCACCTCCTCCTCCTTATACCACAACAACAATGCAACAAGATTGTTATAATAAATATAAGTTTAATGCGAAAAATACAATGAAACTTGCACAGGATTTATATGAAAATGGATTAATAACATACATAAGAACAGATTCTACAAACATATGTGAAGATTCTAAAACGAAAATATTAGATTATATCAAAAAAACATATGAATGTAAATATGCCAAACACAGAACTTATAAAACAAATATTAAGAATGCACAAGAAGCACATGAAGCTATAAGGATAACAAATGCTACTACTATTTACTGTAATTTTGATAAATGTACTGAAAGTCACATAAAACTTTACGATTTAATAAGAAAGCGAACATTAGCATCATTAATGACAGATTGCGAACATACTGACTTTATAATAACCTTTTATACAAAAGAAAATTGTGAATCATCTGAATATGTTTTTACATCACTTAAAACATTCATGACATTTAATGGGTATAATATAATATACGATCATAAAAATGAATTATATGATGACTTTATAATGTTGATTAATAATAATTGTTATTCACGAGAATATTTAGCAAATGGAATAATTGATAATATTCCTTCTATGTATAATGAAATACAATTGATTAAAGAATTGGAAAAAGAAGGTATTGGGAGACCATCTACATATTCATCTATTGTTGATAAATTATTAGATAAAAAATATATTATATTCGGACAAAATCCACATCAAGAATATAAAATAGAAAGTTTTATTAAAAAATATAAAAGTGATGATATAATTATAAAAAAAACAAATATTAATATTGGAGGAAATAAAAAAGATTTATTAATACCAACTGAGTTAGGTATTAACATTATTAATTATATATGTGAAGTAATGCCTTATTTATGTGATCTTAAGTTTACTTCAAAAATGGAAAATGATCTAGATGATATAATTTGTGCTAAAAATAAAAAGAAAGTTATACTAGATAATATTTATGAAAAAATATCTAATTCTATATCTTTAATACCATCATTAAATAATAAAATAATAAAAGAATATAATACTGGTTTAATAAAAACCCGTTTTGGTAATTGTTATTATAATAAAGAAACAAATATTTATACTAATATTGACCCTTATCTTAAATGGAAAAAAAAAAATGTTGAAAAATTAAATGAAAAAGAAATAGTATTTTTAGCATCATTACCTAAAAATGTAATATATCTGAATAAATCTTATTATTTACATATTGGTAAATTTGGATTATATCTAAAAGATGAAAATAATAATAATCATAAATTAGATAAGAAGTTATGGAAAAATTATATTACATAAATTAATCATACGGAGACATTGTTTTCTTACCTTTGATATACCAAGATTTAATATAAATATCATCAAAGTTTGGATGTATTGTATCATTATGATAATCAATATCAATACAATTTTGTATCATTTTATTACATTTTTTACAATGCCATTTATTTTCTTCAATTACCGAATTCATTATATAATATATATCTTTTTTATTTTTTCAAATATTTACTAATATTACTATTTAATTTATGTAATTCATATGATATATTTGACATAGATGTAGCAACAGTAACACCATATTCGTCTATAAAAAAAGTATTTAATAGATTATATAATTTATCTTCTGTTAAATTATCATCATCATCGTCATCATCGTCATCATCGTCATCATCATCTTCGTCATCATCGTCATCATCTTCATCATCGTCATCTTCATCATCGTCATCTTCATCTTCATCTTCTTCTGTAGAAGTTGATTCGCTTTTTTTATCAGACTTATCTTTTGTTTCACTATTTTCTTCACCAATATCTTTATTTGTAACTGTTTCATTATCATCTACGATGTCACTGTCACTACTTTCTTCTTCTTTTATAACCACACTTTTACTCTTTTTTTTCGATATTTTATTCATTTTGTTTATAAAATTCATAAAATCAACGTTATTTTCCATTACTATATAAATTATATTAATAAAATATTTCTTATATATTTTTTTAATTATGTATATTAATAGATAAAGTTGAAATGTCAGATATTTTAATGTATATAATTGGGTTTTTATCTGGGATATTTTTGATATTAACCTTATTATCTAATAAATGTAATATTTCTAAAATATTTAAATATTTTAAAAAATATATGGGTTATAATAAAGATGATGAAATAATAGTTGAGGATTTTGAAGAAATTGTAAAAAAAAAAGATGTAAAAACAAATAGTGAAACTATTATATTAGAAGACTTTATGGAAGAAGATAAAAACAAATATGATGATAATGACGAATACAATACAATAACTTGTAATAAAAATATAATTAATAAGTTTAAAATTGATAGATTATTAAAAAAGAAATATTTAATTTTTTTGATTTCATCATATAATGCAGATAATTTAGATAATACAAAATTATTAATAGATAATAAGAGTAAGAATAGTGCTAATATAAATGTTACTTTTTCAAAAAAACCATATATTGAAAAATATCCATTAAATCCTAATGTAAATGGTTTTAATATAAAAGATGCAAATATTAGTGTAAATATACCTAATAATTATAATGAAGAAGTTTTTGGATTAATGTGGGAGAAAAATGAAAAAATAAATAAAGATGAAAATATTGAATATAAAAGTAATGAGGAAAGTTTTAAAAAGTTAAAAAAAAATCTGGATGCAGGAAATATGAGATTTACAGAAAAAGATTGGGAATCTTTTAGAATAACTGAACTAAAATACAATAATTATGTTAAAACAGATAATAGTATGTATATACCTTTATTTTATAATACATCATCATTAGATATATCTACATATCT
>Ga0209491_10008342_pt1 | contig 13207 bp, 6 predicted proteins | sample BON02_FD_187213 | JGI IMG/M metagenome (GOLD analysis project Ga0209491, IMG submission 187213) | Freshwater microbial communities from Lake Bonney liftoff mats and glacier meltwater in Antarctica - BON-02 (SPAdes) (version 2) | ecosystem: Environmental > Aquatic > Freshwater > Ice > Glacier... | reverse complement strand
GTTGTTTTTTCTCCCGGTATCGGCACATATCTCCCCGTTATCCCGCCTGCGCCTGTGGGCCTGTGGCCACGCGTCTTGGCACCAGTCCCCGACCAGCAACCGTGACAACCGCTTGCCGCTTGTATTTTTGTTACATATTATGCTTTACTTTTTACGCGTGTGTGCTGTTTTACATGTGTTCGTGTTACCTGTACCTGTACCTGTGTCCTGTGCCTTTGTCATCTATGATCTGTGTGTGCGCCGCGGCCTGGGCGGACGACGCACGCTAGATGTCTATATATATATATAATATATATACTGTTTGAGAACTGAATGGGGTTTCATTCTATATAATATATATTGTATGTTGATTGATTGGGATTGGAGAAAGGAGGGGGGAGAATATTTTATTAATATTAAAAAAAAAAAAAAAAAAAAAAAAACGTCCGGGGGGCTGTTACTATTTCTATAGAACTGCACTCTCCTCACTACCTCGCTACTCGTCTCTTCTAGTTCTCCGGTAGTAGTGGGCGGCCATGCAGCACACAATACAAAATACCGCAGGCCTCTCGTCGCAAGAGCAAGAGAGAAGAGAGTTTCTTCGCTCTGTGCTCTGCCTCTTACCCCCCCTCCCTCTTTCAACACCGGCTCGCCACCCGTGCTCCCTCCCAGCCCCTCTTATCTCGCGGCGGCTGGTCTCTTCTCGCCGCTTCGCAGAGTGCCGCGCTCGGCATGCGATGTCCAGCACGATGGTAGCCGCAGGATGTGCAAGTCCGTCGCGTCGCATAGCGCTGCCACCTGCGAAACGAGCGTTTTTGGTCGTCTCGTCAAGACGATCACGTGCTGCGCCGGATCAGCACGCCAGCAGGTCCAGATCTCTGCCAAGGAGGACGCGGCCCGATGCTGGTCCCACTCGAGGGTGTAGTACCCTGCGGTTGCATAGGTAAGCGCGAGGCGTAAGGTGTGAGCGCTCAACCGGAGCACTCGGCAGCAGATGTAGATGCACCACAGGCGGGCGGGGCAGGCAAGCGCGGCGAGACCGGCGCACCCGAACGCGGGAGAAACCGTTCGCGCGAACCGACAGCTGGTCGAGATGCGCGCCCCGGTCTCTCTCCACTGCTGATGCTCAACTATGCGCGGCCGGAGCGGCGACGGGCGCAGAGGCCAACAGGTGCGTCTCCATCGTCGGGGTCGGCGTCGAGGCGGGCCGGGTAGCCAATGCGCCCTGCCACGCTTAGACGGCGTCTCAGAGAAAGGTTAGGGTTAAACCGCAGAACAGCAGAAGGCGAGCCGCTCCGCCGACCATCCAACGAGCCTGCGGCGAGTGCGCACGCCCCATGTGCCGCCACGGGGGGACGGCGCGACCGCTAGATTGTGCCCATGGGCACCGCCTGGTGGCGCTCTGAATCCATCGACGAGCAGCTCGAGCAAATTTCTCGAGAAGTCGATAAAGCGGCGACCCCTACCGACCCCCACCCACCCCTACCCACCCCAACCCAGGGTCCCGACCCCAATCAATGCATTGTATTTTTGGCAGCAAGCCTTCATGCGCGCACCCATGGACGTGACGTCATGGCTGCTCTTTCTCGCGGTGCTGGTCAACCAGTCGGGCCGCGTGATGATCCCGTCGATTAAGACGTCGGTCCTCGCGGACAAGGAGTTCGGCCCGGACTTCCAGACCCAGGTGGGCGCGCTGCTCTCCGCCGTCTCCATCGTGTGCCTCGGCGGCAAGCTGCTGGGCGCGGCCTTCACCGACCGCCTGGGCGGCTGGACCGTGATGGTCATCGTCTTCGTCATGTGGATCGTCGCCTCGGTCGGTGCCATCGTCACCGAGTCGGTCGACATCTTCGGCTACATGTGGCTGCTCAACTCGTTCGCCTACACAATTACGTGGGGCGCGGCGGTTCAGGTCGTTGGTGCGGTCTACTCTGAGGCGGAGCGGCCGGGCCAGCTCTCCAAGGTGGCGTCCGCCTCGCGCTTCGGCGCCACGCTGGGCAATCTCTTCTTCGGCCAGCTCCTCTCGATGGGCTTCCACTGGCGCACGGTGCTGATGCCGGTGGTTCCGCTACAGGCAGTGCTGCTGCTGCTCTGCGTCTACAAGTGGTCGACGGACAAGAGCTCGCGCGCGTCCGAGGCGGAGGGGAAGCCCTCAGCCGCCTCCTCCTCCAAAGACGCCGTGGATGAGAAGGCGCCCTCGGTGCTCGGCGCGATGCTGAGCCTCGACCTCTGGCTCATGCTGGTGCCAAAGGCGTTGCTCTTCACATACACACAATTCTTCATGAACTACATCCCGCAGCTACTCAACGTGTCCTACGGCTACGACCACGGACAGGCCGCCTCGCTCGGCGGCGTCGCGCAGGGCGGCTCCGTCATCGGGCTGCTCGTCGTGGGGAACATGTTCTATAAGAGCCTGCCGCACAACGGCAAGGTGTTCCTCGTCGCACTCTTGCTCGCCGTCTGCACGGCCGTTCCGCTCGCGCTTTCGCTCGGGCCAGAGACGCTGCCGCGCGAGCTGGTGGTGCCGCTCACCGTGCTCTGGGGGCTGGCCTACGCGCTCCCCTTCTACATCCCTCCGGTGAGTGCCAAACCCGCCGTCGCTAGCCAACGCACCTTTTCGAACCGCACGCATGTCCTCTTTGTTTCCAGGGCGAGTTCGCGATGCAGATCGGCGGCAAGGCGGCGACGGGCCTCTTCTCGAACCTCTTCGACGCGGCCGGCTTCGGCGTCTCGGCGCTCTGGAACCCGTGGGCGAGCGGCCTCGCCAAGGACGGCGACTTCCGCGTCGTCCTCCTCTCGCAGGCCCTCTTCGGCGCAGTCGCCATGGTGGGCATGCCGCTCTGCATGTACCGGCAGGGGCTCAAGGCGGCCGCCAAGAAGAAGGCCGCCTAAGGCCCTCGCGGCTCCAAGGCTCAGCCAGTCTGGCGCGCGGCAGGAGAGCTCGACGTGGAGCCGCGGCCGTGGTCCGGACGTTTCAGCCCCCGGGTGCGCCTGCGTCGGGCACCGCGACCGAGGCTCCGAACGATCTCAGCTCGCTGCTCGGCGTGGCGAAGACGCGTTCGGCTTTCGGTGCCCGGCCCGCGCTCGACGCTCCGCCTTCTCGTCTATTCGCGTCCTCCGTTTGCACGCGCAGTTCGTCGCTCCCCGCCCGCCGCCGGTAGAGAACCTGCGCCCGCCTCCAAAAATGCGTGCTGGTGGTGGTGTTGGTGGTGGGGTGGGGGGCGGGCGGGGGGTACTAGGTACTGGGTGCTGGCACATGGGGCTTGGCGCGTGCGCGCGACGGCTTCACGTGGGGTAGTGTGCTTTGCATCAGCGGCCATGTCTTATTCGCCTCCGCCTAACTATAACGCCTAACCACTAACCACCCTGCATAACATGAACATGCATAGGCATGGGCATGGGCCAAAGTTCAAGGTCGCATTCAATATTGCTTTTGATTGATGTTGTTGATTATTTGATTGTGATTGTGATTGTTGTTATTTTGTTGCCACATATATTGTGTCCTAAAATTTAGCCTAAAACTAAAGCTAAAGCTATAAGCTAAAGCCTTTATTTACTAAAGCCTAACCCTAAAGCTAAAGCTAAAGCAGCCACACCACGCCACACATACACAACCACACACACCTCACTCCCACACCCACGAAAACTACACCCACCTCCCCCACGCCTAAACTCAGACACTCTCCCTCATCTCCCACCCAGTGCCAGTGCGCATCTCGCACGACTGCTGCCCCTCCCCTCCTCCGCCAGTCGTGAGCTCACGTGATCGGAGCTCAGAGCTCGTCGTGCTCCACCTCCCCTCCTTCCACCGCGGCATCCACCCCCTCTCCACCCGCCGGCGGGTCGACGGCCATGGGCGGCATCCCCGCCTCGGCCCTCGCCTGGTTGACCAGCTCCGGCGTGCACGCAGCAGGCGTCCCAACCACAAACGCGTAGCGGCAGACCTCGGGCTCGTCCACCGACAGGACGACGTTGGCCTCGGCGCACTGGACGGAGGCGACGGCGGTGCGGCCGCTGCCCGTCGCCCAGCAGTGCGCGCCGCCGCCAAACTTCATCCGCGAGTAGCCGCCCTCCTCCGCCGAGCCGAAGCCCTCCCACTTGCCTAGCGTGGTGCCTCCGCTCTGCGTCGCCTCGCCGAAGGGGCAGAGCTCGTACGTGAACTCGCCGCCAACCTCCCACTTGAAGCACTCGCCCTTGAGCGCGAACCAGCGCAGGTCGGGGCCGAAGTCGACCGAGGTGAGCGCCGTCGCCGCGTCGAGCGAGCGCTGCGCCTCGCGCACCGACGCGTCGGCCCGCTTGAGCTCGGCGCGGAGACGCTCGGCTTCTGACAGGGACACGGGGGGCGGCGGTGGTCAGTGGGGCGGCGTGTTTGGGGTGGTGAGGAATGTGACGGCGTGTTTGGGGTAATGAGAAATGTGGGCCACTCCCTCCACCTGGCAGCGTGGTGGCCGCCGGCGCCGCGCCTTGCTCGATGCCGCCCACCCACGTGGACACAGGGCCCCCAAAGAGGCGCCGCGCGCGCCCTCCCAGCCAGCCGAGCCACCCGCCACCTGCCAAAGGGGCGCCGCGGGTGAGAAGAAACCCACGCGGCGTCCCCCGAGGAGGTGGCACACAGACACACAGGGCCCGACCAACACCCCCACCCCCCACTGCCCACTCCCCCAGCCAACCCTTCCGCCATGTGTAGAGCCGTGTGCTTGTGCGAGGCAGGGCAGGAGGGGCACGTACCCGCATCCTTGGGCAGATCGCTCGTGGAGGAAGACGCAGCCTTGGTCGCAGAAGGAGAGCCGCTCCGCACGCCGCCCACGGACTCCTCCTCCGAGGCAGACTCATCTTCGTCGTCGTCGTCTCCCCCGCGGTATCTGGACGAAGTCTCCTCGTCGTAACCCCCACGGTATTCCTCCCCTACAGTGTCGTCCTGAAGCTCCGCGTCTTCGTCGTGCCCCGCCGCCCACTCGTCCTCCCCCTCGCGGTACAGGTCCTCGTCGTACGCGTTCTCCCCGTCCTCCCCAGCGGTATAGTGCTCGCCGTAGGGATCTGGGTCGTGGCTCTCGTCCGGGTCCGGAGTCTCCTCTTCCTCTGCCTCGGCGCTGGGCTCCGCCGCCGTCGCCTTGAGACTCTCGAGCCCGGCGCCCGCCGTGCGCGCAGCGGCCGCCTCAGCCACCTCCACCGCAGACCTCGCCGGCGCCTCTCCCGCGACGCCGTAGCAGCCCCACTGGCCACGCGTCGCGTCGCAGCCCACGTTGGCTGGCCCGCACACATCGCACTGCGGCGCGAGGCACGGCGCCACGCTCGCGCACGGAGCGCAGTGGCACACCAGCCCGCCACCTCCCTTGCTCAGCCCCGCAGCGCAGTCGCAGTCCTCTGCGAGGCTCGCCAAGCGAGGCGAGTCGCAGGGTCCGGTCGCGACCAACGCCTCGCACTCGCCTCGGAAGCCCGCCGCCAGCGCGTGGCACCGGCTCGCAAACTCGGTCCCACCCTCGCCGCCGACCCGCCCCGCGCATACGAGCCGCGCATCCACGGGCGCACCTTCCACCGCTGCAGCCGAGGCGGCGGCCACTCCCTCCTCCTCCTCCGCGGCTCCCGCCTCTGCGCTGGCCTGCAACGCGCACGTCGATGCACAGTTGCTGGCCATGAAGTGCGCGTTGTTCTCGCACTCGCCGTGCTCGGCCCAGCCAATGCACGCTTCGCCCGACCGGTCCGCGAGCGCTTCCGTCCCCGCCGACTGCGCCTCGGCCGCCGAAGCCTCGGCGCACTCTGCCACCGCAGCCTCGTCCACACTCCGCTCCGCCTCGCACCTGGTGCGCAAAGCCCCCAGCGCCTCGAGCTCAGCCACCCGCCTAGCCGCCACCTCCGCTTCGACCGCCGTGGCCGCCGCCGCCTCTGCCTCACGCTTCTTCCGCTCCGCCTCCTGCATCTCCCGCTCCACAGCCTCGGCCGCCTCCTTCTCGACCCGGACCCCCTCCGCCGTGGCCTTGGCCGCACTCAGCTCGGCGCGCTTCGCCTCAATCTCCGCATCCCACCCCTGCCGCGCCGCCGAGCCCTTGGCGGCGTACCCGCGCGCCGTCGCGAGCCCGCGCTCATACGTCGCCGCGCGCTCCGCCGCCGCCTTGCGGTGCTCGACGCCCACCGCGTCGCAGTCGGAGACGCAGCCCACGTTGCCCGCCGCGCCCGCCTCGTCCGTGCCGTCGCAGCAGTCGCAGATCCCGTCGTCGACGCGCGACGAGGGGAGCGCCATCGGCCGAAACCCCACGTTGGCGCAGTGGAAGCGGCCGAGCGCGCAAGCCGAGGTGCCCGGCTCGTCGGAGCCATCGGCGCAGTCGCAGTACTCGTCGTTGAGCTTGGCCAGCGGAATCTCGGCTTGGCCGTCGCGGCAGTGGAAGAGGGCGCCGCCCGAGCGGTAGGCGGCCCAATCCGCCGCGGCGACGCCGCGTACGGCCTCCTCTGCCGCTGCAGCGGGCAGGAGAAGCAGCAGAGCTGCTGACTTTGTTCGAGGCATTTTTTGCGCCGAAAAAATCGAAGGCGCCATGAAAACAAAACTGCACAAAAACAAAACTCCTCCTCCTTTTGCATCGGACACCTGGCAGCCTGCAGGATGCAGGAAGCTGGCGATACTCGTAGCAGGAGCAGCCCAAATAGCAGCCCCCATCGCCCCGTTTGCAGCCTAGCCCTGCGCGCACGCTGGATCCGCAAATACTTTACTTACCCCCCACCCCGCCCCGAGCCCCCCAGCGGTATTGCAGAAACGCCAAGGAATAACGCGCTGCGCGCCAACGCGCATATCAGGGCCGACGCGCATTCAGGCCGCGCTCGCATCGCGCCCACCTCCCCATGTCGGCCGATGACGTGAGAGAGGCGCTGGGCGAGCTGCAGGTGGAGGCGTCGCGTCGCGGCAACGCGCCCAAAGCGACGGAGGAGGGCGAGAAGCACGCCTTTTGGGACACGCAGCCCGTGCCTGGGCTCGACGAGGACACGGACAGCATCGAGGTTGGCGCGGGCGGCCCGATCCACCCGGCCGACCCGGCCAAGGTGCGCCCTGACGCGTACGGGCTGCCCGGCTCGTTCGAGTGGACCGATCTGGATCTGAGCGACGAGGCGACAGCGGGCGAGCTCTACACGCTCCTGCACGAGAACTACGTCGAGGACGGCGACAACATGTTCCGCTTCGACTACTCGATCCCCTTTATCCGCTGGGCGATGCAGCCACCGGGCCACCGGAACGAGTGGCACGTGGGCGTGCGCGTCTCGCAGACGAAGAAGCTCGTGGCCTTCATCGGCTGCACCCCGGCCAGCCTGCTCTGCCACGGCCAGCGCGTCGAGGCGGGCCCGGTGGTCGGCGCCGACGGGCCGAGTGGCGGCGCGCCGAGCGGCGAGGAGGAGGAGGACCAGTCTGTTGTGGAGGTCAACTTCCTGTGCGTGCACAAGAAGCTGCGCTCCAAGCGGCTGGCTCCGGTGCTGATCCGCGAGATCACGCGGCGCGTCAACCTGCGCGGCATCTTCCAGGCCTCCTACACGGCGGGCGTCGTGCTGCCCAAGCCGGTCGCGCGCTGCCGCTACTGGCACCGCTCGCTCAACCCGAAGAAGCTGATCGAGGTTGGCTTCTCGTCGCTCGCGCCGCGGATGACGATGGTGCGGACGCTCAAGCTCTACGCGCTGGCCGAGGCGCCCGCCACGCCCGGCGTGCGCCCCATCCGCGCCTCGGACGTGGCCGAGTGCTGCCCCAAGCTCAACGCCTACCTGCGCCAGTTCGGCGTCGCGCCGCAGCTGAGCGAGGAGGAGTTCGCCCACTGGATGCTGACGCGCGAGGGCGTGGTGCACACGTATGTGGTGGAGGACCCCGAGACCAAGGAGCTTACCGACATGTTCTCCTTCTACTCGCTCCCCTCCTCCATCCTCAAGCACGACAAGCACTCCAAGCTGCACGCGGCCTACTGCTACTACTACTACGCGACCAAGACGCCGCTTGTGCAGCTGCTCAACGACGCGCTTGTGCTTGCGAAGCGTCTCGATTTCGACGTCTTCAATGCGCTCGACATCCTCCACAACGGCGCCCACCTCAAGGACCTCAAGTTCGGAATCGGCGACGGACACCTCCAGTACTACCTCTACAACTGGCGCTGCTCCTCCATCACGAGCGAGAAGGTCGGGCTCGTCCTCCTCTAGCCCTTTTCTAGCTCTAGGGCGAGCTCCGGGCCAGCGGCAGCCCATCAGGACGTGGAGCGGCTATGCTCGCGTGGGCGGCACCTGGCGGGTTTAACTTTTTTACACCCCCTTAGTTTAACCCGGTGGGTGGGGGTGCGCGTGGGCTCGCCATTATCTGTTGGATCCGTTGGGAAGGAAGGGCATCGGTGTTGTGCCGCGTCGCTGCGTTGGGCGGCGGCGGCGCAACGCCAGCGCGTCGTCGTGTGCGAACTGCACGTGCACAGGGCCGCGGCGCCGCGGCCCAAGGCTATTGCGTTATTGATATTGGCCATGCTGCATGCTGCATGCTGCCGACCGTCGTCCGTCGCCGTCTTCGAGGCGGGGCGCTGTCGACTGGGTCGTGTCGTGGGATTATCTGTGCTTGTTTCTGTCACACCTTCTTCTTATTCTAACTGATAACTGATCTCTGCGCCCTCAGCCTTAGCACACGGCGTATGCGCGGTGTCGTAGGTCTTTGACGTATGACGTAGCGTTTGCTTTTTGCTCTCTCCTCCGCTCCCCCACACTCTTACTCGCTCTCACTCCCGTGGAAACTTCTGTGTGACGTGTGACGTGTTGTGGGTGTGGGAGAGAAGAGTGATAAAAATGGGGTGTTAGTGTCAGTTGAGAGGTTACGAGCCACTTGGTATAATAGGTTTTAGGGTAAAGGTATAGAGGTAGAGGTAGTGGTAGTGAGGGGTATGGTATTGGCTATGACTATATGAACATGGTAGCGGACCTTTTTTTAAACTGCCGTTGAAAACAGATTCCTTGAGATCGCGCGGTTCTCTGGCATTTTTTTGTTTTCGTCACCTTCGACTGCCTGTGTAACGGTCGAATTCTCTTAACGGTTCCAGGCCTAGGCTCAGAGGCTCAGGCTAAGTTTAAATATTTTAGCAGGCTAATATTAATACATATATGGTTAATAAAACAACTATAACAAAAAATCAATTGCAATTGGAATTGGAGAGAGAGAGAACCGTGATTAGTGAATAAATCGGGCTCAACGGCTCTGTCTCTGTCTGTGGGAAAAGAGAAGAATCGTTGCCGTGTTCATTGGCGGGTATTTGGCCAATACCAATACCAATAGATCAATAGCCAATGCCAATAAGCCCTCCCTTGGCAGGCGTGTATTTTTGGAATGCCCCGCCTCGCCTGTAATTCACCTGTACCTGTACACCTGTATCTCGCCTGTACCTGTATCTCACCGTATCCTGTAGTATCCCTGTCCCTGTATCCATTCTATATCTATCCAGTTCGCAGCAGATCCATTGTATCTCCCGCTGTATCCGACTGTATCCAGCTGTGTGTATCTGTACGTGTACGTATCTAGCCAGCTGTATCTGGCTGTATCCCGCTGTATCTCACCGTATCCCACCGCCACCGCCGCCTCGAAAACGGGATAATATAGCCAAAGATACACTCCAGGGGAAGGCTCTCCAATAGTCGTATTGGTATTGTGATATTGGTATAGGTTTACTGTAGGCCTATAGCCTAGAGTACAGTATAAGTATATGCTATAGGGTAGGGGGGTAGAGGGTAGAGGGTAGGGCGGCCGAGAAGGAAGAATTCATGACAATGACAATTTTTTTATAAAACAAAAAAAACAAATACATATATATATATATATATAAAGACACGTCCTGCCGAATAAGCCGAAGAGGCGGCGTTTAAGCGCAGGCCCGCCCCCCCGCGCCCGCGCGAACAACCTACACAGGCACAGGCGGCACGCGCGGGCACTGGCGGCGCCCTTGCCCTTGCCCCCAAGAAGGCTGGCCGCTTGGTTGGCTGGCCGCTGCAATGCCTCACCCCCCACCAAACACGCAAAATACGGTCCACCGCCAGCATGTGACATGGGCATTCACTACGGGTTAGCAAGCAAGCGCACAGCGCTCCCTGGTCGTCATACGGCACGATCTGCATCCATCACCGCCCCCGCCGCCTCTTGTTGCCGGCGCCCGATGAGGCGCCCCTGTGTGCGCGCTTTCGGACGGCTGGCCCTGGCCTCCTCTCCAGCGGGCTCGGCAAGTCCCCAAACGTGAGCACCTCGCCCGCCGCCTGCAGGTCTCCGATCGTCTCTCTCACGTTGCGCGCGTCTTTCTGCGCCTCCTTCACCGCCCGCATATCCCTGAGGCAGACGTCGAGCCGATGCCGCCGCCGCCCCGCCGCGCTCTCCGCCTCGTGCGCCGTGACGATCGCCGAGCGGTCGCGCCAGTCGTACTGCTCCTGCAGCTGCAGGTAGGCGTTGCGGAACGTCTCCGCCTCCGCCGCCGCCGCCGCCGCCAAGCGCCGCGCGGGCGGGCCTCCTCCTCCGCCTCCTCCGCCGACAACCCCAAAGGCAAGCGCCACTTCCATCATCGAGCTGCGCCGAGTATTGTTCTCGTCACTCGCGCGCCGCGCGCTATTGTACGGGTCGACAACACGGGAGCGCCCCTCGTACTGGCCGAGTCCGAGGAAGGCGTTGCCTAAGCGCCGCTCGTCGCCGGCCATGCACACGGCGACCTGGGCGCCCGGCGAAGTTCGGAGCACCGCGCGCGCGGCAGCGAGCATGTCGGCTCGAACCGCAGTGGCACCGGGAGGAAGCCTCGCCTCGCCGCCGCCGCCAAAGAGGAGGCATGGCTCCTCTCTACCCGTCGCGCTCTGCAGCAGCGCCTCCGTGCCAAGCGGCGTCGGCAGCACCTCCCATGCCCCCGCCCCTGGCTGCGCCTGGACACCGCAGAGCACGAGCCTAGTCACCCTGGTCGGGCGCAGCCGGCCGGCGCGCACAAAAGCGGCGAGGAGGAGACGGGATTAGCATGCCGATGGTCCCCTCGAGGGTCTCGCCGAGCCCGCGCAGAAAGGCGCCGCCCCCGGCCATGTTGAGAACGCAGCACACTGGCTCCGAAGGGTTTTCTGCTGCGTCTACCATCGCGACCATCGTTCGCGTGGCTACGTCGAGGTAGCACTGCGCGTATACGATGAACGCGCGCTCGTCCCACGTGCCGCGGCGTGCTTTGGCGCACGGGAAGACGCTCCACACGAAGATCATCTCACACACACACGGCTGTGGCGGAGCGCAACACGCCTCCATCGGTGCCTCCCTGAACCGGCCGAGAAGCGTCCACTCATCTCCCGGCGCCGACGGACCGACGACCTCCTCGCCGTGCGCCGCGACTACCCAAAGTGACCCAAACTCGTTAAAGTCCGACGCACCGCCCACGCGCAGCCGCGCATCACTGAGCACCCCACGAGCACCACGGGTTGACAGGCGGCAGAGAGCGCGGTAAAAGTTGAAGCACACAAGCTGTAGCCGGTGGACGGTGTTGCCTCCGTCGCCGAAGCGCCACTCGACGAAGCCCGGCAGTGGCGGTAGCGTGCGCGCCAGCATTGGTTTTGCTGGAGAAGTGGAAGACGTGTCCGCGGCTAAGCTTTCGTCAGCCTCTGCAGCCTCCGGCGTGGCGCCAGCGCCAGTTCCGCGCTGTTGCGCTGCCGTTGTAGTGGCCGTGGCCACGCTTTCTCCAGCCTCTGTCAGCGGATCCATCATGGACGATTGGCCTGTTCACATGAAAACATAGCTATATTGAAAATCTGGAGGCGGGCACTCTGTTCGCATGAACAAATATAAAATACATTATATTGTTTTTGAATACCGTATTATATGATCAATATTTCGTGGTCTGTTTTTTTGTTATTTGTGGGTGTATGGCGTGTGTTCTCTTTTTTAACATTATAAATGATATATGTATTCCTGCTGGCTCCGTGGTCCGTGGCCTGTTTGTTCACCTTGGATGTTCTGTAGCATATAGCATCTATCTATAGCATCGGGGGATGCTATACATGCTATATAGTATACTACACTACACTCTGTCCTAGATGCAAATTTCAGTATTTAAACACATAGTTTTTAGGATTTGGGCCCGGCCGGGGCATGGGCGTCGGACGTCTGCTCGAAGCAGACTCCGATTCTGGTGTTGTAAGAGAATTCTTACGAATGTTTGCCTCTGAGGCCAAACAACCACAAAACGACAATCGAGATTCATCAAGGACTTACCTCGCAATGAATCTCGGCACAAGAAACACAACATACAAAATGGGCGGGCGCCCGGCAGGCGCCCGCAATGCGTTGAAGAACGAGATGTGCAAGTCGTTCGTTCGAAGGAATGTGGCCGAAGAGCATACTTAGGAATATCGGCGGGCATCATCCGGGATACCGCAGGGGGTACTAACTACTGCAGGCAAATACGGTAGTAGGTACATCTATCTTGGACAGCCCCCAATTCGAAGCGTAAAGGTTCGAATGAACAGGAATCTACTGAACCAAGATGGATATGCGTCGTATTCTAAGTTGTGTAGCGAATAAAGTTGTTATTCGCGAGGGGAGGGGGGGGTACTGGGATCACGCGCACCGAGGTGGGTGATAGACTATATCGAATGCTTTGGCCTTATTCTAGATTGAATAGCGGTCGCAATGATGTCTCATGTTGCGAACTAATAAAACATTCGCAGGGTTGGGGGGGAAGGGGCTAGACGCTCAGAATAGGTATTGAATAGGATACGTCTCGAGTCGTGAGCGAGTCATCCTAAACGGGTCTCATGTTACGAAATACTTATATATTCCGTAGGGCAGGGGGGGAAGGTCGCATGCGCGGGGGCGGCGACAGACGCTCAATAGACGAGGACCCCACTGTTCGAGTGGAGCCTGTCGGATTGGGTCTCATGTAACAAAATATTCTTATATTCCGTAGGGCAGGGGAAAAGGGACCGCGCGCGAAGGCGGCGGTAGACGCACTATAGACGAGGACCTCACTGTTAAAGGGGGGTCCTTTCGGATCGGGTCTCATGCGTGATTAAACGATAATCGTGGAGCGGGGGAAGAGGGGGAAGTCGCGCGCACAGAGGCGGCGATAGACGCTCAATAGATGAGGCCCCACACTGGGTGTAGTTGTGTCGGATTGGGCCATATAAGATGAAATAATGTCATATCCCATGGGGCAGGGGGGGTGGGCTGCGCGCGCATTAAGGTGTGCAATTGCAATAGGTGTCGCACGGGGCTAAATACCAGTACTAGATA
>Ga0209491_10008337_pt1 | contig 13219 bp, 8 predicted proteins | sample BON02_FD_187213 | JGI IMG/M metagenome (GOLD analysis project Ga0209491, IMG submission 187213) | Freshwater microbial communities from Lake Bonney liftoff mats and glacier meltwater in Antarctica - BON-02 (SPAdes) (version 2) | ecosystem: Environmental > Aquatic > Freshwater > Ice > Glacier... | reverse complement strand
AGGTCTCACGTTGTTGTGTCTTTTTTAATCCACCGCGTGCACGCGCGCACGAGAGAGAGACAGAGAGAGGCACAGATAGAGATAGTGAGTGAACTTGGTCGTCATTCTGCCTGGCTATCTATCTTTGCATCTCTCTGTCGCTCTCTCTCACTCTCACTTTCTTTCTCCCTTCGTCTTTTGATCTTTGACTTTCTCTTTCACTTTCTCTTCTTCGCTTTTTCTTTCGCTTGCGCTTTCTCTTTTGCTGTCGCTTTCTCGCTCTCTCTTGGTCTTTTCTCTTTCTCTTTTGCTCTATCTCCTCTCGCTCTCTGCTACAAAACATGACGCAGATGAAAAATGGAAAACACTGTGACAGGTCTTTGATGGGCTCTTCCTCTGGAAACGGTACGAATCGCGCAAGTACTTGTTGCCTTTCTGGCACAATGCAGAGACTGGACAGACTTCCTGGCAGTGTCCGACATTGCGGCCTCAACCATGATTCTGCTGTCAGTGGGTCCATGATTCAATTTGAAGCAAGTGCATCTGAGTGCAAGGCAGCAAATAAGAGGGCCACAGGCTGCATATCAGAGGCACGGAGGAGGACGTCGATTTTGTGTCAGATCACAAGGCCATCAGTTCATAGACGCTAGAATAGATTTCTTGGTGTCTCGAATCATGAAGATGATTGCTTTGAAATTTGTTTTCAAAGCAACGACGTAGTAATTGCATTTGGAAGTTTCTTCTTTCCCTTCCCTTCTGGTGTACTGAGCTTGGGACTATATCTTCACTCCCCCCCCTTCTCTCTCCCTCCCCTCTCACTCGTCGGCCGCCGAGTCCTCTTCTCTTGCTCGTCGCCCAGTCACATGTGTACATGTATGACATAACATAAGTGTCTATTTATATGTGACATTCTTTATACACGTTTGAATTGGCTGAGTCACACGTGGAATGACTCATTTGCACACGCCATGACTCGTGTGCTTATTTTTCATGTCATGTGTTACCTCGTGAACACGTGTGAATGAGTTCCACCGGGCCACCACGTATGACTGAGTCATGCTGACGAGCAAATAGAGCTTCCAGCAAAGCTACTAGACTATTTCTTATGAAATGATAAAGGTAATATCAATGAACCCATCAAAACAATACACTTGTAAGAAAATGCATTCATATTGATCACTCAGATGATTTCAAGATGTCACAAATCTCTTTCTGAGATTATCACAGATGACTTTTTCTATCTGTATTAAATTACTTCATAAACAATTCGAATCACGGGTTCACACTAACAAAAGAAATCGTCTTTCAACTTGAAGTCGACAAGAGAGATTCGGTGTTTTTATTTCTTGATCAGGACTCCTCCCGCACATTAAGATAAGGTGTGTGTTAGGAACAAAAAAATTGAATTCATAAGAGTCATGGTATGTGTGTATGCGCATGTGTCATCGTACGTGCGTATGCGCATACGTGATTTTTCCACTTGTGATGGACTACAAACACTAGGGCCATCCTCAGGTAGGATCATATCTTAGGGCAGCCACCTGCATGGCATGCAGTGCTCATGCCACGGCGCCAACCTTACTTGTCAACCACAGAACACATGTGAAGCGTGCACATATATATAAACGAGTCACGCCACACACATGTATAATTTGATGATCATGCTTTGCTTGCTCGACGGTGGCCACCCTGTGTGCTTCATTACATGCATGTACACACAAACACCAGCACAACATGTGTGTGTTCGTGTACGCGTGTGTGCGTTTATGTGGGTGTGCATATACATAAATATTACAAATACTTGTGTATACATCACATGTATGCTTGACCTCTCATGTCCCGGGAGGCAACAGCGTTTGTGGCGCACCGTGACCCTACAGGCGTATGACAGCGCTGGCTGCTGACAAGAATCGATGTACAAAAGAAAAAAATCTATCTTGAGCAGCCACAGGCACAGGACAAGAGCACGTGAGAAAGAAGGAGCGGTGAAGCAGTGGGAAAGAGGACAAGGGACAGACAAGGGCCGTGGAGTTTGATCTGTCGGATCTATCACGAGTCAAGCGATCAGCAGCAGAATCGTAGTGAGCCGGTGCCCCAAGAGCACAGCTGGTGCACGTGTATAATTGCTCTCGAGAGCACTCACCACAAAACTGAGGTGAGAGGCTCGGGGCAGAGAGGCGCTGTTTTTTGCTGCATTCATAACCACTGCACATATATGTGCGAGCTAGGCACGCATATATACTAGTGCTCAGTTAGGACTCACTGTTGTGCATATGTACTATATTATTTACATCATTACAAAGTAGTGCTGTAGTGTGTTACAGTGCCTTGCATGGTGATGCAGGGTGTTACGGTGCGTTGCAGTGTGCTGCAGTGCTTTGCAGTGTGTTGCAGTGTGTTGCAGAGCGTTGCAGTGTGTCGAACAAGTCAAGCAGACTCGGACCCTTCAGGGTTTGTGCGTGCGTTGTCATGTGTCGAACAAGGCATTCTGGCACACTGCATTGAGCTCTTGCCCGATTCCAATGACCCTACGCCGTGGGCTGACGGCCAAAACACGGACCTGCTCACGCTTCCCGAGGATATGCGAGTGTTCAACAAACAGTTGCAGGTTTTAGAAGTTTCCAGTTCTGGCCTCACATCACTCATCAGGAAATTGTGCTGGTATACATACGTCGTTGAATTTTAAACGACATATAAACACATATTAAAAATTAAACGACATTCATATGTTCTTTAAGTAATCGTATAAGTCCTTTAATTTCAAAAAGACGTATTCATACATCTCATATCTCACTCATATGTTGCTTAGTTTTAATGAACATATTAATGTCACACACAATCATTAAATAGTCGCTTAAAAACTACCCCATCACATCACACAGTACAGGGTTTTAATCCCGCGTAGGTGTACCGGCGCAGAACTTTTCAAACTTTGAACCAATCCATGTGATTCCATGCTCATTTCTACTTCAAATCGCCTTACTATTCTGATACTGTAAGTTGCGTGACCTACTCACAGACTGACATTCTCAATGCTCCAGGTGTACTGTGTCACTGGATTCCAAAACAGGTAGATGACGGGCCCTTGTGGGATCACACAATGCCTGATACGCGGGTCATGTTTGGTATTTTTTTACATGTCAAATTTATTATATTCTTGGGTATTTCTAATTTTGTTTTCATCACACCTAACAGTGACTTTTTTCTTATCTCGGGTCACTCTGCAACTGATGTTGGAAAGTTTTGGCGAGGCTGTTTACTCAAGTCTGACATGAGGTCCGGCGACATCGCGAGAACCTGTAGTGGCAGACTGTCTATTGGCAATTTACAAGGCCGCACGCCCTGTGTATTGGATTGGGTCTCATCACGAGCACGTCAAGACCAACTGCATAATTCAAAATCATCACAGCAGTGATGAATGTCACCCACTTTCAGTCTACCTACACCCGCTTCAAACTGGGGTAGCCCTGAATCAAATTTAAACAGTACTCCGAAGGTAGTAAATCTGATGAGATTCTTAGAAAGTGTTTGACTCAAGAAGAGAAAAGGGGCAGTCACCCTATACAAGCCGGACTGTAAACACATACACAAACACTCATCCATACATTTCAAAAAAGGCGCACCGCCACCCAGGGCCTTCAGCAGCCCTAGATTTCAAGACGTGTTATCTCACAAGAAAAGGGGTGAACCTCCGGCTCCCCTCAACAGGGTCGAGTCTAGGTGGTGCCATTAAGTAGTGGATACGAAACAATAAATGGCCAAAAACAATTGATTGTTGAATGTATATATATGTTCTGCAGGGCTTGATATGTATTTATATGGTGTTTAAAATTATATAACATATATATGTCACATGAAGCTTATACGACATGTATATGTCCTTGAAAGATATATGTTGTATAACAAATATGTTGTTGAAGAATCTATTCGATGTTTGACAATATACGCTGTTTAAGAATATATGTTGTTTAGCAATATATGTTGTTTAATATTATATGTCGCTTAACAAATATGTTGTTTAAGAATCTACATGTTGTTTAACAATATACGTCGTTGAAGAATACAAAATTGTTTAACAATATATGTTGTTCAATATTATATGTCGCTTAATGCTTATATAATATATATATGTCCGATATAAAATCATTATGCGATGTAAACTAAGTTGATAAGAATTTATCGACATTTATATGTCGTTTAAGGTCATTGTGACGTATAAACACATTCTTAAACGACACATGTTTACCAGCGTAATTTTCTGATGGGATCAGAGACTTGGTCAACTTTGACTCTTTGTCTCTGTGGGGCGTCAAGGAATGGGAGTGAATTGATTGATGTTGCTTTTATTATTCCATAATCTTGTCCAGTAACTTTGCTGGAAGCTCTATTTGCTCGAATATTTTCCTGTTTTAGATTTGAGATATCGGTGTGCCGACATTTTTTTTTGTGTTGGGCTTTTGTCTCCAACAAAAAAAAAATCTTCCGCCCCTCCCAACCAGGCTCCTGTGCCTGGTTGTCGCCATTCCTCTTGTGTGCTGATCATACATTTGTGTTTGGGTATGTGTGCCTCTGTATGTGCATGTGACAGTGCGTAATTAAAGTGATAAATCTTAATAAATATAAGCAAAACCGTGACGACGTCACGTGCAATATTAGAGTGGAAACAGAAATAGATGTTCATAGTGACTTAAAACCAGCAGTGAAGTGACAAGTTTTTAGACAAGTGACAAAATACAATAAGAATAAGTAAAATTCAATACATGTGTCCGTCTTCCGGACACTGGGGAGGTCTTGGAGTGTGATTCCCAGTTTAACATCCTGAGTCTACTATCGTTCGACGGGCCCCAGCTTTGACGCTTTGTGAGCGTGTGTTTCTCTCTACATCTCATTACACAGGTGAGTGCCAAATGTTCTCCTTCGACCCCTCTATGGTTGGCCTCACAAATCTTTGCACCTGCTGTAGGAAGGACACAATCACCCGATTGAGTGCTTCGCATACCTGTTTCACATGATCGGCGAAGTGTTTGTCTTTTTTTCGTTCTTGTACATCAAGCTTCTTGAGCTTGGCGTAAAAGTCGCTGTCAACAACAAATCCACGGTTACTCACCAAAGATCGAAGTTGTACCGTGTCTCATGACTTTTTTGACTGGTATTGTCACCTCTATATCCTGTGCCTTCTCTGCCAGATCTTCCTTGCTGCAGATTCTAAGAAACACTTCTCGTCGCAACAGCGTGCTCATGTTCCTTTTTTTGTCAAGCGCGAGAAATTTGTGCTTGCTTGTTGGCTTTTGTGCAGCATGCATGCTGTCATACAGGTGCCTCCAGATGGAGTGGTGGGCAGCCGTGACTGTCGTTGCCATCCCTTTGCAGCCTGCACTGTCGATGTGACCGTGTGTTTCAGCCGCCAGACTGTCAGTGCTCTCACCTCGGGTCTCTCGCGCTATTCTGCACAGCCGACACCCTGCTGCTTGCATTTTGCCTATTTTGATTAGAAAACAGACTATTGGCGTATTTCCTGCCACCGCCATCCCCAATCGTTTCCATGGATTTTTTTTGTCACTCAAATCCTTCCCCAGCATAAACCTTCGTGCATCTTGTTTCAGAATGAAGTATGCTACCCATGTGCCGTAGAAAGGCTGGTGGGTGCCTCCCTTTTTTCCTTTCTCCTTGATACAAGTCTTTTTGAAACTCTCCTCATCCATCCACGTCCCATGCCGTAGAGCCGTTACCATACTCGGGTCATAGCTTATATCGACTCGTCGTCTTTGTTTGCTGATTTGTTTCCAAGCTCCTGTCACACAATCCCGGTGCTTGCGCACGTCCTCTTCTGCCGATCCTCGTCTAATCGCCTTCTGCACCCCGCTGTTCCATGTCGACTTACGATCTTCATAGCTTACCGTATCTCCTTTCCAGCAAGGCTCTTGCCGTATGAAGACTGCTCGATTTGTCCCGTCGTGCCATTCTGTGGCAACATCTTTGCTTGAAATGATCAACTGAGCCGTGTCTGCTTGGATGTCAGCTTCTACATTTACAGGTTCTCCTCAATGTGCTTTCACTTCGACAAGAAATGTCGCTGCTCCTGCTGTTGTTCTTTTTTGGAGCTCTTCAATTGCTTCCCGTAAAATGTTTGCGTCTGACGCTCCTACTAACGTCAATTTTCTGCCTTCACCTACCCATCTTTTTATAGCTCAGTTTCAGCAGCGCTTGGTTGTCGCACAAATAAAGCATGGGCTTTGTCACAGGGATGTCATGTAATGCCAAGACAAAGGCAACTAGTTCCAGACAGTTCGAGCTGGATCCTTCCTCTTCGCGTCCTACCTTCCTCTGCTGCCTTGCCTGGGTTTACACAGTATTCAAGGTACTTTGCGATTTCTTTACTAGTGAGTGCGCCACGCAACCTGCCCTGCGTGCCACTAGCGGTTCTGCATGCGTCGATTTTGAGCTTGGTCATCAGCTCAAGCGCTGCTATTGTTCCTTTGTTGTGAGGGAAATCCGTGAAGTGCCAGCACCGTTGGCCCTGGCAGAAGGCAAATAGCTTTCGTCTGTTGTGCTCGGCTGTCACGGTCCTGTGGGATGCTTGCACAAGTCTTGCTCGCATTGCCCCAGTTCTTCATCATAGGCTCAGGCTGCCGTCCTTGTGCATCCATGCAGCCTTGTGGTGAAGGACATTTGAGGCAGCACCACGACGGCGGCGGAAACGGAGGAGAGGGCGGAACTTTAGGAGGCGTTCACGCCTACTAAGTCAGAACGCCGGCGGCATAGGTCAAAACGCATAGGTCCTTGAAACCACATTCCTTACATGCTGCAGCCGGCTTGTACCCTTGCGATTTGTAATAGTTCCCATGCGGGCTCAATTTCTCCGCCGGTCTATGGGCCATCACTCCAGAGAATCTGCTTACAGGCCGTTCTTTGAGAAAAAGTGACTATGTCATGCTGTTGAGTGATTTTTGTAGTGGTAAGTGCAATCACGCGCCCTTGGTTCACCTTTGTTGTGATGAATTTTGAGAGGGGGCTTGATGGGTTATCGTGAGCGTTTAGATGCTATGGTTGCGCCAATTCCAACACCGTTTGCCACTCGTGTGCTTGCTTCAATGCTCGTTGCCCTGTGAAAACCTATTGGACACAGTCATGCATCATGGCTCCCAATGTTCCCGCTGTGTGACCACCGACACTGGGGCTGTTTGAAGAGGCTGCAGCGTTAGCTAGTGCCGAAAATGTGAATAGGAGGGATTTTTCGATCATCATGCTGAGGGAGATTCCCAGTGTAATAATCTTGTTGCGTTGACTAATCTGGGTCTCTACAGGCTCTAAAAACTTGAAACTCTTCCAGAGTCGATTGGGGGTTCTGTTAGCGCTAGCCGCCTTGCGAATAGCTGATTCCTTTTCGCCGGCAGAGCTACCTGACTGATTCGAAAATCTCACGTCACTCACGGAAAGCATATACCTTCAATAAAACTACGCACTGACAAAAATGCACGACACTGCGACAAATTTCGTGACACCGACAAAACTAAATTTGTCTGACGGTCGCCTGCAGCGGCGGCCACGTGGAACACCAGGGAGATCCTGTTATACTTACAAGTGCAACGGAAGAAGGTGGCAGCTTTTGCTAGCAAGCTCCGATGATGGCTGGGAGCAGCGTCGTTGATATCGTCACTAGATGACTAGACACTCAATCTCATTACTAATAAGGTGCTGGACGATTGGAGTCTACACAATGACTTGGCCATTTGAAACACAACTAAACGTCCTTTCGCAGCTGACAAATCCGAATTTCCGAATACTTGTACTGCTGAAGATTTTTTGATAAACATGCGTACCATAGATTCGACTCGGAACTAACAAAAGTAGGAAATGCCGAAACAAAAAGGAGAAACTAGAACAAACGGACATACATAATCCAAAAAAGGTAACCGAGGCTTTTATACCACAGCCTTCCCTTTGAGATTCGGGGACACAGGGCGACGTATAGGCATATGATATAAATATATATCCATTCAATCATCTATTCATTCAATTATGTTTCTATCTAACTTTGTAAAAAATCATGACACGTTCATATGCATATACAAACATACATACCATCATATTATATTATTTACACATGCTGTACATAGTATGTATGGAGTTTGAGTCGTCACTATTTATCATGATGCACGACTCAAGCTTCATAAATGTCATATACACACTTAGTATGTGTGACGCATGCAACTGTTGAAGTCCACTTATAAATGCATATGACAATACAGACACGACACTCCAGGGCCTTTGTCACAGGCTTCCTGAAATGCTTCTGGGCCTCCATTCTCTTCATTCCAATCAACAAGTGTATTTTTTTCACCACGTTCCCCATTGTTTTGATATGGGCGACAGGCCCAGGGGTTTGCTGTGCGCGGGCTTGAGGAACCAAAACAAACAACTAGACAGACAGATATCCTATAGTTTGAGCATCAACTTGCTGACATTATGCCGAGACACTGAAAGACTCACAGAGAGATAATGTTGTTTATTGGTGAACCAAATATGAAGATCAGTTTGATCTCCTTCGCATAATTATTCCTGTAAAAATACAATGTATTTCTATTGTACGGTAGCGGTAGTTCTCCATTTAAGAATGGTGTTGTGATCTTGATTTGTGTGTAATTTGCTAGCTGGGAGTTGTCTTTTTAAGGCAATTTGCTTGTACCTGAACGGTGCTCGTGATGAGCGAGTGGTTATGTTCAGTTGGATGTTAGGTGGGGCAGGCTGCAGGGGTGTATGTGTTGTTGTTCGGGTGCGCGTCTAGGCATTGGTTGATTCAGAGGCTAGGCCTCGATTCAGCCAATGGCTATGAGGCGTGATAAACAAGGCAGGTTACTTTGGAGTAGATAATAAAACTCTGACTTAGAGAAGGAGAGATGCAGGTCAAGAGTTTGTGGCCATGTGATGGATCAAGTGATGCCCAGAGAACGTGTCGCCTTAATCATGATGATAATGTTTTCCATGACGTCGGCGGGTTCCTCCCTGGTGCTAATCAGGGGGGGTGGAAGTCGGCTCCTCTTCAGGAGAGGAGCCGGTATGGGAGCGCCCTACCCTTCTGGGAGAGCGTGTGCGATGAGGCGCCCGTGCATGCGCGCTCGTTGTGCGCTGGGGAAGCCCTAGCGGCGGCATCCGGCGGTTCTCTTCTTGGATGTCGTTTCGCTAGCGATGTGTCATCCAAGTTGGAAGCTCAGCCCTTTCCCTGACATCGCCTGCTCTTGCCTTCTCGGAGCGGTTAGTCAGCGGGCGCTCATCGTAGTTGGGGCCAACGTGTGGCCCAGGATAGGCCGTTCCCCCTGGGGGGGGAGCGGCCAGTTTGGAGCCTTCATAAATTACGAGCCTACTGAATGGGCCCGTTTTTTTGAAAAGGTGGAGTCGTGCGGTTTTGGTGTTGGAGATCTCGTTTGGGAGCGAGCTCAAGGCCCATTCGAGGCTGCGGAGGATGGAGGTGTGAAAAGGCTTGAGGATGATGTTAGAGAGAGCCAGGGTCTTAGACACTGTGAGTATGCGTATTTTGTCCCTGGCCCGCTTTGCTGCTCGAGAATCCCAACAGGGTCAGTCTTTCGTCGAACTGAGTTTCTTTTAGAGAGTCTCTAACCCCTACCGTGAAGTTAATCTGTGTGCATTTCCACTGCCTACCTGTTTGAGCACTCAAATAGTTGATGAAATAGCGATGATGGGCATATCTTGCGTATTTCTCCGCTTCCTTTCGTTCCGCCCAACCCCCTTCTTCCGAGGTGTCACAGAGTCCATAGGCCGTGTGAATTCAAGGAAGACTTGTTCCGTGTCTTTGGCATTAAAGGCCACTCCGTCCGGTCGGCACGCAAAGAACGTGAGGATCTCGGCCCTGGTAAGCGTTATGCCGAGTTTGAGAGCATGGAATTCCGCAATCACTTCATATAGGATCCGAGGGATAGAGGAAAGGTCAAAGAGGAAAGGTCAAAGTGAACAAGAATTTGCCGCACCAGGCATTTCGATGTGGGCTGCTTCGTTTACTGGGGAGGGGAAAAACCACTTCTTGCCTCCGTCTCGGTGGAGTTTCGGCTGATGGCTGTTAGCAATTCTTTTCGAATTCCATGGTGCACCGCAATTCTGGGTTTTGTAAGCACTGGACATCGTGCCTGGATATGTCCGAGGCTTTCCTGCCATGTGGTTACCCCGGGAAAAATGCGTTTGTATAGTCTGCAGTCGTCGTTCTCCCGGATTCCCCAGAGTTTGAGGAGTTTTGCGCAGGGGAACTGGTAACCAATACTATGGAGGAGACGTCTCTTAGCTCTGTCGTGGATTGATTTGTCTCGCCAGAATGAGCCGAGGAGGCTCCTGCTGTGGTTGTCCCTGGTCAGGAATCGTCATGTGAAGTTGTCGTGGAAGGTCAGCTGAAGGTTCGCAACTTGCTTGTGGACTTGGGTGCTTAGTGTTTTATTTAATGGACACCTCCGTTCTGTACCCTCCTCCATCCAGCTGAAGATTGGGCGTGGGCTGGAGCCTTCCCAACGTACGATGTCCTTGGCATCCTGGCCCTCGTCGGCCCATCTATCAGCCTTTTCATTTAGGAAATCTCCGCGATGGGCCCTGATTTTGACGAAGATAGTGAAAAGGCCTCTTTCCACCCTGGTTCTGACTCCGGGAGTTCGATGCTACATCGTAGTATGTCTCCGTCCGGGGAGTGACGCAGAAGGGGTTCCTTCCCTTCCCCTTCCCAGTTATAGCCAAACGTCATCACTTCTTTGGATTCTGTAAGCATGGCGAAGGGTCGGGAGTGCGACAGCAAGTCCTCCAGGGCCAGGCGGGCGGCGGCAAATTCGGCCCTGCCCGAGGACCCCCCCCCCGAGCCTCCTCCGACCTTCCAACATCCGCCTCACTTAGTGTCGTGGCAATAGAACCCCGCTCCCATGCCCTTGTCGCTGTGTGATCCGTCGGTGGCGTAGATGACGCCCGGGAAGTGAAGGATACTTATGAGGCTTGACTCCGTTCCAGACCTGTAGGCATCCTCTCTCATGTCCGGTAGATCTTTAAGCGACTCGGAGTTGAGGAGCTCCTCCAGGGCAAGCACACGCTCGCTTGGCGGGCAACAGTTGAGACTTACCCAGAATTAAAGACTCACAAAAGAGTGTGGCCCCATTCTTTCCCGACATCTTCTCCTCGCCACTACACTCTGAGTTCCGAGGCCCAGACGTTAGAATGAAATTGGCGCTTCAGAAATACGACAATATGATACATGTATATATGTGTAACAGAAAAGCGACAGACGGGGGATAGAAAAGTCGGATCCAGGTCTGGAAACAGCTTTGCACCTTAAAAGGTAAGGGTTGTGTACGTGGAAGAGAGGGCAAAGGGGGGGGGAGGGGAGGGGGGGGATATGAGGTTGTATTCCTTGGTCGCACCTGTTCTTTATACTAGCACTATTTGCTCCTGTACTCATCCCCTGGAGAGGCCTCAAGATACTGACAGACCTTAGCAAGTTAATGAGTTTTTTATCAGATCGAAAGGAAAAACGAAATTCAGGAAGGAAAAAGAAAGAAGGACATCAAGATGTCAGCAAATCATTGAGTCGTCAAACATCGTTATATGTGTAAGGTGCCAAGTCGTTTCTAGACTTTGAGCTGAATCCCTCTGTCTCCGAAGATTATTCTTTCTCTCTTTTTGTTCAAAGCTAAGGTGCCGCGTTGTCACAAAGTTCCAGTCACAGATTTAAGTCTCCTCGACACGTGAGGTGGCGGTGTAGACACTCCACCATACCTAATTTTTCAGATTCACCTAGGCATTAATGAACAGGTTCTTTTTGTAATTTTGGATTAGGAAACGCACAATCAATTTTGGCAACTAGCATTAGACTGTTTTGGACTCCGACTGCACAGATTGATTGTGACACATTTCACTTGTTTCTCTTGAAGAATCAGTCGAAAAATCCTAAAACGATAGCAAGACACCATCAGCACGTCTCACAATCTGTACATTTGCAAAGCAGATATATGCAACATGCGTGCACGCAAAACACAAAGTTCAGAAGAACATGTGCATGTCAACTCGAGTTTCTATGTTTTCTATTTATAATATTTACATCATAAAACAAGATCATGCGACGGATTAGCTTTGTCAGACATGAGTCATCCCCCCCCTCTAGAAGCATCCGCATATGCGAACAGCGTATGATGGGAGGTAAATCCAAGTGTCGCGAGACTGTCTCAAGAAGAGGCAGTAAAGAAGCAATTCTGCGGGGCGGCTGGAAGATCTGCAGCAACAACAAGATCAGCAGCAACAGCCATGATTCACAGCCCACGGTGCTCAGCACACCACACTACCACAGTCCTCCAAACTGTTTGTCGGGGGGCCACCGGTCGACTGTGAAGCAAAGTTGGAGACTCCGAGAGTTGAGTGGTGTCAGGTCCCTTTTATGTACGAAGACAAGCTAGCGTCCAAGGATCTGCTGCTGGCATATTCGCTGGTCTACTTGCCGTCTGCCCACCGCAAATATCAAACATGGGGTCAGTACTCAAACGGAGACGAAACACTCTGTTTTCCTTCGAATAATACACACGGGAATGTCAAGACTCAAACGGCACACTAGTTCCCTTCTCTGCCGGGCAGAATTAGAGCTTGTGAAGGCCCGAGTTTGAGTCGGACTTTGCGCTGTACATTTCCGGCAGTCTCGTGTGGAGTAGCAACAAGATGTAGTCTCTCTTGAATGACAGACTTTTTTTGCCGAAAAGCCCCACACAAACAGGTCTCTAGTGCACCAGAGACGTACCAACTCAGCGAGCCTCGACATCGTTGCCATTCCATAATAGCACAGCCACCAGCACCAGCTACTGCCTCCACACACACCGTGACACACATAGAGACACACAAAGAGACACACACAAGACGAGACACACGGAGCGCGACTCTAAATATCCCACATCATAGGTCCCTAAAACCTAAACTCCAAATCCTAAACCCACCCGTAGGACGTGCATGAAAAGTGGTTGTTTCCCAGGTACTGGATCTCTGGCGCCCAGCCTGGAGTGCGCTGGTCCCCTATATGATCTGCCACCGCGTTGCAGTCTGACGTGTCACACCCGGAGCTGGTGCGGATTTGGGCGGCGCAGAACATCTTTCCTACGCGTGTTGCATATTCTGATATATATATATACATATATAAATATATATGAATATGTATATATATAAATATATATATATATATATATATATTTATATATATATGTATATATATATATATACA
>Ga0209491_10008334_pt1 | contig 13222 bp, 11 predicted proteins | sample BON02_FD_187213 | JGI IMG/M metagenome (GOLD analysis project Ga0209491, IMG submission 187213) | Freshwater microbial communities from Lake Bonney liftoff mats and glacier meltwater in Antarctica - BON-02 (SPAdes) (version 2) | ecosystem: Environmental > Aquatic > Freshwater > Ice > Glacier... | reverse complement strand
GCTAAGGTGCTCGCCTTGAGCTTGGCATTTGCCAGAACCATTAGCTCCGGCCCTTCGCTACCGGAGTCGTCCTCCTCCACGTGGGTGGGGCGAATTTCGAAGCACAAGCCCATGCGCTGCAAAAGCTCTGCGCGGCGTGGCGAAGCGGAGGCCAAATATAATTGTTTAGGTTGCGCAGCCATCGCTGTTAATCGAGCACACGCTCAACCGAGCCAATGGAACGAGCAAAGGCGAGACGGCTGAGACCATAGAGATAAATCGCACGCAAATGACTGCGTTCGGCGTCGGCCAAACTGATCTGAGCATCGATCAACTCACGATTATCCCCCAAGCCCTCACGATAGCGCTCTCTGGCTTGCTCAACTTCGTCACGGCCTAGGCGCACCTCGTCACGCGCGATCTCGATCTGCGCATAGCGTGAATCCATTTCTATAATCGAAAATTTAAACTCTCGCTCGATCTGGTTTCGCAGGTTGCGCATTTGATATTCATTCTGGCGAACCGCCGAGGCGGCCTCGCGTTTTTCGGCGGCAATACGGCCCCCTTCCCAAATCGGCATACTGGCGCGCAACCCAACTAGCCAGGCTTCGCCTGCGTCACTGTCGAAAGCGTGGCTCGAATCGTAACCCCAGTCTGCAAATAACTCCACCGTGGGCAAACGCTGCCAACCGGCGGCTTGTTTCGCCAACTCAGCCTGCGTCAGCACCTTCTGCTGACTCTGCAACTCAGGGCGCAGCTCGGTCAACACTTCGAGCGAGCCGTAGCGTTTAATCGACGGTGGCGCGTTGACACCATCGATGATGCCACTGTCTAGACGAATTTCACGATCTAAGTCGAGATCGAGCAAGGCTTTCAATTCTAGGATGGACCCTTCGACTAAAATCTCGGCCTCCATCAAAGCACGACGCTCAGTCGCCAAACGAACTTCAGCACGAGTGACGTCGATTTTGACAGCGGCTCCCGCATCAAATTGCTGTGTGGCCAAATCCAGCAAGGTCTGCTCCCGCTCCAAATTGCCCTGGGCAATTTCCACGCTACGCAGATCACGAAGCTGAGTAAAATAGAGCATAATCGCCTGCTCCAAAATATCTTGTGTGGCCGTAGCGTAGTCCATCTGCTCGATCGCGTGATTCAGCTGTGCAATCTTAAATTCCGCATAACGCTGCGTATCAAAGACTGAAAGCGAAGCCTCCAACCTAGAGCCAAAGGAATTAAAAGGCGGCTCGTCAAATGCCTGAGAGTTGAAGCCCCGAGCTAGTTGCTGACGCGACTGCTGCGCACGCAAGGAAAACTGTGGCAAGAGCGCCGCTCGACGTTGATAGCTCTGCTCCAAAGCGCGGCGCACGGACTCTTTGTTGATCAATAGCTGCAAATTCTGGTTTTTCACCCGTTCGATCACATCATCGATGCTCAAATGCAGCGTCTCGCTCGAAGCCACCACCACTTCGCCCTCCACCACTTCGCCCTCCCCCCACAAGGGCGCGGCAAATAAACTCAGGCAAAGAGCCATAATAATAGCGAAAGTCTTGTCTTCTCTGTACATTGCAAAATAGTCGTGAGCCTTGCCTTCCAGCAAGAAGCAGTGACTATCCCCGCAAGTGCTCCATTTGCAAGTCGCAGTTCAAACAATTGTTTCAAAAAAATACCATTTATATGAAAATAGGCATCGCTCAAATCAATACCACCGTCGGTGATCTTTCCAGCAACTCACAGCTCATTTTGAGTGCATATAAAACACTCGTCGCCGACGGAGCCGAGCTGGTGCTCTTCCCTGAGCTGGCGGTCTGCGGCTATCCGCCTCGCGATCTGCTTTTTAAAACGCGCTTCGTCTGCGACACCGAAGATGCCCTCGACGCGATTGCCAAAGAAATCGGCGAAGTGCCCGCTGTGATCGGCTACGTGCAAGACCGTGGCCCCTACATCACTGGACGCCCCTTTTATAATGCCGCGGCATGGTGCGAGTCTGGCGAGATCAAGGCCGTTGGGCGCAAGTCGCTCCTCCCGAGTTACGACGTATTCGACGAAGAGCGCTACTTCGAGCCAGCCGAAGGTCCCACTGTCTATGAGTGGCAGGGCAAGAAAATCGGTATCACCATCTGCGAAGACATTTGGACAAGTCCCGACCTCAAGACCAGCCGCCGCTATTGCAACGATCCCCTAGGCGTGCTCGCGGATCAAAAGATCGATCTGCTACTCAACCTCTCCGCCAGCCCATGGCACGAGGGTAAAAATGAAGCCCGTGAGCCACTCATCCAAGACGCCGCCGAACGCTGCGGTTGCCCCGCCGTGTATTGCAACGCCATCGGCGGCAACGATGAGCTGATCTTCGACGGTGGCAGTATCGCTGCGCACCACGAGCGCGGCTTCGTCGCCGGCCTCGCCGCTTTCCGCTCAGAGAATCACATCATCGATCTCGACAATCCCGCCGGCTACGTATCCGAACACTTCAACCCCAAAGGCAACGCCGCCACTCAAGCCGCCCTCGTGCTTGGTCTTCGCGACTACGCCCATAAGAGCGGCTTTAAAGAAGCACTCATCGGCTTGAGCGGCGGGATCGACTCCGCAGTCGTGGCTGCGCTCGCAACTGAAGCCCTAGGTGCCGAAAACATAATCGGCATCGCCCTGCCCTCCGCTATTTCCAGTCAACACAGCCGTGACGACGCCGCCGCACTCGCCAAAAACCTCGGCATCGCATACCACGAAGTCGCCATCGCCGAGACCGTCGCCTCAGCCGAGGCCGCCCTCGGCGACCTCTTCGCCGGACTCGCCGCCGACGTCACGGAGGAAAACATCCAAGCCCGCGCCCGCGGCCTCCTCCTCATGGCGATGTCCAATAAATTTGGCGCACTGCTACTCACGACTGGCAACAAGAGCGAGATATCAGTCGGTTACTGCACACTTTACGGCGACATGTGCGGCGGTCTCGCCGTCATCTCCGACCTGCCAAAAATGAAGGTTTACGCCCTCGCTCGCCACATGAACCTCGAGCGCGAAATCATCCCGCTCAACACGATCGAAAAGCCGCCTTCTGCAGAGCTGCGCCTCGATCAGAAAGACGAAGATTCCCTGCCACCGTATCCCGTGCTCGACGGCATCCTCCGTCTCTACGTGGAAGAAGGGCTCTCCCGCGCCGAGATCGTCGAAAAGGGCTACGATCAAACCACTGTCGATGAAATAGTGCGCAAGGTCGATCTCAACGAATACAAACGCAAACAAGCCGCCCCCGGCCTGAAGACCACCCCGCTCGCATTTGGTGTCGGTCGCCGGATTCCGATTGTGCAGAAATATGTGAGTTGAAACATGATCCTTGCATCAAACTAAATGCAGAATAGATTTACCAAATGATCACCTTCGGCCAATGGCAGAAAGACATAGATGCCCTCACCGAACAGGAGCAGGACAAACTCGCGGCCTACTTAACAATGTTGAGCAAGTCGAGAGAACCGGGCGATGATGAAGAGTTGACTGATCGTCTCGCCGAAGACGCCTCTGAAAAATGGATCGCCTACGCCCCGTCAGCGAAGTAGCCAAATGCCCAACCACAGGTATCAACTCTACCTGCACAAAAGCGTAGCGACGGTATCCGGCTCATTCGAGGGAACCCGAAACGAGCTTTGCAGCATTTCCTTGATCAACTGCAAGCAGATCCATTCAAAGTCCTCTCTCCCACAATCATGACCACATCCTCTGAAAAACTCTTCGCTCGCGCTCAGCAACTCATTCCCGGCGGCGTCAACTCGCCTGTTCGCGCCTTCCGCTCGGTCGGTGGTGCACCGTTCTTTACTCAGCGTGCCAACGGCGCACACCTACACACGGCCGACGGTGCCGACCTGATCGACTTCGTCTGCACATGGGGGCCTGCGATTCACGGACATAACGATCCCGATATCCGCGCAGCCATCGCTGAAGCACTCGAAAACGGCACCAGCTTCGGCACGCCCAATCCTTACGAAATCGAGATGGCCGAGCTCATCGTCGAGCTCGTGCCTTCCGTCGAAAAAGTGCGCATGTGTAACTCCGGCACAGAGGCCACCATGTCGGCCATTCGCCTCGCACGCGGCTACACCGGGCGCGACAAGATCATCAAGTTTGCCGGCTGCTACCATGGTCATGTCGACTCACTGCTGGTCAAGGCCGGCTCCGGTGCGCTCACACTTGGCAACCCCGACAGCGCAGGCATCCCTGCCAGCTTCGCCGCCGAAACCATCGTGCTCGACTACAACGACCCCGAAGGGGTCAAAGAAGCCTTCGCTCAACAGGGCGACGACATCGCCGCCATCATCGTCGAGCCCTATCCCGCCAACTGCGGATTGATTCTCCCCGATGCCGGCTATCTTGAACTCCTCCGCGAACTCTGCACGAAACATAGCACAGTTCTCATCTTCGACGAAGTCATGACAGGCTTCCGTCTAGCCCTGGGCGGGGTGCAAGAACGCGTTGGTATAACACCCGACCTCACTGCCTTGGGTAAAATCATCGGCGGGGGGCTCCCAGTCGGCGCCTTCGGCGGCAAGGCCGAGATCATGGATCAACTCGCGCCACTCGGCCCCGTCTATCAAGCTGGCACCCTCAGCGGCAACCCACTGGCCATGGCCGCCGGCATCGCCGCGCTCAAGAAGCTCAAAAACACCAACCCCTATCCACTCTTTGAAACATTGGGAGCGACCATCCGCGACGCCCTGCTCGGCGCAGCCAAAGAAAAAGGCCTCCCCCTGCAAGTGCCCCAAGTCGGCTCCATGTTTGCCCTCTTCTTCAGCGAGCAAGCTGTGCGGAATTACGAGGATGCCACCTCCAGCCAGACCGAGCACTTCAAGACACTCTTTCAATACGCGCTCAAGCACGGCGTCTATCTGCCGCCTTCGGCTTACGAGACCTGCTTCCTCTGCACCGCGCACCAAGGCAAAGACATCGAACAAGCCGCCGAGGTGCTAGCAGCAGGGATCAAGTCGATTTAGAGCAGATCGAAAGCGGTTCCCGCTTCCGCTACAAATCCACTTCTCTCGCGATCAAAAGCAGTTTCCGCTTTCGAAATCCCCTTCTCTCGTAGCGGAAGCGGGAACCGCTTTCGACCGTCTCTTCTCGCGTAGCGGAAGCGGGAACCGCTTTCGACCGTCTCTTCTCTCGTAGCGGAAGCGGGAACCGCTTTCGACCGTCTCTTCTCTCGTAGCGGAAGCGGGAACCGCTTTCGACCGTCTCTTCTCGCGTAGCGGAAGCGGGAACCGCTTTCGACCGTCTCTTCTCTCGTAGCGGAAGCGGGAACCGCTTTCGACCACGAATACCCAGAGCCAAGCCACTAACATGTCTAAATTAAAGGATTAAATCGACATATTAAACTTGCATGTCGATACGATCGACATAAACGTCTGATGTGTTTAATATATAGAACTAAATAAACATGACTTGGAACCCAGACCAGCCCTACAACCAGCTCCCTCCACTTCCCCCACGAGTAGAAATTGAGAGTGTCCGCACGCTCAAAGCCTGTATCGCTGCACGCGCCGCGCTCGCCGCCCTTAAGCAAGCGGGCGAGTTACTCCCGAATCAATCAATCTTAATCAATCTCCTACCGCTACTCGAAGCGAAAGACAGTTCTGAGATTGAAAACATTGTAACTACAACGGATCAGCTTTTTCGGCACGCAGCCGAAGACTCCCATGCCGACAGTCCCACCAAAGAAGCACTCCGCTACCGCACTGCGCTCAATCAAGGCTTTCGAGCACTCAGCAAACGTCCTTTGACGACCAACACTATGGTCGAAGTGTGCAGCACCATCAAAGGACGCCCGATGCACATCCGGCAAGGGTCGGGCATCGCTCTGGGCAATCAAGCCACTGGCCAGATCACCTACACCCCGCCTGAGGGCGAGACCACCTTGCGCGATCAGCTCGCCAACTGGGAGCAGTTCATTCACGCCGATGATACCCTCGACCCTTTGATCAAAATGGCAGTGGCACACTACCAGTTCGAGGCCATCCACCCCTTTGACGATGGCAACGGGCGCACCGGCCGTATCCTCAACCTACTCTATCTCATTGAGCAGAAACTACTCTCGCTCCCGATCCTCTACCTCAGTCGTTACATTCTACAAAACAAGTCCGACTACTATCGCACCCTATTAGCTGTCACCTCCGACCAGGCTTGGGAAGACTGGATCTGCTATATACTCGAAGCCGTTGCTCAAACCGCCACCTGGACACTGGAAAAGATCACCGCCGCTCGCGCACTCTTCGCGCACACCCGCGACACCCTACGTCATCAACTGCCCAAAATCTATTCACACGAACTCCTCGAACTCATTTTTGAGCAACCCTATTGCCGCATTCAAAATCTAGTCGAACGCGACATTGCCAAACGCCAAACCGCATCCGTCTATCTCAAGCAACTCTGCGAAATCGGCGTGCTCCACGAGCAAAGCGCGGGTAAAGAAAAGCTCTTCGTCCACCCGAAACTCATTCAGCTCATGACACTGCCCGCCCACACCTTTAAGCCTTATGCACGCAATCCGCCCCAACCACAAAGGTAATGCATGACCCGTTTTTTGGTTCCCCGCGTACTAAGGCAAAGACATCGAACAAGCCGCCGAGGTGCTAGCAGCAGGGATCAAGTGGTGTTACATAGCTCTTTTTAGATTTAAAAATTAAAAAACCGTGGACAGCTCTCATCTTCCCCCGCCAATCAAGATGAATCTAACATTCAGGCATTCTCAGAATTTGTTTTCTGACTCGCCCTTTCGCCGCCGGCTAAGCACTTTTCTTAGTCGATGCCTAACGACCTCGAAAGAACCAGCAGCAACGTTGAAACCTTTATTCAACGCTGGGAAAAACCAAAGCCGCCGAGCGCCAGTCCTCATTACTCACTCTCCATTAGTCTTTTTGCACCAATATTTATCATCGGTGCTTTAACACGGCTTTAGACAATACTCTGCACATGCCTGCTAAAAAAACCGCCGCTGCCAAGAAATCCAAATCCTTTGAAGAGTCCCTTTGGGATACGGCGACTAAGCTGCGGAGCTCAGTCGAGTCGTCCGAATATAAGCATGTCGTCCTCAGCCTGATCTTCCTCAAGTTCGTCTCGGACAAGTTCGAGGAGCGCCGCGCGGAGCTGATCGCCGAAGGTAAGGAGAAATACACCGATATGGTGGAGTTCTACACCATGCAGAACATCTTCTACCTGCCGGAGACCGCTCGCTGGACTTATATTTCCGAGCACGCTAAGCAGGACGACCTCGCGCTCAAGATCGATACCGCCCTCGCCCTGGTCGAGAAGAGCAACGCCTCCCTCAAAGGGGCCCTGCCCGACAACTACTTTACCCGCCTGCGTCTCGATGCCAGCAAGCTCGCCGCCCTCATCGATGCCATCAACAACATCGACACCTGCCTGCCGGCAGGCAGGCCGTCGCACGGAATGCAGGAGGACGTCGTGGGGCGCGTCTACGAATACTTCCTCGGCAAGTTCGCCGCCTCCGAAGGCAAGCTCGGGGGCGAGTTCTACACGCCCAAGTGCGTGGTCCAGCTGATCGCCGAAATGATCGAGCCCTACAAGGGCAAGATCTACGACCCCTGCTGCGGCTCGGGCGGCATGTTCGTGCAGTCGCTCAAGTTCGTCGAGAGCCACCACGGCAACACCAAGGACATCTCCGTTTACGGGCAAGAGATGACCAACACCACCTACAAGCTGGCCAAGATGAATCTCGCAGTGCGCGGCCTCTCCGCCAACCTCGGGGATGTCCCTGCCGACACCTTTTTCAAAGACCAGCACCCCGACCTCAAGGCCGACTACATCATGGCCAACCCGCCCTTTAACCTGAAGGACTGGCGCGGGCCCGACGAACTCGTGCACGACGCCCGCTGGGGCGGCTACGAAACCCCGCCCACCGGCAATGCCAACTACGCCTGGATTCTCCACATGGTCTCCAAGCTCTCCGAGCACGGCGTGGCCGGCTTCGTCCTGGCCAACGGCGCCATGAGCACCAACACCACCGGCGAAGGAAAGATCCGCCAAAAGATGGTCGAGAACGACCTGGTCCCCGCAGTTCAAACCAGTCTCGCCGCATAAATAAAAAAGACTTCAGCAAACTCGGTTATCGCAATCGCGAAAACGAGACCCACTTTGGGGGCGGTCAATGCATAACCTACCGTGGAGTCTTGCTTCCCTCACTTTTGCCAATTTACAAGAATTCTTGAATCACCCAAAAAATGACCAGCACCCAACAATTTGACGAACTAAAAAGGCGCATCTGGCAGATTGCCAATGATGTGCGCGGCACGGTGGATGGATGGGACTTCAAGCAGTATGTGCTTGGCGCGCTTTTCTACCGCTTTATCAGTGAGAACTTTGCTCGCTACATTGAAGGCGGCGACGAGAGCATCGACTATGCCAAGCTTGGGGATGATGTCATCACCGACGAAATCAAAGACGATGCAATTAAGACCAAGGGCTACTTCATCTACCCCAGCCAGCTCTTTTCAAACGTCGTCGCCAAGGCGAATGACAACGAAGATCTCAATACGGATCTGAAGGCGATCTTCACCGCTATTGAGAGCTCGGCCATGGGTTACGCCTCTGAGGAGGACATCAAAGGGCTGTTTGATGACTTCGACACCACGAGCAACCGCTTGGGTAGGACGGTCAAAGATAAGAACAGTCGTCTCGTCGCCGTGCTGAAAGGGGTGAATCAACTCGATTTTGGACACTTTGAGGATAGCGAGATCGACCTCTTTGGGGATGCCTACGAATACTTGATTGGCAACTACGCGGCCAACGCGGGGAAGTCGGGTGGTGAGTTCTTCACGCCCCAGCATGTTTCCAAGCTCATTGCCCAGCTCGCCATCCACGGGCAGAAGAGCGTGAACAAAGTTTACGATCCCCGCCGCAGGTTCCGGCTCCCTGCTCCTACAGGCGAAGAAGCATATGGCTGACCACTTGATTGAAGAGGGTTTCTTTGGTCAGGAAATCAACCACACGACCTACAACCTCGCGCGCATGAACATGTTCCTGCACAATGTGAACTACGATAAGTTCAATATGCAGTTGGGCAACACCCTGACCGAGCCCCACTTCCGCGAGGACAAGCCCTTCGATGCCATCGTCTCCAATCCACCCTACTCGGTGAAATGGATCGGCAGCGATGATCCTACCCTCATCAATGACGAGCGCTTCGCTCCCGCCAGTGTGCTGGCACCCAAGTCCAAGGCCGACTTCGGCTTCGTCATGCACTGCCTCAATTACCTCTCTCCCAAGGGACGGGCGGCCATCGTCTGCTTTCCGGGGATCTTCTACCGGGGTGGAGCCGAGCAAAAAATCCGCCAATACCTCGTAGAGAACAACTTTGTCGAGACCGTCATTTCACTGGCTCCGAACCTCTTCTACGGCACCACCATTGCCGTGAATATCCTGGTGCTTTCCAAGCACAAGACCGACACCAAAGTTCAATTCATCGATGCCTCGGGTGAGGAGTTCTTCAAGAAAGGCACCAACAACAACCTGATGACCGATGCCCACCTCGCAGCGATCATGAAGCTCTTCGACCGCAAAGAGGATGTCGCCCATGTCGCCTTGTCCGTGCGCATGGAGGTCGTTGCGGAAAAGGATTACAACCTCTCGGTCAGCTCCTATGTGGAAGCCAAGGACACCCGCGAGGTAGTCAATATCACCGAGCTGAATCAGCAAATCGAAACCACCGTCAGCAAGATCAACGGTCTTCGCCGGGACATTGATACTATCGTGGCAGAAATAGAGGGAGGGAAATGATGAAAAAGAGCACCACCATGACCGTCCTTAACGAGGAAATCCGCGTCACAAAAGACGACTATATTTCTCTCACGGACATGCTGCGCTCAAAGGACGGAAATTTTTTCATCACGGATTGGCTGAGGAATCGCAATACCGTGGAATACCTCGGCATTTGGGAACGCGTCCACAACCCTGATTTTAATTATGGCGAATTCGCCCTAATTAAAAGTCAGGCGGGGCTGAACAGCTATACCTTAAGCGTTAAAGAATGGGTGGCGAAAACCAATGCGATCGGCCTGACAGCCAAGGCGGGGCGCTACGGTGGAACCTATGCTCACTCTGACATCGCCTTTGAATTTGGCATGTGGATCAGTGCCGAGTTTAAAATCTACCTGATCAAGGAGTTCCAGCGCCTTAAAGATACGGAGCAAAAACTACTCGGCTGGGATGTGAGACGCCAGCTCACCAAGATCAACTACCGAATTCACACCAATGCCGTGAAAGAAAATCTGATTCCAGCGGAGCTAACCAAGCAACAAATCAGCCTCGTCTATGCGTCTGAGGCGGACTTGCTCAACATGGCGCTCTTCGGAAAAACGGCAAAACAGTGGCGCGAGGAAAACCCCGATGAAAAAGGCAATGTGCGAGATGGCTGCAATGTCACTCAACTCGTCTGCCTCGCGAACCTAGAAACGCTCAATGCCCATTGGATCGCGCGGCAGTTCCCACAAGCAGAACGCTTACAACTCTTGAACAACACCGCCATCCAACAAATGCGCTTGCTCACCGAGGATCGCCACATTCAGAAACTTGAAGGAGGTCAGCCATGAGCGACGTCATTCTCTACACCACCGAGGATGGTGAAACCAAAATCGACCTGCGATTGGAGGATGGCACTGTTTGGCTAACTCAGTTGGAGATTGCAGAGCTCTTCCAAACGACAAAAAACAATATATCGACCCACACAAAGCACATTTTTGAAGACGGAGAGCTTACGACAGAAGCAACTGTTAAGGAATCCTTAACAGTTCAAACCGAAGGCAACCGAGAAGTCACACGAACACTCACGTATTACAATCTCGATCTAATCCTAGCCGTTGGTTACCGGGTGCGCTCTCCCCGTGGGGTGGAGTTCCGGCGGTATGCCTCTACCATTCTCAAGGAATACCTCGAAAAAGGCTTTGCCCTGAATGACGACCGCTTGAAGAACCTCGGTGGCGGCAATTACTGGAAAGAACTGCTCGATCGCATCCGCGACATCCGCTCCAGCGAAAAGGTGATGTATCGGCAAGTGCTGGATCTCTACGCCACCGCGACCGACTACCATCCAAAAAGCGAAGAGAGCCTCCAATTCTTCAAAATCGTTCAAAACAAGCTGCACTACGCCGCCCATGGTCATACCGCCAGCGAGGTGATCTATCTGCGTGTGGACAGCGACCAGCCTTTTGCTGGGTTGAGCAATTTCAAGGGCAGCCAGCCCACCCAAGCCGAAGCGATGATTGCCAAAAACTACCTCAGCGCACCCGAGCTCCGCGTGTTGAACAATCTCGTCTCTGCCTATTTTGATTTGGCGGAAATCAACGCCATCGAGCAACGCGAAATGCGCATGGCGGATTACCTGCGTGAACTCGATTCCATCCTGGGTTCCACCGGTCGCAAGCTGCTCGACAACGCAGGGAAAATCTCCAGCACCCAAGCCAAAGAAAAAGCAAAACGTGAACTCCAGAAATACAAAGCTCTCAATCTGGACGCGGTCGAAAAAGACTACCTCAAAACCATCTCATCACTGGAACAGCAGGCAAAGAAAGAAAGCAGAAAGAAAGGGGAGCAGGCATGAGTGAGCTTGGAAAAAAGGAACCACGGATGGACACAACCGTAGGCGAACCCGGAGATGGACGGCCACATGGCTTATCAAAAATGCCGTCAAATGAACACGGATTCGATTTTCTGGAAAAGCTGCTCGATGGAGCGGAGGTGGAGTGGGTGGCTTTGGGGCAAGAGGGCGTTGGTAAATTTATTCGAGGTGGTGGATTGCAAAAAAAAGATTTCACGGAAACAGGAATTGGCTGCATTCACTACGGTCAAATTCACACGCACTACGGCACATATGCAGATGAAACAAAAACTTTTGTATCAGCCGAATTTGCCAAGAAAGCCCGTAAAGCTAAATCAGGTGATCTAATCATAGCTACAACGAGCGAAAACGATGAAGACGTCTGTAAAGCTGTCGCTTGGTTAGGAGTTGAGGATATTGCTGTAAGTAGTGATGCCTGCTTTTATACGCATACATTAAATCCAAAATACGTTTCTTACTATTTCCAAACAGAGCAATTTCATAAGCAGAAAAGGCATTATATTACTGGTGCAAAAGTCAAACGGGTTAACGCCGATAATTTGGCAAAGATACTAATCCCCATTCCCTGCCCGGAGAACCCTGAGAAATCGCTGGCCATCCAAGCGGAAATCGTCCGCATCTTGGACACCTTCACCGAGCTTACAGCCGAGCTTACAGCCGAGCTTACAGCCGAGCTTACAGCCCGAAAAACGCAATACAACTACTACCGCGACCAGCTCCTCACCTTCGAGGACGGTGCAGTGGAGTGGACAAGACTTGGTGAAATTGCCGAGATAGGCACCGGCAGCCACGACACTAAAGATGCAATAGATGAAGGTGACTATATCTTCTATGCAAGAGGTCGTAAGCCACTGCGGCTAGATTCATATGACTTTGACGAAACCGCAATTATTACCGCCGGTGACGGCGTTGGCGTCGGCAAGGTTTTTCATTGGGCTGAGGGAAAATACGCACTTCATCAGCGAGCATATAGGATTGTTCCGGGCGATGGTATTGAGTCGCGTTACATATATCATTATCTTATTTCAACCTTCTACACTTACGTTAAGAAAGTTTCAGTTCATGCCTCAGTAACATCACTGCGAAAGCCAATGTTCCTAAAGCTCCCAATTCCAATCCCTCCGCTCAAAGAACAAAAACGCATCGTCGCCATCCTCGACAAGTTCGACACGCTGACGCACTCCATCAGCGAGGGTCTCCCACGGGAAATCGAACTGCGCCAGATGCAATACGAGTATTATCGCGACTTGCTGCTCAACTTCCCCAAACCTGAACCTCAAACGAGAATAGTTGCCTGAGATGAGCCAGAAAAAAGACAGCGTGCCGGCAAATTCGGCAAATTTACTCCGCGATCTTAAATCTCTGATCGAGCAAGGCCGCAGTCAGGCGGTGGCGGCAGTCAACAGTGCGCTCACAATCACCTATTGGCAGGTCGGGCGGCGGATCAATGAGGAGATCCTCCACGGGCAGCGGGCCGAGTATGGTAAGCAAGTGGTGGTCTCGTTGGCGGAAGAACTGTCAGTGACGTATGATAAGAGTTTTGAGGCAAGGAACCTGCGTCGCATGATGCAGTTTGCCGAGGTATTTCCCGATTTCGAGATTGTGTCACCGCTGGTGTCACAATTGAGCTGGACG
>Ga0209491_10008333_pt1 | contig 13223 bp, 17 predicted proteins | sample BON02_FD_187213 | JGI IMG/M metagenome (GOLD analysis project Ga0209491, IMG submission 187213) | Freshwater microbial communities from Lake Bonney liftoff mats and glacier meltwater in Antarctica - BON-02 (SPAdes) (version 2) | ecosystem: Environmental > Aquatic > Freshwater > Ice > Glacier... | reverse complement strand
TTCGCTCATATGGGTTGCTCCGCTTTGAAAGACTCAATCACGCCACGCATCACTTCCCTTGCCCGGAAAAATGCCCAGCTACGAATGGGTACATGATCACACGGGACGCGACACTTACTCAAGTGGTTTGATCTTTTGAATAGGAAGCCCGCGTACAGCCAAGCTCCAGTCAGCGGCGATCTCTTCACGGTGAATTTCCAGCCAGGCCTGAACCAATTTCATTTTGTTCCTTGGCAAATCACCCTCAAGCACATCGCCGGTCTCAATGGCAACAACCGCAGTGAACTCTGCGTATTCAACATGAAAATGGGGCGTGTTGTGCTGCTGGTTATCGTAAAAGTACATGTACACCACCACACCATAAAACATGGATATTAAAGGCATGCCCTTAATCCTCGGCCGTGGCATGTTCACCCCGTGCAATGCGTTGCATGAAGGGCAACTTGAGCAGTAGCGCTTTCATGCCTGCCACATCCAGGCGTATGGTGTTGTGCGAGTTGTAGTCTTCCGTGCTCTGGGTGATGCGCTCTTCACCTTGGTCAATGAACTTGGCGTAGTTGAGGTCTCGTCCATCGGGTGGCACGCGGAAATACTCCCCAAGGTCTTCCGCGCAGGCCACTTCTTCCCGGCTCAGCAGCGCTTCATATAGCTTTTCACCATGGCGCGTGCCAATGCTGCGCACCCCGTGGTCGGGTTTGCCCATGATTTCGAGAATTGCCTGTGTCAGTACCTCGACCGTTGCCGCCGGCGCCTTCTGTACAAAGATGTCTCCGTTGTTGCCGTTCTCGAACGCATACAACACCAGCTCCACCGCATCGGCCAGGGTCATCATGAAGCGCGTCATGGCGGGGTCTGTCACGGTGATGGGCTTGCCGGCCAGCACCTGCTCGACGAACAAGGGAATCACCGAGCCACGCGATGCCATCACGTTGCCATAGCGCGTGCCGCAAATCACCGTATTGGTGCCTTCCAGATTTCGGCTAGCCGCCACCATCACCTTTTCCATCATGGCCTTGCTGATGCCCATGGCATTGATGGGATACACCGCCTTGTCGGTGCTCAGACAGACCACGCGCTTAACACCCGCGTGAATGGCCGCTTCAAGCACGTTTTCCGTGCCGAGCACATTGGTGCGAACGGCCTGCATCGGGTGGAACTCGCACGAAGGCACCTGCTTCAGCGCGGCAGCGTGAAACACGTAATCCACCCCCCTCATGGCCGTGGCGACGCTATGGGGATCGCGTACATCGCCCAAATAGAACTTCAGCTTGGGGCTGTTGTAAGCCTTGCGCATGTCGTCCTGTTTTTTTTCGTCTCGACTAAAAATGCGGATTTCTCGGAGATCTGAATCCAAAAAACGGCGAAGCACTGCATTCCCAAACGATCCTGTCCCACCTGTGATCATTAGACAAATATTTTGATGCATTAATTTTTCCGAATACTTGAAATATTAGTTAGTAAATAATTAAAGATATTGCGCTGAACTGCACATAAATGAATCATATAGGATTCATTTATGTGCAGTTGGCTGAATTGTAAAACTATTTCGGTAGGGGTGAATTGCCCGCAGTCGCAAGAAAATCATCCAAAAGATCGCGGCTCCAACTGGCTGAAACAATCCGCCACCACTGAAAATATAGTTGCAAATCCATACAATGTATGCAGCGCTCAAAAATCCAACCTCAGTTCTTGCAACTTGTTGACGGTTAAATAAATAAGTAACCGATGTCCAGACATGCTTTATCAAAAGGAAGATCATGATTCCACCTGGCAACCAGCCGAAAACTAATAACAATTCAATTAAACCATTGTGTGCCATTGGCAAGTCTGGATACCCAAGAGCGCCACCGCCTCCAAAAGCTCCAGCCCCAATAAAAATCGAGCTCTGGTTAAAGAAAGTGATGGAAGTGGAAGGCAACTCAGTAACCCTATCTATTAATGAGCTAATAAAGCCTACATCGTTTGTAAGTTCCGTGTCTGAGCTGAAGACCCCCTTCATGTGGACCAGGGCGCTACTAACCTGATTGCTATCATACCCTTCTTGAAGCGCCAGAAACACACCTATAATGAGCAGTGCGAAGGCTAGGAAAGAAGGGGCTCGAGAAGCAATCGCCTTTAGCCACCATAAGAAAATAATAACGATAATAATGTTCGCAATAGCTGCTTTCTGAAGAGAAAGAATAGCTCCGCCAGCAAGTAACAAAAAAATCAGAGTACCCACTAAAGGTCGAAAATAATAAATGGCTGCCAGAGCTGGGACGCCCACTAATACGCCGTACGCAGTTAAGCTTCCTGCCAACGATGCATATCGAACTCCACCAGCACGCTCGCTAGGCTCAGCAAACCAGTCAATAGGGCCTATGAGGAACTGTAGAGGAAAACTCAATGCGGCAAGCAGGAAAAAAACTGTGAGAAGTCGTGCGGGGGTGGCGACCGAACTTGAGCTCAGCACCGAAAAAATTAAAATTAAAGGGAAAGCCGTCCAAAGTCGGATCAACCCAACGATGGGACTGCCATAAATATGACTCTCGGCACCAGTCACAATAGAAGCATATACCCAACATAACGTCACGAAAACAGTAACTTTATCGAGCCTCACTTTTTGGTGACAGACTATTAGCAAGAGAAAGAAAATGAAAAGCGCGCCCCCAATTAGCAAAAAGTAAACCGGTGTTAAATTGCGTAGACTATGAAACAGGTATAGAATAAAAACGCTTATGCCGGTATATTGCAATTGCCTCATTGATTTGACTTGTATTCAGGTCTATACACAAAAGGTTTTTCTGCTGTCGACCAAGTTTGACGAATTACATTTAAAGGCAGAATACGCATGGAGCCCTAATGTACAAACTTTTTATATAGAACTTTTATCAGTCTGAAAAATGAAGCTCCGAAAGGCATGTGTGAGACGGCAATGAAGAAGAAGCTTGTAAAAGAGTATCGCGCATCATTTTTCGCCATGCGAAAGTAGTCCCGAGCTTTTTCCTTATCCCCAAGTATCATTCGGCGAACTCCTGCACCTAAGGCGAAACGAGCCAATGCCTGATCTGTTGCGGGCAAAACAGACATTCGAATATTTTTGTAAGAATCACGGGTGAATTCTATTGTTTTTAAGAAATCATCCTCATAAGCAGTTGGATCCTTGCTATTGTAATTAGTGTCGCGCCTATAAAAGCACAGCGAATCACTTAGAAAAATTCCTTTGCCCTTAAAAGCAAGATTAATGATATGAAACCAGTCGCTAGCTGTTGGGATTCTAATATCAAAGGGCGGTGTGGGTGCCATATTTCGCCGATACATGACGCTCATAGACCCCGGAATGCCCATATCTGACAAAACATCCTCAGGGGTTGTGATGTTGTTGATATATGATTTGGTAACGATACGGCGAATTTTTTTCGTTTCATACTCAACGTCATAAACCGCGTGGTGGCAAAAGCTAGCAGTTGAATCTTCTAACATTGCAGCCACTTGAAGCTCTATCTTTTTTGGCAACATAATGTCGTCACCTGCGAATGTCGCAATAAGATCACCACTGGCTTGGCTGGCAAGAAAGTTATAATTTCCAGTGATGCCGAGGTTTTTAGACTGGAGAAAAAGTTTTACTTGCGTGTGTCCATTAGTCAGGCGCTTGAGGACCTCCTGTGTGTCATCTTTGGAGCAGTCGTCAGAGATAATAATTTCGATATTTTTATAGGTCTGTTCGAAAATCGACTGGATAGTTTCCGTTACGATCAAGCTTTGATTGTAGGTGGCAACTAAAATAGAGACTAAGGGTTGGGCGGTTGCATTCGTCATTTTTTAGAATTAAGAGTTCTGTTAATAGTAGAGCCCACCACTCCCCAGAAATAATCGAGCCATTATTGATACCAATGTTTACTTCGATTAACCTATTATTCTAGATGCAGCATAACCAGAGATTCTTAAAGCGATCATCTCTTTCATGGTGAAATTGCTGTCTTGAATACATTAAAAATTTCGTCTAAGCAGCCTGAATCCATCTGAGGCCCAATCGGCAAACTCATCACCTCCCCCGCCATCGTCTCCGCCAGTGGAAACGCACCAGCCGCAAATCCCGCATCCGCATAAGCCTGCTGCCGATGCGGCGGAATGGGATAGTGAATCAGCGATCCAATGCCAGCTTCGGCCAAGCGTTGGGCAAGGGCGTCGCGCTGGGGGTGGCGGACGACGAACAGGTGCCACACCGGGTCGGCCCAGTCGGGCACTTGAGGCAAGGTGAGGCCGGTGTCGGCCAGGCCGCTCAGGTAAGCGGCTGCCAAGGCTTGGCGGCGGGCATTCCAGTTGTCCAGGTGTTGTAATTTAACGCGCAGGACGGCGGCTTGCACAGGGTCGAGCCGGCTGTTGACGCCTTTGATCTCGTTCACATACTTCACCCGCGAGCCGTAGTTGCGCAGCAGGCGAATGCGCTCGGCCAGTTGCGGGTCGTTGGTGGTGACAGCGCCGCCGTCGCCCAGAGCGCCCAGGTTTTTACCCGGATAAAAGCTCCAGGCCACCGCGTCGCCATGGGCGCCGATGCGCTGGCCTTTGTAGCGCGCACCGGGGGCCTGGGCGGCGTCTTCGAGCACGCGCAGGCCGTGTTTGCGTGCCAGCGCCAAGATCGGGTCGAGATCGGCCGGCTGGCCGTAGAGGTGCACCGGCAAGATGACGCGGGTGGCCGGCGTGATCGCCGCTTCAATGCGCGCTGGGTCAATGTTGTAAGTGGATTCCAGCGGCTCCACCGGCACCGGCGTGGCGCCGCACTGGCTCACGGCCAGCCAGGTGGCGATGTAGGTGTTGCTGGGCACGATCACCTCGTCGCCCGGGCCAACGCCCATAGCCAGCAGCGCGAGCTGCAGTGCATCCAGTCCGTCCGCCACGCCAATGGCGTGCTGCGCTTGGCTGTAAGCGGCGAACTCGGCTTCAAAGGCTTCCACCTCGGGGCCCAGAATGTAATAGCCGCTGTTGAGCACACGGGCCACCGCCTCGTCGATCTCGGTTTTGAGTTCGAGGTAGGCGGCGCGCAGATCGAGGAAGAGAATGGTGTTCATACCCCCCACCTCGCACGCATGAATTCACCGTAATCGCGGTAATAATCATCCTCGTCGTATCGGTTAGAAGCCAGCACCATGCAAACCGAGCCAGAAGAAAAGTTGTCCAGCTCGCGCCACATCATTGGGCATACATACAAGCCGCTGTAAGAGCGGTTGAGGTGAATGCGCTTTTTGCCTTTTCCGTCGTCAAGCACAACATCAAAACTTCCCGACATGGCAATGATGAGCTGATGCAACGCCTTGTGTGCATGGCCCCCGCGCTCGGAGCCGCCCGGCACGTCGTACAGGTAATACACGCGCTGGATGTCAAACGGGATTTGGCTGCCACCTTCAATAAAAGTCAGGTTGCCACGCGGGTCCTGAATTTTAGGGAGGTCGATGATTTTGCAGTTTTCGAGGCTCATGAGGTTTGACAGTTACATTTTTAAATAGAAAGCAGACATCGATATAATTTTTACAAAGCCGTTGCTATTTTCATCTGGTGTTTACAACTTGAAGGAACTTAAGTAAACCAAAATACTTAATAAATTGCCAATACAGCCTTGCTTTTTATGATAGCAACAATTAAGCAATACAAGATTTTTAATCTTTATTGCAACAACATCTCAATATGAAAAATGTCGAGTCCGTACCGGCGGCACAAAGCTCCCCACTGAATCAATAATCAAGTCGGGGCAGTATCTTCGCAAACTTTCCTTACTTAAAAAACCACTCAGCACCGCGCACGTTTTTATATTCAACAACTTGCCAACCTGTATATCCTTGCCGGTATCACCCACCATCCAGTCTTCCGAACTGAGGTTGACAACATTGGCCGCTATCAATGATTCCTTGGTGTACTTTTGCTCGGTCACCAATAGTTGCTTGAAAAATTGCAGCAGATTGAGGCTTGCAAGTTGATCCAATACAGGCTGACGCAGCTGGCGGGCGGTGCACACGTACAAGTCCGCCACCTGCTGTAAGCCTCCAAGAGCAGTTTCGATACCTACAAAACTGCTGTCTAGCGAAAGATACGGCGGGGACTCTATCAGCGCCATCCACTGAGCGATAAATCCTGCAATCTCGTCTTTGCTATAGCCTAGGCGTGATGAAAGTATGGTCTCGTTCGATACTCTGTTTTGCTTAAGAGCCCAGTACTGCTCGTACGAAAGTGACGAGTCGGGCGCTAGATATTGGAATAAACGGTACAACCGCAACTTTGAATCGATCAGGGTGCCATCAAGGTCAAGAACGATATTCATACCAGCCCTGCCATGTAATCGTATTCGATTCGTAGGCCAGTGCTTAAATCGGTCTCGATGGGCAGCAGATGCTGACGCAGTTTTGCATTGTCAAAGACGTAATTCCTTTTGATCCCGGTAAATTCTCTCGCGGTAATTACGACCTGTTTGCCGCTGATTGCGATGAGTTGATCCAGCAGCGCGCGAATGGTGACAGATGCACCGCCAACCACATTAATGGGGCCAACGTCTGTGCGCAGATTGACCGCCTGCAAAATGGCCGCGATCACGTCGTCGATGTAGATAAAACTGCGCACCTCACTGCCATCGCCCCAAAGCTCCACGGCTTCGCCAGCAGCGAGGTTCTTGATGGTTTTTGGCAAGAACTTTGCATATTTCTCTTCGCCTGGGCCATACACATGGCCGATCCGCAAAATCTGGCAGCCAACGCGGTGATTGGTCGCAAAGATAGATGTCATGCGCTCGCAGTACAGCTTGGACCAGCCGTACAGACTGACCGGAATTGTTGGCGTCTCTTCCGTCGTCAACTCGGCAGGTTCATAAGCATCTATAGTGCTGACATAAATTATCTTTATCAGATTCTCAAGCGGCAGCAACAGCAGCTTTTCCGTAAAGTAGATGTTGCCGTTACATTCTTCTATAGCGTTGGCTTGCAATCCATTTTTTGGAGTGAAGGCCCCTACGTGAATTACCACCTCCACCGTGGTCAGCAAGGCGTGGTCGGCCGCACTCAAATTGAAATCTGAGCCGTGATACATGATGCTGGGGCAGGCATCAACTTGCTTAGAGCTGAAGGCGATGACGTTTTCAGCACCAAGCGCAGCGCAGGCGGCGCTAACGAGGCGTGAGCCTATGAAGCCAGACGCACCGGTAATCAGTAGTTTCATGAAAATATTACCTCGCTGTTGATGTCTTCGGTCGTCATCAGACGCGGCACCACATCCATGCCGCGCAACCACAACAGGCCGGAGGGCAATGGATTGATTTTCTTTTCCAGCTGTGGAAACTCGCCATACAGGGCGATGTCTTTGAAAATCTCTGGCATGTTCAACCCAGCTTCGGTGAAGAACCGCACCGTGGTGAAAAAACGCGATATGTTGATTTCCGTTGGATTTGGCACGCCGTGCTTGTCGTAGGCCATATCCACGCCGAAGATGCCGTGCGGCTGAGCTGAAACGGCTTTGACACTGGCCATGGCAACCTGGGTCACCAGAGCATTGTCACAAGTCACACCCACCTTGGTTACACCAGTGACGCCAGAGATGCTGCGATTGCCATGCGTCCAGCCGCGTCGCTCCCGTGACTGTGCCACTACCAACTCACCTTCGTGCCAGATCGATAACCAGGTGACGGTGTTGGGCGTGAGCATTTCTGCAGCGAGAAAATCACCCCATCCTTGGTAGTGATCTATCCATGCTTTGGCCAGCGCATGGTCGCTGGTTGGAATAGCGCCCTTGCCACCGCCGCCGATGGAAGAAGCGCGCAACCAGATCTTGCCGGTGTCGTCGGCCAGCGTGGCGAAGGCCTCGCGCAAGTCCTCTTCGGTATTGATCATGAGGTTGCGTGGCACCGTTACGCCCGCTTGCTTAAATGCCAAATACGATTTGTACTTGTGCACACAGGTATCGATAACTTCGTGCTCAGGCATATAGAGCTTGGTTCCAGTGGCCAAAATGTCATCACGCATCAGAGACGCATGGAAAATTTCTAAATCGTTTTGAAAATGCACTAGGTCAGGCTGCTCAGAATGAAGCAACTTTAATAGATGTTGCTTATAATCCGGCGAATTGGCGTATGGAATGTAAAACTTCTTGCTGGCTTGTGACAGTACCAAGTCAGTTGGTTCGGAACCCATACCCAACACTGTTTCTGCTTTGTGGCTTCGCATCAGGGAATAGATGACACCTTCGGAAGGCGCGCCACCGGCACCGGCGATTAAAACTTTTGGCACTATTTTTCTTTCATATCGAGACTGTTATTAACAAATTCAATTTATTCGGAATTAATTTGGATGACATTAGCCTGCGATTAAATTATGTCAAACCACACAACGCTTTAGCCCCAGGAACCTTGCCAACCAGCCGAAAAATCCGGTGATCGTGACCAATGCGCTGCACCAGACTGCGCAGCGCATACACGGAAACGGCAATGGTCAGCAGGCAGCCGACCACCGTGGCGGGCCACAGTGGTAACCAGCGAACCGCAACAAACGTGAGCAACAGAGGCGGCAGCCCCAGCATCGCCAAGCGGGTGCAGGCGATCGACCAGCGGAAGCCAATCAGGTAACGACTCACCAAATACGTGGCGACGATATAGCCGAGGTAAAGGACGAAGAAGGCGACTGCCACGCCCTCGACGCCAAACCAGAAGAGGCCCAGCGCAACCAACGCGACGTGGAATAGATTGGCACCGGTTTCGATAACGAAGAACCACCGCCCTTTGCCAAGCGCCAGCATCACGAACCCCAGCGGCCACGAAATGACGCGCCCCAGACAACCCAGAATGAACCACTGCAACAACACGACAGCGCCCAAAAACTCGGGGGTGTAAAGCAAGCGGATGGCCCACGGTGCCAGCGCTAGCGTAGCGAGCAGGCCGGGCAGCGCGAGCAGCAGGCCGATTTCGGTTTGTTCATTAACCAATCGGCACATGGCGGGTTCGTCGTGAGCCATGGCAGTAAGGCGTGGGTAGTAGTCAGCGCCCATGGCGCCGAGAACGAAGCTGACGAACGCGCCCGACAACGCAAACGCAGCGCTATAAAGCCCTACGGCGGGCAGGCCTTGCTGCTGGGTGATGAGGGCTACGGTGACGAAGATCACGGCGCTAACCATGAGACTGCTCCACATGAAGACCAGGCCCAGTCGTACCATGCCGCTGGCCTCGGTGAATGTGTCGCGCCAGCTCAGGTCTGCATTTAAGACTGGGAGCTGTCGGGCATAATGCCATGAAAGGGCTAACTGAATTGCAGCTATTGCGACTAACGCTGGGGCAATGCCTCGCAGTCCGAACGTTGCATAGAGAGCAACAGAAGCCAATGTACCGATCATTGCACTCACGATATTGATCAGCGCTAAATCGCCAATGCGGCGCATGCCTTGAATCAGGGCCATTTGGCCGCTAGACAGATTGGCAAACAAGATAGCAATACCCAGTATAGCGATTTCATAACGATATTCGGCATGACCAAAAGTGACTTGGCTGATCAGGGGGCTAAGTACCAGGGCGACAAGCATACCGATCAGCCCTGTGATCCAACAAAGGCGTTTAACGGCGTGAACTTTGCGCGATACAGCTTGTGGGTTGTCGCTCGCTACGGCTATAGCAATGTCGCGAACTGCGCTGGTCTGAATGCCCAAGCCAGCAAGGGTCACGATCAGCCCCAGCACAGCGGTGAGGGTGGCCAGTAGGCCTATGCCCGTCGCGCCAATCAGTACAGCGGCGAACTTGACGCCGATCATGCCCATCAGTACTTTAATACCCGCCGCCCCGCCCATGATGGACGAGGCTTTGAGTATTTGGCTGTACGAGTTTGTGATAGTGTTTGGCATGGGGGAGGTGTTCACATTCGATGCGAAGACCGTAATGTATTAGTTACAACTGTATTTCAGCTATTGACGTTAAACACTCTAAAGGAATGGCTATAGAAGGCTGGCCTGCTGGTCTTTCTGTCCTACGGTGAATACGATACCTACCGGCCATTGAATGGCCAAGGAGGGGTCATCCCAGCGAATGGTGGCTTCAGCTTCTTTAGCATAATAACCGGTGGTTTTGTAGAGGAAATGTGTGTCTGGCTCCAGCGCCACAAAGCCGTGGGCAAACCCTTCGGGAATCCACAGCATGTAGCGGTTGGTGGAGGTCAAGGTAGTAGCAATCCATTGGCCGAAAGTGGACGAACCCGCCCGTATGTCGGCCGCCACATCGAATGCGGCACCTTTCACCACCCGAACCAACTTGCCCTGTGCGTGGGGAGCCCGCTGGTAGTGAAGGCCGCGCAGTACGCCTTGGTGGGAACAGGAGTGGTTGTCTTGCACGAAAGGCGGGGGAGCTGGCAGACCTAGCCGTTGCATTTCTGTCTGAAAACGCTTCTCGTTGAAGCTTTCCATAAACCAGCCGCGCTCGTCTTTGAACACGGTGGGCTCTATCAGCACCACCTCAGGGATGGCGGTTGGGGTGAGCTTCAAAGGTGGCTCCCTTCGGCCAGCAGGCGCTGTAGGTACTGGCCGTAGCCGTTTTTGGCCAAGGGCTGGGCGAGGGCCTGGAGCTGTTCGCTGCTGATGAAACCGTTGCGCCAGGCAATTTCTTCTGGGCAAGCGATCTTGAGACCTTGGCGTTTTTCCAGCGTGGCGATGAACTGGCCGGCGTCGAGCAAGCTGTCGTGGGTGCCGGTGTCGAGCCAGGCGTAGCCGCGCTGCATGATCTGCACGTTGAGCTGGTCGCGGTCCAGATAGGCTTGGTTCACAGCGGTGATCTCCAGCTCGCCGCGCGCGCTGGGTTGCACCGCCTTGGCGATGTCGACCACCTGCTGGTCGTAGAAATAGAGGCCGGTGACGGCGTAGTTGCTCTTGGGCTGCAGGGGCTTTTCTTCGATGTTGCTGGCTTTTCCCGCCTTGTCGAAGGCCACCACGCCGTAGCGCTCGGGGTCTTGCACGTGGTACGCGAACACGGTGGCGCCTTGGGTTTGCGCATCGGCGTCGGCCAGCAAGGTGGTGAAGTCGTGGCCGTGGTAGATGTTGTCGCCCAGCACCAGCGCGCTGGGGTGGTTGCCCACAAAGTCGGCGCCGATGATGAAGGCCTGCGCCAGCCCGTCGGGACTGGGCTGCACCGCGTATTGCAGATTCATGCCCCAAGCGCTGCCGTCGCCCAGCAATTGCGCGAAGCGCGGTGTGTCTTGGGGTGTGCTGATGACGAGCACGTCGCGTATGCCCGCGAGCATGAGGGTGCTCAGCGGGTAGTAAATCATCGGTTTGTCGTACACCGGCAGTAATTGCTTGCTGATGGCGAGCGTGGCCGGGTGCAGGCGGGTGCCGGAGCCACCGGCGAGGATGATGCCTTTGCGTTGGGTCATGGGTTTGTTGCTTGGGGGTGGTGCGTTGGCCTAGGGGTGGGCGGGCTGGTCGCGGCGGTAGCGCTCACTGCGGCTGAGGTCGGCTTACGGTTTTTTGTAAAAGCGGATGCTAATAGAAGTGCGGCGCTTGATACATTGCGCGGTGTGGCTTTTTTCTAGCAACATCTCAGCTAGGTAAAAGCCGTCTTGGCCGGAGACGCCAGTTAGTAGGGCGAATTTGGAAGTTACTTTGAAATGAGTGACTGCCGTTTCAGTCTGGATTTCTAGCGATATAGAGGGTGTCTGGCGATATGTCAATTTCACCGTTCCAAATAACTGTACCATGCGCTACGCGAGCTTTATTGAAAAGCGTAACGTCTTTCAATGCTGCGAAGGCTGGGTACTGAAGGTAAGGCAACATTGAAAACCTGCGCTTTTGCCCATCGGCAAATGTAGCCGCCAACTCGTGGTTGGCCAATGCTTGGGCTTGTACGACTTTTGGGGTTGTCATCTTTGCTACCTTAATGGTTCGATTTTATAGGGGGTGGTGTGTCTTGGCTCATTGAAGCTGCTCGGCTTGGGTGGTGAGGGCAATGGCACGCGAACGGGCAATGGTTTCAAATGCGCTGGCTGGTTGACCGGTTTGCACCATCAGGATGTCCACTGGTAGCTCCAGGGCTGTTTCTATGTTGTATTTGATGCGTGCCCGAACCATTAAGGAAACTTTTTGTGTCGATTCAATAAGCAAATCGACGTCGCCGCCTTTGCGCAGGTCATCAACCCTGGAGCCATAGAGCCAAACCTGCACACCCTCGCCCAACACGTTGCGTGCTGTCGTTTTGATGGTGGCGATTTGGGCTGAGCTAAGGCGCATGGTTTTGCTATTCGATTAGCTTCAGAAGCTATGATTCATCTGATTGGGCTGGGTAGGTAGCAGTGCAAAAGTCGTGCAGTTGCTGATGCCATCTCAACAATTCTGGGGCCGCATGCATCATTTGTTCAAAAAACTCGTGTAGAAGCGAAAGATCGTCTTCGTATTCGTGGTTGACCGCATTGCGCAGCTCTCGTATTTCTTTCCATCTACCCACGGACTCGATACAACCGAGTTTTTCCATATAAAGCAAGACTGCTGTGAATGGTTCGGAGGGTTTCTCTTCTTCAACAGCCAAGGCTTTCATGGTTTTACTCATGTGCTCTAGGTATTCGCTGAATCGAATTCGAAACGCGGCCAGTTTTTCGTGCTGGTCAGGTTGCAGGGTATTCCAGTTTGCAATTGGCAGCAATTGCGCCACTTGGGCAACGGAGTAAACCAGGTACTCGCGCATGCGCGCCAGATGATCGAGCTTCTTCCAAATCAGGGTAATGTGCTCGCTCACAGTGCAACGCCTTCTTTTTTGGCGATCAAGGCGATGGCGCTTTGGTCGCCGTAGGGTTTAACGATGAGATCCACAGGCATGTCAAGCTGATCTTGCAGTTGGACTTTGCAACGGATTTTTTTCATCAGGTCTGGCTCTGCTGTTTCGGCATACAGGTCCACATCGCCGCCTTTGGCCAGGTTATCGACGCGCGAGCCAAACAAAACGACCTGCGCACCTTCGCCCAACACGTTGCGTGCGGTCGTTTTGATTGTGTCGATTTGGGCTGAGGTCAGACGCATGGTTTTACCGTTTAAGTGGGTTCAGCGGGTATTGACGATAACCAGTTTTGCAGCGAAAGCTTTGGCCTGCCGATGGGCTGGCTGGTCGCGGCGGTGCCGCTCGCTGCGGAGGGAGCATTTTCCAGTCATCGCGAGGCCAAAGGCTGTGGCGATCTGGCTTTGAGTGGGCGCGGGCGTGGATTGCCGCGCTGCGCTCGCAATGACGGGGGAGGGGTTCGCTGCCGGGGAGG
>Ga0209491_10008330_pt1 | contig 13226 bp, 10 predicted proteins | sample BON02_FD_187213 | JGI IMG/M metagenome (GOLD analysis project Ga0209491, IMG submission 187213) | Freshwater microbial communities from Lake Bonney liftoff mats and glacier meltwater in Antarctica - BON-02 (SPAdes) (version 2) | ecosystem: Environmental > Aquatic > Freshwater > Ice > Glacier... | reverse complement strand
AAGCAAGGCAACATAAAAATGGCAGTGAGCGAGGATCACGCTTCATGCTGTGTTCACAAAGATCTCACTGTCACAACAAAACAAATTCAGGCTATGTTGACAGCAGCAAGGGCGTCGGGCGGAAAGGACGAATGTCAAGTACGACTGACAGGTATCGAGCGGGAATACTAGATGGGCACAGAGATCGGCAGATTAGGAGGGTACGGTTTCCAAGGCACAGTCACAGCGGGTGATGGATCTAACCAAAAGGGGGGGGAAATGGGAGCAGGGTAGTGAACCTGCGGAAACAAAGGAAAAAGCAGCAGAGGAAGGTAGGACGCGAAGAGAAAGGATCCAGCTCGAACCGTCCGGAGCTAACGGCCTGTGTCTTGGCATTATGCAGCACCCCTGTGACAAACCCATGCTGTATTTGTGCGACAACCAAGCCCTGCCAAAAGCTGTAAAAAGATGGGTAGGTGAAGGCGGAAAAGTGACGTTAGTAGGGGCACCAGACGCAGACATTTTACTAGAAGCAATTAAAGAGCTCCGAAAAAGAAGAACAGTAGGAGCAGCAACGTTTCTGATCAAGGTGAAAGCGCATCAATGAGAACCTGCAAATGAAGAAGCCGACATCCAAGCAGACAAGACTATTTCAGGCAAAGATGTTCCCACGGAATAGCAGGACAGGACCAATCGAACAGTCTTCACATGGCAAGAGCCTCGTCGGAAAGAAGGTACAGTGAGCTATGAAGATCAAAAGTCGACGTGTAACAGCGGGGTGTGGAAGGCGATTAGATGAGGATCAGCAGAAGAGGAGGTGCGCAAGCACCGGGATCGTGTAACAGGAGCTTGGAAACAAATCAGCAAACAAAGACGACGAGTCGATGTAAGCTATGATCCGAGTATGGTAACGGCTCTACAGCATGGTACATGGATGGATGACGAGGGTTTCAAAAAGACTTGTATCAGGGAGAAGGAAAAAAGGGGAGACATCCACCATCCTTTCTACGGTACATGGGTAGCAGACTTTATGCTGAGACAGGATGCAGGAAGGTTTATGCTGGGGAAGTATGAATGACAAAAAAATCCCATGGCGGCGAAGGAGACGATTGGGGATGGCAGTGCAGGAAATACGCCAACAGCCAGTTTTCTGACCAAAATAGGCAAGATGCAATCAGCAGGGTGTCGGCTGTGTAAAGTAGCGCGAGAGGCCCGAGGTGAGAGCACTGTCGGTCTGGCGGATGAAACGCACGGTCACATCAACAGTGCATGCTGCGAAGGAATAGCAACGATAGTTATGGCTGCCCACCACTCCATCTGGAGGCACCTGTATGACAGCATGCACGCTGCACAAAATTCAAAAAGCAAGTTCAAGTTTGTCACGCTTGACAAAGAAAGTAACATGAGCACGCTGTGGCGACGAGAAGAGTTTCTAAGAATCTGCAGCAAGCAAGAGCTGGCGGAGAAGGCACAGGATATAGAGGTGACAATACCTGTCAAAAAAAGTCAAGAGACACGGTACAACCTCGATCCAGGGTCTTTCTTCGTAAATCGTTTCTGGGGCAGGCGACCGGATGGGGTTACAATCAATGAGGATATGCAGATCGTATATATTTTAGAATTTAAACGTCGACAGATAGGGACGAGGGGTTTCTACAGGTGAAAGAAGCAGAAGCAAATGAGCAGCACAAAAGCATCATCGGTGCGCTCTAAGCTGCTGCTCCGGAGTGGGAATTTGAGAAGATCAACTTTGTGGTGGGTAACCGTGGATCGGTTGTTGAGAGCAACTTCTACACCAAGCTCAAAAAGCTTGATGTACAAGAAGGAAAAAAAGACAAACTCTTCGCTGATCATGTGACACAGGTATGCGAAGCGCACAATCGGGTGATTGTGTCCTTCCTCCAGCAGGCGCAAGGAGGTACAAGGCCAACTACAGAGGGATCGAGGGAGATCATTGGGCACAATGTGTACGTGTGAGGAGATAGAGAGAGGAACACACGCTTGTAAAGCGTCAAAGCTGGGGCCCGTCGAACGATGGTGGACTCAGGATGGTAAACTGGGAATTACAATCCACGACCCCCCCCCAGAGTCCGGAAGACGGACACATTTATTGTATTTTACTTATTCGTATTGCATTCTGTCACGTGTCTGAAAAATTGCCACTTCGCTGCTTGTTTTTCGATACTATGAACATCTATTTCTGTTTTCTATGTTAAAACGGCACGTGACGTCGTCATGGTTTTGCTTACATTTGTTAAATATTTATCACTTTGCCTACACATTTGCACATGCACATACAGAGGCATACACACACAAGCACACATGTACAATAAGCACACAAGAGGAATGGAGACAACCAGGCACAAGAGCCTGGTTGAGAGAGGCGGAAGAAAGGCTTTGTTAGTGACCTTGCACACACACAAAAAAAAAATGTCAGAAAAAACCCGATATTCACGAATCTAAAGAAAGGATTCGAGCACATAGACCTTCCAGCAAAGCTACTAGACTATTTCTTATGAAGTAATAAAAACAACATCAATCAAACACATATGAACATGATTGGTTCCCATTGTCCAGCGTCCAGTGCGGGAGTGCCGCCAGTCACACTGAACAATTTAGTTCGTTTCTGGTTTATCTAAGAGAGGTCTGTAGTGTGGCATAAGCTCAGACCTACTTAAGGGCCAGTTTGTTTCCCTTGTCATTGTAGCTGAGTACAACAGCTGCTTTCGTCTTACCTCTACTACTTCGCTCTAGACCCATACTCTGAGTCATAACTCGCCACCCCCCTTGATTGAGGGTCTATGCAGATCAAATCCATGGGAATTTGAGTTCTCGGGGATTAGACGGAATCGAACCGACGAGCTAGGGATTAACAGTCCCTCGCTCTAACCAACTGAGCCACGCTTGCACGTGAGGTCAAGAGACACAGACTGAGATTGAGAGATAAGGAAAATGGAAGAGAATAAGCTGCAAAGGTGCTAAACTAATGTTGAAAGTAATAAAAGCAATCGTCATCATCATCTCTCTCTACCCTTTCTCTTCCGAGTATCTCCCGTTCCTGTCTCTCTCTTGCCTACCGGTATTTTAAATGCTTACAAATATGGCCAAATTTGTAAGGAAACCCAATGAAAATGATTTTCCACAAGTCGACGGTTAGGTCCGAAGTAGTACTTAAAACATTGGCGATAAAAGAAGAAGTAAGAATGTCGAAGTTTGGTGGATTGGGGTCCAGCCTGGATAGGATTTCTTGCAAATCATACTTTTCTTATTCAATCTCCAGGTGCAGTACAGGAAGCAAAGAAGAAATCTACCGTTGTTATTGCAGTGTGTTGCACACATTTCCTCAACTTTTTACGAAATTGGTGCTTACTTTTGTCACAGTTTGAAATCCTCATGAATGTGGCTATGTAAAAATCCAACAAGAATCCAATAAACATAAAATAAATATGATCCTCACAAGTCAATAAGACCCACGAGTGGCAGCCAATGATCAAGTCAAGCACGTAATGACTTGAAGATTAAACATGTTTTTGGCAAGAAGATAAAAAATGTGAAATACATAAGAATTCATGTATATGAGTATATAGAACGGATATTTGTTAGCAATCCTCCTTTATTGAGACAGAGAGCAGAAACAAATAAGTGAATTACAGAAAGACATGGTGTTGGTGGCAGGCGACGACCCCTCGCCTCGTCTCCCTTCCCTGCCCCTTGGCCTCGCCGCCCACCAACCATCGAATCGCCACCACACCAAGTCTCTGCTGGCCCCCCCTCATTCCATGACCCGAAAACGCCTGTTCTCGAATCCCACCCCGTGGAGCAGACATAGTTCAAGACTCGAAAGCGATAACGTGATAGAGGTGCAGTGCAAGGGCGGAGCGGGCGCCGACAGCATGCCGTCGCTCACCATCGCGGTGGGAAGAAGGCGCGGCTCGCCCTTCAAACGCACACATTGAGAGACACCCTTGGTGTGCAATGTCCATAACTCTGCTGATGTGCTCATCTTATCCATGGGTTGCCCCGTCTTCACTATTCTTCAGCTGCTGGTGGCGATGGGATTGAGAGTTAACAGAGTGTTCCCAGTGCAAGCTTCCAAAATACACGTTGAGAAAGATTCTGGGTGTCCAATGTCTATTGCCATCTCAGTTAGGGCTATCTGATTGCCGCGCACCATTCGTGGGTGTTCCTAAATTGTCGTCAGTACATGCGGTATGGCGGCTACTCCCAACAAACAAACAAACTTTTGATCTCAATCTCTAATCGAACGCACACACTCATCACGACTTTCTCTCCTCTATCCGTACCTAATCACATAAACAAAAATAAAGAAATTGTAATGATGATGACTCCCCGGTGTATTGCTGTCCATCCCATTCCTTTCCTCCTGACTCTTTTACTGTCTCTCTCTCTAACTTCTCTGTCCATATACCTTGCTATACTGATCTTTCGGGTCATTTGTCAAGCACCTAATTGTACCTTCCATCACCCCTGACTGTCTCACTCTTTAATACACACTATCGTACATCAAAAATAAAACCTTTGAGAGACTGAGGTGAAGGATGAGGATCGACTTACCCTTGATTCTCTAAGGGATGACAGGGTGGAGCGGCACGTTTGTGATCCTTGATTGTCACACACAGCTGATCTGTCCTCCTTACTTGGATCAACAGTATCGCTAGAAGCGCCACTTCCTTCACAAGCTGAAAGTGCCTCTGCTCATTCCTCTTCTTCAAATATCTTCGAGGTTATCATCAGGATTATATTGTGAAGACAAGCCATATTTTCTATGCCACTGTTATGCTACTTCCTGTCGTCAAGGGAGAAAAGATCATATATTGTGACGTTCAAATACCTTCGAAGAGAAATGTGCTTTGATTTTTCAGCTTTGAGTTGGAGAAGATCAAGGGTATGCTGATTGCAGCACATAGCTTATATTTGTATAAATATACGTGACAGTGTTTGTGTGTGTGTGTGTATATATACATGTATATCTACACATGTATGTACACACGCGTATATATATACACGCACACACACACGCATATATATATACACGCACACACACACACACACACACAAAAATACACGCACACACGCATACACGCATATTCAAATAGAGAAGATATGTTCTTTTATTGGATTCCCAAATGGAAGATTGATTCGTGATCTCCTGCATATATACATATTGTATAGCCATACCGTGTTCGAAAGAATGTCTTCTGGAATGAGCGCTTCGACGTTGTATAATTCTGCCATTATTTATACAAAGTTTATGTTCAACGCGTGCGAAACTATTTTGTAAAAACGATCATTTTTCCTTGTGTGTGTTTCTGAGTGTGTTGCAGTGTGTGTTGCAGTGTGTTTGTGTGTGTGTGTGTATATATATATAGAAAGAGAAAGAGAGAGAGGCCAGAGCTGCGATGGAGGACAATGAGTGTATATATGTCTGTGTACATCCGCTAGACACCTATTTGCAGAGGTGCTGGCTGGCCATGATTGTGAACTCAGCCACACACTAACACAAAGCAACACACACAAGTCATTTTTCGTTACATTCGTAAGAGAAGCGTCTTTCTACGTCTCATGTGGTACCAAAGATCTGGAGATCTGAGTCTGAGTGATTGGTTTATGTTCTTAGACCGATCCTTCTTTTAGATCTTACACTTTTCGATTCTCACTTCACGCGCCCTTCCATTCTTTACCTGATTTGTGACTGTTCCTCTGCGACTTCTTCTCTGTCGCTTTTCTCGGCCACACTTTTCGTTTCTTACAGCCGAATGGGCATTGTCATGAGTTTAGGCGCAGGTAGTGAACGTAGCCTATTTTAGGCGGCACCGCAGCACAAAACCTTTCATAGGATCATTATTTTGTTTCTTAATAAAACTACATTTTGAAGCACTTGCGATCGAGACGCCGGAACTTCCTGGGGGTTTATCCGACTGGCACGGCAACAGGAAAATGATCTACTTTTGGATATAGTTTGTTCCTTGACTTTGTCTGTGGTTTACGCCAAAAACTTTCCATATTTTCAGCAAAACCGAGCTTTGGATCAAATTTAAAAGATCGACGTAGGGGTTGGGCTCTTCAAACCTACGTGAACAAGTTTTCTTTTGTGAACTACTTCAACGGGAAGCCAAGTCAGTCTCAAATTCTACGTTGACCCAAAAACTATGTTGATGAAGAAACTACATTGACATGAAGGAAACATTGTAGATGTAATTTTCCACAACAATAACATTTCAATGATTCATTACATTTCAACCATCATATGAGAGTCACATCATGTGGACATGACATACATCTTTTACGAGAGTTTATTCGATTTTATTGAAATTAAGTTCCACACTCAAACGTTTCCAGAGTTCATTTACAACGAAAGACAAGTGGGTTAAATTGAACCACAGTTTTTCAGTTCTTTCAGGCTTGTCTCTATATCATTGTCTCTGTTCTGACAGCCTGTTTATTATGATGTCTCTGGATGCTTATCGGCCCGCCATAGTAACAAACGTAGTATCAGTCAGTCAGTTTGCTCTTTTACTTATTTTGCATATGCATTCACGCATTCACGACTACAAATCGGTTCAAATTAGAAAGGCAGAGATATTTGATGATTGGTGAGAGTTTGACCATCGGCGAAATGGTGTGCAGTAACTTGCACAGCGTGTATACGCCCATGCCTACGATTTCAAAAATCTTGTGTAACCAGCTAAGGCGTGAGTACAAAACCTGATCCGGAATCCGAGTCGTCTGTGGTTCCATTCCCCAAGAAATGAGTCAAAACCCTGCTCATCAATTCTCCTCTCGTGCCCGTGTATGTGCCCACAGGTACCTGGGACGTTGTTGCCAATGGAAGGATTGGAGGAGACGACTGATGAGCCTGAGAGGGCGCTGCCCGGCTCAGGTAAAGAGTACTGGTAGCTGTTGCAGGTTCTGTGTGGAGCATGACACCGACTGCCGAGTCAGTATCAGGCTGGCGAGCGCGCAAGGTGATCCTGTCGAGAGGACAGTTTAGGACTTCTGTGCTTGAGGCATTATCAAAAAGATGGAATCGCGAGTAGCTTGAATCAATGAAGCACAGCACATCCTTGGCTCCTTCAAATGAACTCGTCGTCGACACCTGTACCAGGTTGCTCCACGCGGATGTTCGCTGAAACTTGGCAGGTGGAAGGCGTTCCGAGTGACATTCCTGCGCGTTCAACAAGCCATCTACACATGATACTGGTTTGACATCGCTTGGCGAGTGACGTGTTCGTTTCAGCTGTGGCTTGCAGTTGATACCAGTGAGTGATTCGTCTGAGGCGGCGATAGACATGTTGGCTTGCTTGCCAAACGTGTCACAGGCCGCAGCGGCACCCGCTGCAGACATAGAGGGATTGCATCCAACCAAGGTAGGCGATTCACACGGCGAAGCGTCTTGAGAAGGTGCGTATGACGTAGCACACCTACGGGCATTTTGGAGGCTGCTTTCATACTTCTGGCGGTCATGCTCGGACCAATAAGGCCTGGTTGCTAGTGTCCATGAGCGGAGATTCCAAACATCGCAGATTGCCTTTGTTGTTACACCAAATAGCTGCGAGAGCTCAGATCCAGTGCGATGCGTCTTGTTTGTCTTGGCCTGATAAAGAAAGAGTGAGTCAAATTTATCAAACGCGTTACCACCAGTCTACTCTCACAGCATGACAACACAAGCTCTCCTGAGGCTGGGAATGGGAAGGGGAACGGGAAGAGGGTGGCGGGAACATCAGAGGTCCACGCCATCAGTGTAAATTGCAGTGCAACCTCCACAAACTGACACTGACATTTCCTTATAAATCATGCGCCCAAGCCCAAACATGCATGCTGCTAAGTCTGGCAGCCTTGAAATTCAATCACTGTTGCTGATGACGAATTGGATCAGGAAGGTAACCTGATAAATGGTGATAGCAACTGGCGACGTGAGGCCGGGACCTGTTTCTTGCATTGCGCGGCGTGAAGGAATGATTTTACGACCGTTGCAATTACGAAAAGGAAAACATGAAACAATCCAAAATCCAAAATGGAATGGAATAGATGTCTTTTTTGATAAAAGAAATCTTCAATTTTTTGGTTCTTGTAGTTTCATTTCGAATCTTCTGTGTGCATTTTTGTATCAAGAGAGGTTTATCATTTTGCAACCCTGGAAAAAAACACGACTCGTGGCTTCTTGATGACACACGTCCACTCCGATGAACCCGATCCGGCTTCTGTTCAATCACAAAGTCTTTCCAAAGAAAATCAAAATCGATTTTTGATCCCTCGTTTTTTTGGGTCATCCTATACTGTACGAACTTACGTCGGTAGCAAAACTGTTTAGTTCGCAATTTTCATTTATCCTCCTCACGTTTTTTGGTGGCGTCTGGTTGAATATCAATTTGCTGTTGCTGTGGAAACAAGGCCTAGGATGGCCTACAAACTCTCAAATTACGCTGCAATTTGGCAAATTACAGCGGTTTTTTTATTGCAAGAAGCCTATATTACTAGCTTTACCAAGTAATCTGACAATATCAGTACCCGGCCGCACTTCCTCTTTTTGGTAAAAGTCGTTACTTCCTGTTCAGTGCTTTTGTACACTTTTTTTTTAAATCCCCAGATTTTTGAAACTGTGCTGAAACGCAACGGTTCGGGGGTTTGTGCATCCAGGGGTCTACGGGGATCGACACACTAATGAGTGGTACTAGAATTTTCTTACTTTTTACGTCGAATCATTTTAATGCTCCTGTGCGAACAAAGAAAGAAATTGCGTCAACCCTCTTGGTGTTGCCCCTATGAAACCCAACCCAAAAAAGAATACAAAAGAAAAAGGGGGGAGATTGCTTTTATTGTAGTCTAGTAGTTCTATGTGCTCGAATCCTTTTTTTTAATTTTTTTGGGAATATCCGTTTTTTCTCAGACAAAACAACTGAGATCTTGCCAAAACACGGGGAGTTCAGCGACATGCAGTGGATGGCCGGGACCGAGCGCGAAGACGCTTGGTAACGGAGGAGAACCAGACGACGACTGCGTTCCATACAGTCCAAACAGAAGGCAAATCGGCCGGAGGACTCGGCGATAATTGAAAGAACAACTAAAGGTCACAAAAACGAGCATTGTCCCAAGACTAGCACGAGCAGCTGAAAGCGAAGCCTGGTGATCGTGGAGTGGAAATCGGGACGCGTCGGGTTAGTTCTTGGAAGGCGGGGTGTACTTGTGCACTCAACCTCCACGCAACGGACCCTGCGCAACTTGAATTTCGCTCTGTGTACATTTCAGCAACAGAGCCGCAGAATGCAGGAAATGAAGACACACCCCAAGATGATGCTACTTCTGCAGATGACTCTGAGCTTCAGCTTCCTATGCAACGGAGAAAATCTAAGGCACTTTGAGACAGTGTCACTACGAAACACTTGCATTCCGAGACACTCGCACTTCGGGACGCTCGCACTCCAAGACCCTCGCACTCTGAGGTACTTGCATTCCGAGACACTGGCACTACGAGACACTCGCACCACGAGACAATCGCACTCCGAGACACTTGCACACCGAGACATTTGCACTCCAAGGGACTCGCACTCCAAGACACTCGCATTCCGAGACACTCGTACTCCAAGATACTCGCACCCTGAGACACTGGCACTCCCAGATACTCGAACTCTGACACACTCACATTCCGTCCAGTGAGACACTCGCCCTTGTGTCTTCCCCAACATGTCTCTCTCAGAGTCGGGCCGAAACACCCAAATTACTCGGGCGAATCAGCGCTTCCAAGTTGACACCCCACACGCCTTGGCAAAGTATACAAAAGAGCCTTGGTTGTACCCACCTCCTCCCCTCACCAAAGAACGTTCGTCTGTGGGGCGTGCACAGGCACCGCACAGATTGGCGTCTCGTTGGTGTCCCTTTTCAATTCACTCTTCAAACGGTCTAGGTCACACTGTTCAGACATATGTTTAACGTGCTAGTTGTGACACATAAAAGTATGATGACAATACCTTCACCGGCAGAGACGACATTACGATGGTAAGTTGTCACACCAGACTTCTGTGTGTACTCTTCAAACGGTCTAGGTTGCATTGTTTAGAAGTATGTTTGACGTGATATTTGTGACACAAAAAAAATATGATAACAATGCCTACACTGCCAAAGAAAGAAAAAAAATGACGACACCACCCTGGTACGCTGCCATATGCAACTTGCTGTGAATAATTGCTGTGCCTGTTGTACTAAACATATGATGATGACGTATCGACACTTTGACGTGATACTTGGTTGGACCCTGTACCCTCCTTCAACACCCCAATTCACCCGCACTGCTCACCCCCCCACCCCTCGCCAAAGAGAGTTCGTCTGTGGGGCGTGCATTGGCACCGCACAGGTTGGCGCCTCGTTGGTGGTACCCTTAGAATTCATCTTCAAACAGTCACGGTCTAGCTCGCGTTCTTTCCGTGACATGATCATAATTTCATGAATATACACACTTCTATTGACTGCATCCAGATGGAAAATGTAGCATCAGCCAGGTGTATCCCCACACCCGTCGTGTCTGTATTTGTATGCGCCTGTTTTACTTTCTTTCTTCACTAAACCTATGCGATTGATTCGTGCGCGTCTCCCACGACTCGGGTAAGGTCGACCTACCCACTGCATTATTTTCTTGTTCTTTGAATGTTGTTGTCCTTCTGAGTCCACCTCTCCCACATACTTCGAATGGTGCTTACATAATGTTGTCCATGTAATTGCCTCTATTATTCTACTCCGACATCTCACCCTCCAAGGTCTCCAAGGTGCAACACCCGTACCCACTTTTTGCCCCTGTGGTTTTGTTCTCTCTTGCACATACATGTGTCTAGGTCTCTGTCCTTTCTTAGTGCGCTGGTCTGTGATCTGCTGCCAAGACGGTTGCTTGATGGCTTTCGCTAAGGGTGCATTGCCCGAAGAGTATCTCAGTCACAATTTTGACGAGCAATGCTTGAGAGGACACTAGGCTTATTTGATGTCTTTCCTACCCTAGAAGGTGGGCACCATTGATCCCTGGGCACTACGTTTCTTGGTAGTTAGGGAGATTAATTGTGGGAATTGGTTAGCCCGAGGATACATGCCAGCCCACCAACATTGTGATCTGTTTTACCCACTAGGTTTGGGATCTGATTGGGTCTACCATAAACTAAGTAACGCTCCGGTCCTCTGGTCCGGGACAGGTTCTTGGGTCCTAAGTGGCTAATCGGGTGTTCGTCATCCGCTTAGTCCAGTGATTAGATTGGGTCTTTGAAACCCAAGAAAGAAAGAAAGAAAGGGGGGAAGAAGATTGAATTTGAAAGACTTTGCCTCTTTCAAATCGTGAAAACTATACCAGGCATAGGGGGACGCCGTTCGGTGGTTGAGGATGCGTCTTGTATTGGGCTTACGTAAGTCCAGTGATGCGAGCCAGTCCGTCAACTTGTAGAGTGTTAACCATAGATTGACAAGTACGTGGTTTGTGCAGCTGTCTTTGGTATGCACTTCGCGGTTTGTGCCTCTGCCCGTGTGTGACCACTCCCAGGGGGTTTACTTCCCTCCCAACAGGAGGCGGAGTATAGGTATACGGGGTTTATTCCAACAAAGAAACAAACAAACAAACAAAAAGTCGTGGTGACATTGGTGTAGCGGTGACACCGGCAATGTTTTCACAGTATTGCCATAAAAGAATACAAAGAAAAAGGGGAAGGGGAGAGGGGGGGAAGAAGAAGGGAGACTCACGTTCTTTTAAATCGTGAAATCTAAAGTCGCCGTGATATTGGTGTAGCGGCGACACCGACGCTGTTTTCTTTCTTTCTTTCTTTCTTGGGTTTCGAAGACCCAATCTAATCACTGGACTAAGCGAATGGCGAACATCCAATTAGCCACTTAGGACCCAAGAACCTGTCCCGGACCGGAGGACTGGAGCAACATCTTTTTTATGGCAGACCCAATCAGATCCTCAACTAGTGGGTAAAACAGATCACAATGTTGGTGGGCTGGCATGCATCCTGTTTTCACAGTGTTGCCAAAAAGAATACAAAAGAAAAAGGGGAAGGAGACAGAGAGAAGAGGGGGAGGGAGAAGGAGAGAGACTCAGGTTCTTTCAAATCGTGAAATCTAAAGTCGCCGTGACATTGATGTAGCGGCGACACTGGCGCTATTTTCACAGCGCCGACTTTGGAAGGTGCAGGCAGTGTGGCTGTACCATGTGATACAAACAGAGTGTCTGTACCATGTGGTGCAGGCACATGGTACAGGCACGCTGCCTGTACCAAACCTGTTCCACTGGAACAGGGAAAGACAAAAAGAGACCTGTCCCCTATTCCAGGAGGGGGGCGAATCAAGAGACGTCAAAAACAAAAGGCCTATGGCGGCGTGTAATCTCGGGGGTGTGTGTTCCCATAATTTCCGGGAACTTGAATAATAATTCCAGGAACACTTACAGGGGATAGTTATGATGTGAAATAGTGTCACCACGTCCTTGTCAAAGCAACAAGCCAGGCGCAATTCTCATGCAAGGCGCCATTCTCCAATTTTAGACCCCCCACGGCCAGATCCTGGAGAATGCCGAGTTGAGGTCAACTAAACACGAGACGTATATCCACACTATCCAGATGCCGCACACGCCAAGGTCCTGGGAGAGGAACAGTACGAATGGCGCGTTCATTCTTCCCAGAATCATGATGATCCTGGGCAAGGGAACACCAAGCGGGCCCCGCCGAAACGCAGAGGGGCAAACCAGTCGCGACCGGACTATTACTGGGAAATAGCGTGTCATCACGACAAAGCAAGGCCTGGTGGCACCAGGCGACAAATATTCCAGGGAGTTTTTTTTTTTGAATTTGAGGGTGTTTATTAAAGATTAATTTCGGCAAGAGGAGCAAGAAACAATGAGATCGAAAGAAATGAGATCGAAAGAAACCGAGTTCGCAGCTGTCAAGCTCCCCAGATGCCTAGTGTACGGGAATGCGAAAGTGGAGTGGCGAAGACACTAAAGCAAACATACACACAGACACACAGTGCAGGCCCATGTCGAGGAGGATCGGACAGGATCCCGTTTCACGTATGCGGAGAAGGAGAGAGTGGAGAGAAGCAAAGAGAGAAGGAATGGTGGGAGGGCGATAGGAGGGAGAGGGAAAATGGGGAGAAGCAGGGTGGGGAGGAAAGGCGGAAGGATGATATGAGGGAGAGGGACGGGACGTGAATGGGCGAGAAGGAGGTGGGAGGGGGAGGAAGGTGAGGGGGAGGAAGGGTGC
>Ga0209491_10008324_pt1 | contig 13229 bp, 10 predicted proteins | sample BON02_FD_187213 | JGI IMG/M metagenome (GOLD analysis project Ga0209491, IMG submission 187213) | Freshwater microbial communities from Lake Bonney liftoff mats and glacier meltwater in Antarctica - BON-02 (SPAdes) (version 2) | ecosystem: Environmental > Aquatic > Freshwater > Ice > Glacier... | reverse complement strand
AAATGAGGAGAGTGGGGCAAGGCATCGGTGTCAGGATCATTCGGCGTGATCAACAACAGCTCTGCTGGCCCACTAATATGCCCAAACAAGGTCTCGTCGAACAGAATCGTCATCTCCGTCTCTGTGTAAATCCGATAACAGGAGTCCTCAATCCCCATCAACAGCCCTTGCACAAAATCCCGCAAAACCAGAAGCGCTGCCCGCGTGTCCCGCTTTCGCAGCGGTGGCCACGGCGCAGGCGCAGTAACGACTGCCCCAGCACTGCTGCTGTGGACGTGCGGGACGTGCGGGCTGGCGGGTGGGGAGAAGATGCCACTGCTGTTATTGCTGCTGCTGCTGCTGCTGCTGCTGCTGCTGCTGCTGGGGTTGGTTGTCGCATGCATGCCCCCACGGGTAGGCGCCCGCCAGCGGCACGAATCGCTAAGCGCGGTGGAGGGAGAGGCCAAGCGCTCAAACTTTCGCGCAAGCGGGCCAGCAAAGGGGGCATTCCTCCGGTTCAAATCCTTGGCGGGCGCTGCGACATAGTCGTTATCGAGGTCCACCCGCACGATGTCCGCGGGGAAGTCGTCTTGTCGCTGCAGGTAGGTCTTGCGGTGCAGCCCCATGAGGAAGGGGGTGGGGCAGCCAATCACGTGGTCAATCATGACTTCTGGGACGAGGGGTACGTAGACGTGGCACCATTTAAGGGGGTGGAGGAGGAGGCGGAGTCCTTCTCCGGCGACGGTTAGGAGAGTGAGGCGCTCGGAGATGAGGAGGACTTTGCATTCGAGGAGCAGGGCGAGGAAGACGAGGACGAGGTTGCGGGGACTGAGGCACTGGAAGAAAATTTCGAGCTCAAAGTCGACTTGGGTGGAGAGGGGGTGTGGGTGTTGCTGCTGGGGTTGGGAGGAGGGAGGGAGGGAGGAAGGAGGGGAGGTGATGGCGGCAGAGGTGGAGGCTGGTGTGGGCTTGGCGGGGCCAGTGGAGAGGAGGCCCGAGGGGGAGAGGGCTGCTGCTGCAACGTGGGGGGAAGGAGGGGTGAGTGCTGGTGCTGTGTGCAGCAGACATAGGCTTTCGTGTCGGTCGGCGGCGTTGAGGGGAACGTGGACGGGGGGTTGGGCGGCGAGATAGTCTTGGATGGCGCGGAGGGCGGAGGGATTGCGGGTGTGCTTGGGGTCAAACAAAGCAGCTAGGGGGGCACGCAGGGAGTTGATTAAGGAGAAGCGGGAGATGAGACAGAATCCGTAAGGCGCGTAGGTGAGTGTTATAGGTAAGGCCTTGGCGGTGGCGGCCATGAGCCCGTCGCGCGTGGCCATTGAAAAGCTGTTGCTCCCCCGTCGTAGGCGATGCTGGTGCCCGTGTGTGAGGGTTGCACTGCTTGAGTCGTCCATATTTGTAGAGCCGCGCCGAGGGGGAGTGGTGGCCAGGGAGGAAGAGAAGGACTGCTGGTAGGAGGGAGGAGGGGCATTAACACCGGCCGTTTCGCACTCCTCGTCCCACTGCTCGGGGGAGGCGACGATGGTAGGGAGGGTCTCGAGAGCTGCTGTGTGTGTGGTGGAGGAAGCACGGGCAAATGTTTCGTAGCTCTGGATCAAAGCATCCTGGAAGTCGGCCTCCACCAAGGCAATCAAGCTGTCGTCGTCGTCGTCGTCGCCCTCCACCTCTCCCTCCCCACTATCATTATCATCCTCGCCGATTTGAGACTGGACGGCAGCACTGCGATGAGAGTCCGTACCCCACCATCGTGGCTGCACCTGCTGCTGCTGCTGCTGCTGCTGCGGTGACTGCTGCTGCTGCTGGAGCTGTTGGGCAAGCAGGGGGGAGAGTGATGGCAGATCAAGCACTGCCACACTAGCGGTGAGCACTGGCGAGGCACCCCCCTCCTCCTGCTCCTCCATCGTCTCATCCAACACCGGCAACCGCGCCGACTGCTGCAAGACCAAGCTTTCCCCCTCGCCTTCCCTCCCTCCCTCCCCACCAGCAAGCGGAAACACTTGTGTCTCGTTCAAGTTCCCACCACCCTTCTCACGGCGGGGGCTTGAAAAAATGCTGTCGGCAATGGCCTTAACTTGCTCCTGTGCTTCGTCGCCACGCTCAATCCGGTATCCCATCGACATGGCACGTTTTAAGGGAGGAGGCGGCTGTTGCTGCTGCTGCTGCTGCCGCTGGTGGTGGCTGCTGATGATTCCGTCGAAAAACTGCTGCTGCTGCTGTTGGTGCTCGGGAAAGGAGGAGGAGGAGGTGGTGCTGCTCCCGCCGTGGGAGTGCATGGAGGCGTCGTCCGAGGAGAGAGAAGATTGGGTGGTGGTCGTCATTGGCTGACCTGCACCAATAGCAGCAGCAGCACCAGTAGCAAGACCACCGGGAGCAGCAGCAGTGCTCCGCGACGAAGCTCCAATCCCAGACAGGGACGCCAGCGCTTCAACTGCTGCCATCCCCATCAAAGGCTGCACAGGCTGCACAGGCACCCGCCCTCCCTCCCCCCCTCCCTCCCTCCCTCCCTCCCCTCCTTCCATTGACTGACTAATCGTCAAATCCACATTGATCAACGGACTGTCCACCATCTGCTGGTGCTGCTGCTTCTGCTGGTACTGCTGCCTCCCCGCTAGAGAAAGAGTCAGGTCAAAATCTCCTTCATCCACAGGCAAGGCCTCGTTCGCGGGGCGATACATAATCAAACACGCCCCATAAAAAGGCTTATCATTTTTCCCGGGCACGAGGAAATTGAAGAGAATCGGGTCAGGAGCCGTGGTACCTAGCTTGGTGGGGAATTCTTCGGGAACCATGAAATTCTCAATGCCGGCAGGTAAAGGCGAAGGAGCAGCAGGAGAGGAGGAGGAGGAAGAGGAGGAGGAAGGGGCGGCTTTGTGGCTGAGTGCTTTGGCGTAGGCGGAGACGGGGATTTGCTTGGTGGTTCGGACTTTGATGGCCATGTGGGGGCTGAACTCAGTGTCGAAAACCATGAGCCAGTCAGCCGGGCTGCCCACCTCCGGCCGCGCTGGTGGTAGGGCTTGCTGCTGCTGGTCTAAGGAGGAGGGGCTCGACAAGGGGGACAGCAAGTTGTGCTGTGGGGGCGAGGATAAGGAAGAGGAAGGGGACGGCAACAAAAAGCTGCTGCTGCTGACCCCCCCAAAAGCAGCAGGTAAAGGAGCCCGATGAACGGCGAATTCTCTCGGTAGCTTCACCCTCCGCAAGAGCTTCTTGATGCTCCCCGGACGTAAGGTCAATGGTCGGTGGCTCGCCCGCGCCGTCCTCCATTCAGGACCAATCTCCTCACATAACGCTTCATACAAAGGGTGGGATTGAAAGCGAGGGTAGACATCAGAAGCTAACTCCCGCAACAGCGAGCGTTGCGCTTCCAAAACCTCATGGCCAATTCCCAAGGCCTCAGGCACCGACAAGGTGAACAACGCGTCCGGCTCGTGCTGCTGCTGCTTGTGCGCTTCCTTTAGGAGTTGACTCCCCAAGATCTCAGTCTCGGCGGCCTTGCTGGTGGCGAGCTTGCAGGCTCGACGCTGGATCCGCGCAATGTCCGTCCTGGAGTTCAATACGCTCCGCAGCCACTGATTGAGACGAGTGAGCGGTCGGAGGGTCACTTCCATATAAGACCCATTACACAAATAAAGGCTGAAAACACGCAATACCGCTTGCATCAGCGCCGTGACTGCCTGCTTGGCTTTGTCGGACCCAACCAACCCCTGTCTCAGCAGCGCTTCGAGGGCCGCCACACGGGGCTTGACGAACCGCTCCATGTCAAGATAACACCGGAGGGTGGCATGCTTTCGTGCTTGCATCAAGTAAAGCATGAAATACTGGAGCATATCATCGTCTTCCAGCACTTCCAAAGGCTTAAGAGGAATGAATTCAGGGCTGCGAGAGAGGTATCCGATCATTTTATGGTGTGCGGCGGACTTGCGGAAGCCAGGGTAGCTCCCGCGGGCAATATCTGCTTGAATGAGGAGGCGGGCCACGTCGAACATGTCGGAGGAGATGACCCGCAAGGCTGCTTCTTCCCTCCCGTCCTCGTCCTCGTCCACGGCTTGGTGATGATGTGGGTGCGAGGAGGAGGAGGAGGAGGAGGGGAGGGCGGGACGGAGGAAGGGGTTGGTGGGCGGTTGCTGGGGGCGACGGCGGGGGGAGGGGGGGCCGCATTGGGATTTGAGCTTCTCGAGGACGGGAGGAGTTATGTCGGCGGTGACTTCGAACTGGGAGCCTGTATGTGAGGGGGTTGGGGGTGGGAAAAGAAAGCGGAAGGGGACGATTTGGGTGAGCGAATGAGTGTCGCTGTCAAGAGAAAGGAGGAAGGAAGAGGTGGATGAAGAGTTGGAGGGGAGGGAGACATATGAAAGGGATAAAGACAGAACGCAGAAGAGAAGGAGAATACGTACGGGTATCAAAGAACTTGTCAAAGATCCGCCTCCCCTCCTTCAGCCGATTGGCGGCCGTCATGTTCTTGTACTGGGAGGTGTACTGCTCCAATTCAATCAATAGCATGACCTTGGCTTGCTCGTGTCTCGGGTCCTCTACTTCCGTGAAAAGATATTCGAAGTAAAATGGCACCTTGCGTGGGTCTTGGGCGACCTCCTGCGAGAGGGGAGGAGGGAGGAAGGGAGGGAGGGAGGGTGAGGGATGGACCAAACACACAAACAGAGTCAGCTCGCTTTACCCGACAGAAATCACATCAATCAAAAGCAAAGCCAATACTACTTTCCTTTTTAATTCATACCTGGAAGGAATACCGTTGCGGGTAGCGTTCAAAAGACACTGTCACAGGCCGACTCCCCTTCTCCAGCAAATCCCTCACAACCACCGCCGAGCTAAACTGCACGTCCGTCCCCCCAATGTGCGTGATCAAATCACCCACTCTCACCCTCCCCGACAGCTCCACAGCCGTAGGCACCAGACCGTTCTTATTAGGGATCTGGAGGAAGGACTCGATGAACGTGCCTTTCCCTGCCTTGGTATCAGCAATCACCAACCCCATCGGACCCGGCCCAAACGAGACTTGGAAAGACAGGCTCTGTCCATGAGTAAAACCTGCGCTTAACCCTCCTCCCCCTTGATTGCCCGCTGCTGCGGCCTCCTGTTTATCTTCTTCTTCCGCCTCCTCTTCGTCCTCAGCGTCATCGTCATCCTCCTCGTTGTTGTCACTCCTCTCCGGCCGCGATTCCACAGACTGGGCATCCTTCCCCTCCCCAATGACAGACAAGCTCGGGCTGCTGCCAGCACTTACCCCTCCCTTCTCCTCCTCCTTTTCCCTTCCCGCTGGCAGCGCCGGCGACGACAACGACGAAGACGAAGAAGTAGGAGGCTTCTTGACGGGGCTGCTCCACTGAATGACGGCGCTCAACCCGAACTCATCCTCCTGCTCATGGACCCGCTCCCCCGACGCCGTGATGCCAATGATGGTGTCCCTCCCCTTCTTTCCCCGCTTGTTACTATTATGATTGTAAGCCGCAGTGTGCTGAATCCCCCAGCTTTTGGTCGTCATATGCGGGGTGGCAGTGCTGCTGCTGCTTTCGATCTCTATCAATTGCTCGCCCGCCATGCTCACAATACTCTTCCGTTCCTCCGGGTGCTTGCCCCCGACCCTCCCGAAGTCAAACGCAGGACTCTTAAACTCCATCTTACTGATGAAACGACTGAACGCCGTCCCTGTGCCTGCCGTGGGGGTGGCGGCCTTGGTGGGCGAGGTGGACAAGGCGGGTGGGGGTGTCTTGGGTTTGGTGGTGGCAGGAGGCGGAGGAGAAGGAGGGCTTGGAGAGGCCTTGCCGCTCCCCCGAGTGGCGAAGGGCCTCATGATGGTGCTACTGCTGTGGATTATTTGGTGCTGTATGAAGAGGTAAAGGGAGCATTTGAGTCGTGTCGAATAGACCCACTGACAGCACAGAACAAATCGGTTGAGGGGGGGAAAGGAGGGGGGCTTACTTTTGGTGTTTCCCTGCCCTGGCTTGGGGCCCGCGCGTCTGGCTGACTGGCTGGCTGGCTGGCTGCAGTACCTACCCCGTCAAGGCGCATATAGGAAGAGGGATAAGAGGTTGTGCTAGAGCGAGGGCATCGCGTGAGCCTTGGCGAAATGGAAGAACGTTGAACGTTGAACGTTGCTGGCTTGCTGGCTTGAGCTCGGGCTTGAGTCAAGATGATGCTCTTGCCCCGGCCTTGGCCATAACTTGGCCACCCCTGCCACTGCTGGTCGCTTGCGATTGCACGCCCTACGCCCTGTACCACAAGCTCTAACCACTACCATGTCCGTCAAGCGTACTTATTCCCTACCCCGTGCATTCCGCTTCCGCTTCCCAAACCACAGACAGGCGGCAACGAGCGAGCGTGTCTCCGGGTCTGTGTGTGTGTGCTCCTTGCTTCACTCTGTTCCGTGGGACAGCACCACACACACACAGCCCCAACAAGCAGAATGAGCAGTCCGGGCGGCAGGACCAGAACCGGCAGCAGCAGCAGCAGCAGCGACACGAGCATGATTTCCAGCCCCCAACCGACAAGCCGCAGCAGCAGCACCAGCACCAGCACTGCCGCTGCTATCGACGACACCGAGACAAAACCACCTCTCCCCTTGACACAAGGCCTACCCACCTTCCAACTGGCCCGTCTGGCGTTGCAGATACAGCTAAGCCAGCAGCAGCAACAACAACAACAACAACAACAACAACAAGAAAAGCAGCAGCAGCGCCCCACGCCAACGCCACCGCAACCCACCCCGCCCGTCGTCCATGTCCAACACCCCGCCCACCACCAGCAACCCTTCTATGTCCTGGTAGGGGACCACAAGCTTGGCCCTGCCTGCGGCCCCTACTTGATCAGCGCCTTGGCCCAACTCCCACCAGAACGGCAGACCGAAGTGCTGTCCTCGCTGCAGGCGTGGGCGCAGCATTCCTCGGATGCCAAGGAGGCAGCCCACGTGAAGGCCCGCCTCTCGCACACCCTTCGAAATCTGGTGGGGGCCAGCAGCTTGTCTCCTACCTATGCGCCCTTCCATGGCCAGGACCCGGCATGGGCGCTGTTTCGTGCCTTGCCCTTCCCTGCCCGGGCTTTGGTTGAGTGCTACTTGACACCGGAAATGCTGGTTTCTCGCAAAGCTACTCCTGTCCTACGGGACGTGCATCGTTCAGGCGGGCTACCGCAGGCAGAGGCCGTGCTGGCTCGTTTTGTGGGCAAGGAGATGACGGAAGGCGTGGCGGAGGCCTTTGCGGTGGGAGGGGTGGTGGATTGGGGGATGCGATTGACGTTGGATAAGGAGACGGGGACGGGGTTTGTGATCAAGCATGTGGGGCCGATGGGGATGAGGGGTAGTTCTACTTTTATGCATCGTGCAGTGGGGTGTGATCGATTCATGCGCGTGCAGTTTAGTAATCGACGGCATTGGTGGAGTGAGCGGGGGGGGCATGCTTTGCAGGTGCTGGCGCAGGAGGGGATTCATTTTGCGGGGCGACGCTACAAGTATATCAATCACAAGTCGGATGGAAATGGGGCGTGTTACTTTGTGGCAGAAAAATCCACAGGCAAGGAACGACCAGAATTCCGCGCAATGTCTGCCCAGCAAATGATTGCGGGCCTGGGGAACTTCTTCAATTTTCCGTCGGTCCCTCGGATGGTGGCACGTGTGGCGTTGGGGTTTAGTCGATCACAATCCTTGACTTTGGAGCCGAGGCAGATCGAGTTGATTGACGACGTGCTGGCAAGCGAGGATGGCGATCTCATGACGGACGGCTCGGGTTTTATCTCCCCCGATCTCGTCGCGCGTTTGCCCCCGCATTTATTCCAAGGGCGAATCCTGCCTGCTGCCCCGCTTATTGGCCCTTCTCTTCCTGTGGCTCCGTATGCTGTTGTCCAAGTGCGGGTTATGTGCCACATGGGTGGGTTTAAAGGCACCCTCCTCGTCCACCCTTGCCTCCAAAACAAGATCCAACTCCGTCGGTCCTCCATGCTGAAATTCCCTCCCCCCAATCTGTCGGTCACTCCTTTGGCTCGTCGGCCTAGCTTGGACGTGCTGACAACCTTTCGTGTCCTAAAAGCAAGCACCCGCCTCTCCCGTGAGCTGCTGCTGGTCTTGCGGGCGCTGGAGTTACCCGACGCGGTACTGTTCAAGCTGGTGGAAGACGAACTCGCCTTGCTGCAGGCTGCGTGTTCTGATACGGAGCAAGCCACGGCCCTTCTGCGGCGATCGAGTGCAACGCTTATCCACGGGTCGGCGGAGTGGCAGGTGGCAACAATGTTGCAAGCAGGCCATGTAATAGAAGAAGCTTACATTCAGAAATCTCTCTTGGGCCTCCGCTTTCGTGCCTTGATCAAGCTGCAGCAAGGCCGGGTGCTTTGTCCTGCTTCTCTTTATATTGTCGGGCAGCCGGACCCGCTAGGCGTGCTCAAGCCTGACGAGGTGTATGTTTGTCACGGCTTGCCTGCGGGGCATGAGGGCTTGCCGGAGGGAGGGACGGAGGAGGGGGTCTACGAAGGGAGGGTGTTGCTGGCGGAGGGACGGAGGAGGGAGTCTACGAAGGGAGGGTGTTGCTGGCTAGGCATCCGATTCATAACCCTAAGCATATGCAGGCGTTTCGAGCAGTGAAGCAAGCGGCACTGCAAGCTTTCTTGGGACCACGGGCGGGAGTATTGTTTTTTAGTGTTCAGGGTACGCCTAGACCGGCGTCGCGCCTGTCGGAGGGGGATATGGATGGGGATACGTATTTTGTGTGTATGCATAAGGGGATTGTGGCCACTGCGTGTCCGATTGATGTGAGCGAGGCGGGAAAGAGCAGCAGCAGTAGTTTTAGCGGCAGTAGCACCAGCACCAGCAGCAGCAGCAGCAGTGCTGTACCAGCAGCACCAGCAGCACCAGCACCAGCACCACCCTGCCCAAGCTCCGAGATTCTGACGCGCGTGGGGCCCTTCCGTTTCAATGCCGAGTCGGTGGGACACCAAGTCGATGCTGTAGTCATGCGCCGCTGCCTGGAGAGCTGCGTGGCGCAGGGAAAGGCCCACGATATCGTCGCTAGCGCGTGCGATTGGTGGTTGAGACATGCTGATATCCGTGGGGCCCGATCGACAAATTGCTTAATTTTGGGGGAGATTGCTGTGCGGGCCCTTGATAGCGCCAAGACGGGGGTTCTGTGGTCCCTGCCGACTGTGCTCAAGCCTGCTCATCGCCCAGCTTACCTTGGCTGCAAGTGGAATTCCTCTTCTTCCTCCTCGGCCTCCATGTCCTCTAATGCCTTGTTGGGCTACGCAGACGTCGACACGCTCCTTGGTCGCATCCACAGCCGCGTTGCACCCATCTTGGCAGGCAGCAGCAGCAGCAGCAGCAGCAATGGCAAGAAGGCTGCTTCCGCACGCACCGGTGCCGGCGGCGGCGGCAGCGACGGCGGTGATGGTAACGGCTTTTTTTATCAGGCAGGTACTGTGTGTTTGGACAGTGACTTGAGGGTGGAGGGCTCAGCGGCTTTCCTGGAGCAGGCCCAGTCGTGGCTAAAGGCTTATCGACAGTCGTTTGCCCGAAGGATGGGGCGACGGTGCCACGCGCAGCAGCAGCAGCAGCAGCAGAACGATGACCCGGGGGAGTACCAGGCATTGAAAACAGAGGTGCTGGCACCCTTTAAGCAGGTTTTCCTCGCTACGGTTGCCGCTAAAATAGATGGAGGAGGGATGACGACGGCGGCTGCTGCAGGAGAAGCAGCAGCAGGAAGAGGAGGGGGAGGGCGACGACCCTTGCAGCCTTTGACGGGCAATACCCCTCCTAGCAAGACAGCAGCAGCAGCAGCAGATGGAAAGAACGAAGGCAGCAGCAAGGCAACCGTCACGACCGCGACAACGACAAGCAGCAGCACCAACAACAACAGCAGCAGCAGCATTGACGGGCGGCGGTTGGCTTTGGCCTCGGCGATTTACGAGGTGACGTATATGAGTGGAAGTACCTTGAGTTTTGTGTGGGACATGTGCATGTCGGAGCTGAATCACATCAAAAAGACGGCAGTGGCAAGGAAGAAGGAGCTTGCAGGTGCGGAGGAGGAGAGGGGACGAGAGGAGAGGGTGGCTGCAGTAGCAGGAGAAGCAGCGGCTAGAACAGCAGTGGTGACGGAGGGAAGGGGGGCTCCGAAATCTCTTCTCGAGTCGGAAAAGTAGGTGTATATAAGTAGTGATTGTACTGTAAAAATGAAATAGTATTTTGGCAAAGATAAAGAATCAAGAAAAAATAGTATTCACAAAGCAACGAAACAAATGCCTAAATTCTCCACCTCTCTATTTTCTTGGTTCTTTCCATTTTCCTTTCTCTATCTCTTTGTCACGCTCTTCAATTGAGGCTTTCTTCTTGACCATGTGCTTTCCTTCTCATCTCCCTTCCAGCAGCAACTTTGGTTGTTTTCTTCTCTATTTCTTTGGTACTTTTCTCTCTCGACGTACGGGGTTTCTTCTCTTCTGTTTTTCAGCTTTTTTCTTTCGTTGCATAAGATGTGATGGTCCCTCCTTTTGGGAGTTCTTATCGCTTTCTTTTGTCCTGTCTTCCGGTATGTGTGTACATGCAAGATCATAACTTCTCTTTTCCTCCCCTACCCTCCCATTTCTTGGGGTAGAGTTGTCCTAAACCCTCCATCCATCCACGCACGCATCTCTCTCCCACTCGCTCGTCTTGCTTCCTTCCCTTTCATCCTACTACTCAAATACGAACTCCTATTTCCCTCCCTCCCTCCCTTCCTCCCTTCACTGATTTAAGCAATCACCTGAATCCCCTCGTTGCTACTGGCCAGGTCCGACTCCGGGATGCTGTTCACCGGCCCTCCCTCCTTCCCGCCCAGCGCGTCCAAAGAGTCTGTCGTCTGCACCACTACCTTAGAGGAGGAATAATCAAACATCACCCCTGCCGCGCGTTCCTTCTCAATCTGACCCTTGATCCAAAAGTAGGTCTCGCGCAGACCGTCCTGAATGGAGATGAGAGGCTCCCAGCCCAGTTGCTCACGAATGAGGGTGTTATCGGAATTACGTCCACGGACGCCCTGCGGCCCGGGGATGTTCTTAATAGGCAAAGTCTTGCTCTCGAAGCTCATGGCGATCTCGGCGAACTCATTCATAGACACCATCTGCTCCGTCCCCAAATTCAGAGGCTTCACCGCCGTTTCCGACATCATGATTCGCAACACCCCCTCCACACAATCATCCACACACATAAACGAACGCGTCTGCTCCCCATCCCCCCACACCTCGAAGTGCTCCGTGCTACCCACGGCCTTGCGGCAGAAGGCGGCGGGGGCCTTCTCGCGCCCGCCCTTCCATGTGCCGAAGGGGCCGTAGACGTTGTGGAAACTGTGCAGGGGAGGGAAGGAGGGAGGGAGGGAGGGAGGGGATGGAGGGGATGATGAGTGGACTTGCGAAGAGGGAACGATCAAAAGAAGACAGATGACACGAGAGAGGAGGGGATGATGAGTGGACTTGCGAAGAGGGAACGATCAAAAGAAGACAGATGACACGAGAGAGGGCAAAATACAAAAGAGAGGCTGTCGCGCTGCTTTCTAATCAAAGCGTCCCTTACCAGAAAAGACGAGACACCAATCCACACAAGCATACACCAGCCTGTCCCTCCTCTCCCTCCCTCCCTCCCTCCCTCCCCTGCCTCAAACTTACCGAGCAATGCGGGTCACCATCGGGAAATCGCGGGAGTACGCCAACGCCATCTCCTCATGGTAAAGCTTCTCCAGCCCGTACACCTCTTGGGGCTTCGCAGGCCAGGCATCAGCCTCCTTCAACCCCGGGTTAGACGGGTCCAGCTGCAAGTCCTCGTTGTAAACACAGGCGGTGGAGGAGTAGAAATAACGCTCGGCGCCATTGCGACGCGCGGCCTCCAGGACATTGGAAGAGATCATGGTGTTGTTCCACATCAGCACGGACTGGTTCGACTCGATGAAGCCCATTCCGCCCATGTCCGCGGCCAGGTTGTACACGTGATGGCAGCCCTTGGTGGCCTTGATGCAGTTGCCCAGTTCCCGCAAATCAACCTTGATAAACTCATCGCAGAACTCGGACTCGGTCATGAATTCGTTGCACTTCCAGTCGGCCACCACCACGTAGTGCCCGTCCTTTTTGAGGCGCCGGGCCAGGTGCGAGCCGATGAAGCCGCCGCCGCCGGCCACCAGGACTTTCTTGCCCGTCACCAAGGAGGTGGAGGGGGAGCTGCTCATTGTTGCTTGTTGTGGGGGTGGAGTGGATTTGTTGTTGGGGTTGCTGTGTGGGAGGGGGGAGGGAAAGGGATGAGATTTTATATCGAGAGGGGGTGGGGTGTAGGGCGTGCGCATTGCTGCGGCCAGGCACAATAAAGGGAGAGGGCGGAGCTGCTGCTCGTCTAGGCCTTGATGTGGGTGGTGCTTGTGTTGTCTGTGTCTGTGCGCGTCGTGGACGTGGGGCGTGATGTGTGATGAGTACAGAAAAAGCAAAGGCGATTTGAATCAGAGGGAGGCTCGCGCGGGCCATTTGGGTGCAAGTGATGCCCATGCCCAAGTCTCCACCAGCCAGGCACAATTCAAACCGAGGTGGGAAGAGGGGCAGGGCGTGGACGTCAAGGGCTTGCAGGGGCAGGCGCTGCGGCCCGCCCACGCCACGACAAACAGAAGGGCGGATACAACAGGCAACCATGCAAGTGCCGGGCAATCTTCGGGGTGGGTGCTTTGACTTCAGTGGAGAGTTGTGCTGCTGCAGAGGATGATGGGCACGGACTCGCTGCATAAAAGTTGGCGAGGCTGGTAGCAGTTGTGAAGTGAAGTGGTGGAGCCTCTGTGTGTGTGTGTGTTGGTGCGGGGGCGTGTCTCTGTGCAGGCATGCCTATGCCTAGGCGTAAGGGAGAAGACCCCAGGAAGCAAGTCGAGGATTCAAACGAGGCACGGAACAGAACGGAACATGCGTAGCGAATTTATCCCTCCCGTTCCCCAGGTTCGAACCTGGCCAGGTTAGAACTCGAATCCCCCTCCCGTTCCCCAGGTTCGAACCTGGCCAGGTTAGAACTCGACTTTCCCGAAGACTCTGGGTCCCTGGGTGGGAGGGTGGCTGGGGGGGGGTTCCCCCACTGGCGCCTTAGGCATTTTGTTGGAGGGAAATGGTCAATTTGTTCTTGTAAGGCCATCGAAAAACGAGCTGGCTCCAAGTTTGCGCGCCCCCGTCACGATTTGAGAGATCACCCTAACCCCGCGCTCGCCCAAAGTCGTTGCTGTTCGCTAGCATGACCCACTCATTCACTCGTGCACATATATACACAGGTTGTGCCA
>Ga0209491_10008323_pt1 | contig 13229 bp, 10 predicted proteins | sample BON02_FD_187213 | JGI IMG/M metagenome (GOLD analysis project Ga0209491, IMG submission 187213) | Freshwater microbial communities from Lake Bonney liftoff mats and glacier meltwater in Antarctica - BON-02 (SPAdes) (version 2) | ecosystem: Environmental > Aquatic > Freshwater > Ice > Glacier... | reverse complement strand
TAGAACATGTTAATAACTTTTTAAAACAAAATAAATCATTAAATACCAGATATGAAAAACATATTTTAAACTTTGAAAGTTTAGTATATCTAGGTTGTTTAAAATTAGGTTTACAAATTATTATTCGTGAGTTTTATAAATTTTAAATTTTAATTATATTTATAAAAGGTAAATTTTTAAAAATATTTTTAAATAATATTTAATCATAGTATCAATTATTAGATTAGAAATAAATTTTGAAATAATATATTATTAAATAATAATATAAATATAATTTTATTTTGAAAATAAAATTTAAAATACATTATATTTAATTAGAAATACAATATAAAAAAAAACTACACTTATTTATTAGAGGATAAGCCCATTATATTGTTTCAGCGAGTAAGGATTATCTAACTCTAACTCAAACTCAAAGTATGTTGTGGGACATATAAATGTGTTATATATATCAGTACGTATTTTTTTTTTCAAAGCACTTATTGGGTTTTCTCCATCGTCAACGTCGCACATTCTTAGTTAATACTTCAAAATTTTTCAAAAACGAAATAATTACTAGAGAATCTATATATAGTTTATAATTTATAAATATTTTATTCAATTTTTTCAAGTTTTTATTAATAATTCTATAGTTTTATTTATAATTCTAATTATTTTTTATTAATTATCTAATTAAATTAAATAATTAAAAATAAATATCTACTTTAAATATAATAACCGTCAAATAAGTTCAAGTCTTTTAAAAGATCTTTTGTGTTTAACAATTTATAAACACCCTCGTTTATTTAAGTATAATCCAATTATATAATTAAAATGAATAATAATAATCAAACGATTAGAAAAACTACCTATACTGGTAATACTGTTATTATAATTATCGGTGTTTTAGCACTCATTTTTGTAATAATTTATATCTATCAGAATTATAAAAAAATATTACCTAAACCTACAGGTCAAATGATAAGTTCAACCTGTCCTGATTATTGGGAATCTATAGGTAATGGAAAGTGTAAAAATGTAAATGCTTTAGGAAGTTGTAGTAAAACGGAAGGGGCTAATGTTATGGATTTTGGAGGAGAGGTGTTTACGAATACAAATACTGGAAATTATGCCAAATGTAAATGGGCTAAATCTTGTAATGTGTCTTGGGGCAATATTGATAGACTTTGTTAAATTAGGCTTATCCTTAAATAAACGGGTGTGTTTATTAAATGATAAACCTAAAAGAGCCCATTATATTTTTTAATAATATTTAAAAAATGCAAAAAATTGGAAAATTGACAAAAATTGAATACTTCGGCTACTGTATAACGAATGTACAATGTGGTTTTAAATTTACATACTGTAATATAACTGTTGTAGATGCCTTAGAATCACTTCTATGAAAAACCAATACACTCAAAACACACAACAATATCTCCATCGATACTTGGGGTGCCACAATTACTACACCAATGAAACTAGTGAATATCTTGGAGAAACCTCGCCACATCTTTTTATGAAATGATGAACGCTCTAAAATACATATAAAGTATTCTTCAAACACAACATCTCTTCTGCCTTTTTATAAAGACAACTTTTTTTAATTTTTTAAATATAATTTTATTTTTAAAATTTTAAATTATAAAATTTAATAAAATTTTGTAATTTAAAATAATCGATATTAATATTATTTATAATTTTATAATTATTAATAATTCAACAAATAGTATTAATAATTTAAATTATATATTTTTAATTATTAAAAATTGAAAAAATAAAATTGAAAATTAAAAACTAATTAATAGAATAATTATAAAAATATAAACTATAAACTATAAAGTAAAAGCAAATTTATTGAAAATGCAAAATACATCAGTTCATACAAATTTTGCTAAATTTAAAGTTCTAGATAAAGATGCCCATTCAAATATTCTATCCCAAGGGAGTGTTCATTGTAAATCAGGAAAATGGAATATACCTACTGATAAATATGATGCGTTTCTTAAAAATATTAATGAAGAATTAGTAAAAAATCCTAGTAAGGAAATGCACTTTTTAGAAAAACCAAGTGATAAATGTAATATGATAAAAATAGATTTAGATTTACGTTTTAAAGCAACAGATGAAGAATTAAAAAATCGTTCCAATTTAAATAGGCGTTATAATGACGAATATATTGAATTATTTGCTACTGGTATTGCGGAAGCAATTAAAGAAATTGTTGATATTAAAGAAAATTATAATATATTTATTCACGAAAAAAAACAACCGCGTTTAACAAATGATAATATGAATACTATTAAAGATGGTATTCATATTATTATTCCTAAATTAGTATTATCTAATGCGCATTTATATAATTTACGTAATAAATTAATTGAAAATGAAGAAATTAAAGAAATTACAAAATCTATTGATAATATTACTAAAATTGAAGATGTTATTGATAAATGTATTATTTATCCTAATGCCTGGTTTATTTATGGTTGTGGAAAACCAGAAGACCATGGTAATTATTATAAAGTAAGTAAAATATTTAAAGTATCACATAAAAATGATACAGTATCTTTAAAAAAAATTCAATCTAGTAAAACTGTGACTGAATATATTACATTATTTTCTAATTTTGGTAAGAAAGAAAACGTTGAATACTTAAATGATTTTGACGAATGCGAAGAAGTCAATGATAAATATACTAAAGAAAAACATTTTAATAAACAACATCAAATGTCTTTGATACATAATTTTACACAAAATCAAACTAATTTTAGACGTATTTCATCTTTAACTGCTTCTGAAATTAAAGCATTATTAAACTGCTTAAGCAAAGAACGTGCTGATGATTATGAAGACTGGCGTAAAATTGGTATTTGTTTATATAATATGGATGACCGCAATTATGATACATGGCGTATGTGGAGCGCTCAATCCTCTAAATATGACTCTAATTATTGTGCTAAATTATGGTTTAGTGAATTTCAAAAATGTGGTAAGTATAATTTGGATTTAAATAAATTAAAAGACATGGCAAAAAAAGATAATATAGAAGAATATGAAAAAATTATTAATATTAATAAAAAACATTTCTTTGATAAATGGATTTATGAACACGCTAGTCAAACTCATATTAAATTATTAAGTATTTGTACATTATCAGATTATATTAAAACATATATTAAAGATTATGCTAATTTTAATGTCGCTTGTGCTTGTCCTGGAACAAATCCTATGTGGTATAAATTTGATAATCATAAATGGACGGAAGATAAAGCAGCTAATAAAATATATATGTTAATGACCGAAGAATTAAACCGTGAATTATCAATTATGCACGAAGATTGGAAAATTAAAGTGTTTAGTAATCAAAGCACAGCACAAGTTGAAAGATCAAACCAAGCACTTTCAGCACAAGGAGGTGGTGCTAATGGTGCTAATGGTGCTAATGGTGCTAATGGTGCTAATGGTGCTAATGGTGCTAATGGTGCTAATGGTGCTAATGGTGCTAATAGTGCTAATAATGCTAATGGTGCTAATGGTGCTAATGGTGCTAATTCTAGTAATCGCAACACATCCGCATCCATTTCTCGTAATAGTCATTCTAATTCTGATGATGATGAAATTTTAATTTACAATAAACATTTATATGATGATAGAGAAGCAAAAGCCAACTTAGAGGAACAAAAACAACAATATTTTGAAAATCAACACGCAAAAGTATGTCTTGATAAATGCGGACAAATTTTAGGGTTTTTAAGCACTCCGCAAAATAAGAAAAAAATTATTGAAGATTTAAGTCAAAAATGTTATGATGCTGAATTTCATACTAATCTTGATGAAAATCGTAATGTATTTGTATGTAATAATGGAGTATTAGATTTAAACCAATGTATTTTTCGTAATGGAGAGCCTTCTGATATGATGACAATGAGTTCTAAAATAGATTTTCCTACAAATGTTGATTCATTAGAAGCACAAGAATATTTACATTCTATTCAGGACTGGTTAGACCGTATTTTACCTGTCGATCCAGTTCAAGATTATGTTTTAAATATATTCGCACTGAAATTATCTGGTGTCTTATTTGGTGAATATTTTATTATATTTACTGGTTCTGGTGCAAATGGTAAATCTCAATTATTTAAAATGATCGCAAAAATTTTTGGTGAATTCTTTAAATCTTTTGATAATACATTATTAAATACACCTAAAAGGGATGCTCAATCTGCTTCACCGGCAACTGCTTCTTTAAAAGGAGCCCGTGTGGCTATGACCACAGAACCAAAAGCCGGACAACCTTTTGAGTCTGATAAAGTAAAAGAACTTATTAGTGGTGACGAATTAGTCGGTAGACATCTTAATAAAGATTTAATACGATTTATTCCACAATATTTAATGACAATGCAATGTAATGATATTCCACGTAATGAATCAACTGATGATGGTTTTTGGCGTAAAATTTGCGTTGTAAAATGTCTTGCTAAATTTGTTATTAAAGAAGATGATATGTATAAATTAAATGACCCTGCAAAATTCCCTTATCATTTTAAGGCTGAAAATCAAGAACATTTATACCCTGAATGGGCTCCCTATTTTCTATATATGCTTTTTGAAAGATATAAAGTATTAAAGGATAATAACTTTAAATTTAATATTCCTGATGAAGTTAACGCAGCAGTTAAAGAATATCAAGAAGAAGCAAGCACTTATACTCAATTCTTTAATGATAAAATTGAAGAAGCACCAGGATGTAAAGTGGATGCTACTACATTATATAATGAATTTCAACTGTTTGTTGGAAGAGATTTTAAAACACAAAAAAGTTTATTTATAAAACAAATAGAACGTTATATTGGCAAACCAAAAGGACATAATAAAGAATTTAATGGTTTTAAATTACACGGGACGACTGGTGACCCTATAGAAGCACAACCTGCTACTTGAAGTAGATATGTAATTATATACTATTTATTAAATTATTTCAGTAAACATAAAATTTAATAATCCTACAATAATCAGAAATATGATTAACCATTTAGTATAAGTATAATAAGTATTTAGTTGTTTTCCTACACTTTCTTTTTTTACTAAAAAATCTTGAAATTGAACTTTATTTATATTAACATCATTTTCAGCACGCACAAACTCTGTATTGGTTTTTTCATACAATGTCTTTTTATCTTCTAAATTATCATTATTATACTCGATAAAATACAACTGTTGATTTTCTAAATTGCGTTTTGATATTAATTCACTTACTATATATTCTATATCATTGTGTCTTTCTTTTAATTCTAATTGTTTTTCTTTTAAATCTACTATAGTATGATATTTCATATTATCCATAATATCATTTGTATTAACTTTACTTAAATTTTCTACTTTACCATCTTTATAATATCTAGAACAAGACGTTAAAACATTATTACTTAAACAATTACGTTTTGATGAACCATCAAGTTTAATACAATTATTATTATAATTTTTATATTTTCCATTGGCATAAATATCACCCCAAGGATCACATTCATCTCCATTATTATTTAGTGTTATTGGTGCGTCCATTTCATCAGCGTGGTTTAACATACTTTTAAATTCAGTAAAATAATTTATCATTTTTGTTTTTGTTTCTATATCTTTAATATTATTCGTTTCAAATTCATTATCTAATTTTTGTTCTTCTAGAGATATTTGTGATTCAGTACTATCATTTGTAATAAAGGATTCATTATGGTTATTGTTTTTATAATAATAACTTATTAAAATAATGCAACTAATAAAACTTATATACAAAACTATCTGGGTTGTTATGACAGTCATATTTATTATTTAATTTTATTTATATTTATTATTTAATTTATAGTAATATTATTATTTAATTTTTGTTTTATTTATTTTTGTTTTATTTATTTTTGTTTTATTTATTTTTGTTTTATTTATTTTTGTTTTATTTATTTTTGTTTTATTTATTTTTGTTTTATTTATTTTTTTACTTTTTACTTTTTACTTTTTATTAATAATAAAAAGTAAAAAGTAAAAAGTAAAAAAATAAATAAAACAAAAATAAATAAAACAAAAATTAAATAATAATATTACTATAAACTATCTAACACTTTCTATATAAATTATCAACACTTTCCATATTATTGAGAAAATGGCGTGTGGGTATTCCTGAAAAAGGGTCTTCTATTTTTGTATGTGGAGTTGAATAGTTTGCTAAAAAATAATTACGCCACCCCATCTCTGGAATACCTGTTGGTAATCCATCAAATGGTTTATTTTTATATTTTATAAAGGATTGATGAAAATTATGAATAGGTCCAACGTGATGAATAGGCATACACTCTTTATTATTTTTATTATTTTCATTAATTTCATTATTATTTATAGTATTATTTAAATGATTAATCATTGATACAAAACTATTACTATTTACTTTATTATTTGAATTTTTATTTGATTTTTCACAATCAGTTATTTGATATAAATAACTTACTAAAATTACTGCTAAACAAAATGTTAAAAGATAACTTATAAATGTGGTGTCCATTATGATTATTATTTTTTTATTTATTATTTAATTAGATTATTATTCGCGAGTTTTATAAATTTTAAATTTTAAAATAATATATTAGTAAATAATAATATAAACATAATTTTATTTTCAAAATAAAATTTAAACTACATTATATTTAATTAGTAATACACTATAAAAAACAAACTACACTTATTTATTAGAGGATAATCCCATTATATTAATAATTACTAATTATTTTTTAATAATAATTGAAATTTAAATTAATTATGGTTCTTAAAAAAACTAAGAAACATTTGAGTAGGGAAAAGAGAAGTAAAAATAATACTAAAACAAATTTAGGTATGAAAAATAAAAAACATTATTTAACTAACATAAAAAAAAATAAATTAAGTAAAAATAAATATAATAAAAGGCAAAAAGGAGGAAACAAAGATAGTATAGTCGATTGTGAACATCCTAATTTCACTAAAAAAAGGCAAGACGATTGTTACAATAAACTAAATAAACACTTAAGGGAACAAGCATATTTATACTCAACCGAGCCATTGTATCAAAACTTGAATCCTCTATTAAAAGTAGCACAACCAAATCCGCCCTACATAAGTAGTATAGGAACAAAACCGCCAAATATATATACTCAACTATTTCCTACCATAAAACGCAAGCAGAATAATACATATACTGAAGTATTACCTATCAATCAAACTACCACTACCACTACCCCTACCCCTACCCCAATAATCAAGGGAAAATCTTTTGTTCGTAAACTATTCAGTACAAAAACACAACCAAAGAAACCACCACTAACAGCAATACAAATTTCCGGACCTTTAGATCCTATACAAAACTACCCTCTTACTGGTGTTGATACTACTAATTTATCAGGTTTAAGTAGAACTGAAAAAGGAATAATTACAGGTTTACAAGAAAATGAAGCAACTCTTAGAGAATCGAGTATTAAGCCAGACACTCAAGTAAACAAAAGAAGTAATAGTATGAAGGTAATGAATGTTAACAAACTAGTTCTTGGTAAAACTCCAAAAAGTGATAATTTATTATTAACTTTATCAAACGCATATAAAACTACCAATAAACAAACTGAACTGCTATCACAAAGAGAACTGCTTATGTCAATACCTAATATATATTTATATAAATATTTTACTGAAGATAGTTTAAATGAAACCGCACAAGAAACTTATGATAATTGGTTGAAACAATCAACTAATCAAAATATTATTCTTAAAAACACACCACAAAAAACTATTGATAATTGGTCGGTCACAAATTTACATATTAAGAAGTCACGAAAAGATTATAATACAATTAAAGAACAAATTAATAACATTTTTAGTTTTCAAGATAAATTTCCTAATTTAAACTATAAAAAATCTATTATTAATAATAATAATAATAATAATAATTATAATAGAAGCCTAACTTATCCTAACCCTTATACTACATTACCATACAATACAAGTGTATAAAAATTAGTTACACATAGAAAACAAAATATAAACTAGGAACCTAATTCACGACCTATTGATCCCAAACGATCAAAAACACAAATCACAAAAATTATTAAAACCTAGTAAATCAAATAATACAGATCCGGTATTAGAGTTTAATTCTTTTTCAGCTGATGTTGCTTCTATTGCTAGTTAAATTTAATAATAAATATCTTATTATTTATTTTAACGAAAAAAATATTACAAAAACAATTTATCTACAATACAAAACAAAACACAAAAAAAATCAAAAAAAAAATAAATAAATAAATAAATAATAAAAATAAATAATCTAATTAAATAATAAAAACAAAATAATCTATTAAAAAATGAAAACTTTACTTTATAAAAATGAAACATTTTATTTATGTGATGAAGAAGGGACTACAGGCGGACAAACCTGTGTAGTTTCTAACTATACTCCCACATCAAAAAATATGCATCATAAACATAAAGATTTTAAAGAAAACATTATTGTTTATGCTATACCCTCGTGTCCTTTTTGTATTGATTTTTTAGATTTCTTAAAAAAAAATAATAAAAAAACACATCATTATGACAATTTAATTTATATTGAAGTAGATAGTCATAGCCCTAATGATTTATTCTATAAATCAAATCTTTTAAAAAATTTAAAAAAAGAATTAGCTTCTCATTCAACATTTCCTATGGTATTTCATAAAGGTAAATTCGTTGGTGGGAATGATTATAGTAAAACTTATTTTTCTAATCTTTAGAATAAACAAATAATTTTTATAGTATTTTTTATAAAATTGATTTTTTATAAAATTGATTTTTTATTAGAGGATAAGCCCATTATTATTATTTTTTCTTATTTTTTTATCAAAAAGAGAATTCCAATCATCAATACTTTCTTGTTCCTGAAATATCAAATATTTTCTCATTTCAATATTTCTATTAATTTTATGCCTTAATTTTTCATTAATACCAATACTAGATGCTTTTTGGGAATAGTCTTCTGGTGATAGTGCACAACATTCTTCAAACATATTCGTATAATTAGTATGATTAGTATTATTATTATGTTCTGCGTTTGACATTTTTTTATATAATCCATTTGTAAATTGTCCGTGTAAAAAATCACTAGGTAATGTAATTACTGGTATATTATAATCAAATGCGTCAAATGAGGTATTACAACCACCAAATGGGAAAGGGTCTAAACATACATCACTAACACTAACTACATTAAGAAACTCATCTTTTTCTAAAGAACCATACCATTTTATTCTTTTAATTTTTTCAAGACCAATTGTATTTCTAATTCTTTCTAAATGATTTTTACAATATGGAAATGTATTTGATAATAATACAATACCATTTGGGTCAAGTTCTAAAATACGTGCCAAACACTTTTCAAATTCAGGATTTAATTTATAAAATGTTTGAAGACATACATATAATCTATCTTTATCAGTAAAACCTAATTCTTCACGCGTTTTAAATTTTTTTACGTTTTTAGTTTTGTTTTGTGTTTGGTTTTGTGTTTGGTTTTGTGTTTGGTTTTCTTCTTTATAATCATCATTATAGCCAATGAATAATTTATGAGGACTAATATAAAAGGTTCCTAAACTTTTTAAAAGTATAAGTTTTTCACTATATTGCGTTTGAACTTCTTCTTTTGTTAATGAACCCATAAAATGATGACTTGACACAAAATAATCTATTGTATCAATACCACTTGTTTCACTATGTCCCCAAGTGGTGATTTGTATTGGAGCAATACGTGAATATGCTAATAAAGTAGGTAATAATTTCATACCTATCTCTGGATATACTATAAAATCTAATTCATATTTTTCTAATTTCTCTCTAGCAGATGATAAACTGTTTCCTAGATAAATATAATTTTCTTTAATTTTTGTCATAAATAGTTTAGCAATAATACCTCTAATGACTTCAAATTTATAAAAAGAGGCAAAATAAACTTCATATTTAGTTCTATCTAATTTACCTATAACACTAATTCTATCCCGCAATACACTTGTATCTGTTGTAAAACTATCACTTATAAAACAAATCTTAAGTTTTTTTTGTAAGATGGGTGGTATATGTGATGTAGTTGGAGTGGGTTGTGTATTTGGTATGTATTGATTATTATTATTATTTTGTTTAAGTATGATTTCAGCAATACGAGGACTAAAATAATTTATCCACGGGCATATTTTTCTTATTAATTTAGAATACAAAGTGAGTAATTCAACATTATTTTTATCGTGATAAGAAAGAGCATAAGGCATACATGTTTGATTACTTAAATATACAAATTCAACTTCAGTTAAATATAATTCTTCTGGATAATGAGTATATAGCCATTCTAGCATAGATTTATAATACTCTCTTAATTTAATTATTTGTTGCGTATATAATGTTGTATTACTAAATGTTAAATTATTATTTACACTAGTATAATAAGGTATTTGTAAAAAAAACCATACTATAATATCTTTGGCTTTTAAATAATGTAAGGCTTTAAATAATCTTATATTCCATTCTAAATTATAAATTAAACCTTTTTCTATAAATAATTTATCTACTTTTGGTAAGCAATTTGCTACTATTTTTATAATATCAGATTTTAAATGTTGAAATAATATACCCATTGGGGTATTATATACATCAAGTTCATTTGTTGTTGTTAATACTCTAATATTATTAATTAATTCTTTAAAAATAGATTGTAATTTTAAACGTTTTTCTTCTGGTGTTATATCTGGATTACGAACAGATATAATAGTATAAATATGTTGATTAATGTAATTTTTTAGTGAAATTGGTGATACATTAGTATTCATTTTTTCATTATATATGTTATTTATTATTTTATGTTTAATATTTATAATTTTATGTTTATATTTAAATTTGTTCTAGATACTATTTATTTATAGCTAGATAAAAATATTTTTATATAGTAGGCATATCCTTAAATAAACGGATTTGTTTATTAAATGATAAATCTAAAAGAGTTTTTTAAAGCATAGAACATATTTGACAGTTATTATATTTAAAGTAGATATTTATTTTTAATTATTTAATTTAATTAAATAATTAATTTCAAATTATATTTTAATGTAACATTAAAATATATACTATATAATAACGGTTAAGTTCTTTTATTAATGTATATTAATACACTATTAAAAACAAACTACAGTTATTTATTAGAGGATAAGCCCATTATATTATTATAGTTATATTACTATTTTTGTAATGGAATGATTTAGATGGACAATGTATATTGACTAGAATAGAATATTGGTTAAGATATAATCAATGGTATAATCAAGGTTTTCTACTTGAAGATGGACCTGAGTTGTTTAGACATTTATATACAAAAGTAACAAAACAACAAATATCAACACTAAATGCTGATAGAGTAAATAATTTTTTATTTATGTTATGTTTATTAGTCGCATTTTTAAGATATACTCATTAATTTTCTTCATCTTCATTTAATTCTTCTTCATCAATAGTGTCTATATCAGTATAATCTTCTCTTAATTTATTGCCTTTTAATAAAAGAGACTTATTTTTAAATTTTGTAATATACATATCCATATTACTATCAATATATTGATATTCCATTGCTACGAATTGACATCCACATTCGAATGCTTTAATAGGATTATAATTAGTATTAAAAAAATCACCTTCGACGTGCGGAACAATTATTGTTAAACCTGTTTTATTAAAATCTATTAATTGTTTATCATTAAATCCTGGTTCTTTTAGTTTAGAATAATGAATACGTTGAAGATTATGATTAGGATTATTATTAATATTATCCCAAGAATAATTTATAATTTCTTCTAATCCACTCCCTTGAAAACCATCACTAGAAAAAAATACTATTTTACCCATTAATTCACTTATTTTTATATCAGCCATATCATCACTATTTTGATAACCGTAATCATTAGGCAAAAGACGGTCTCTAAAATATTTAGTTATTAAAAATCCAATTAAATTTAAACAACTTAAATTACTATTTGTATTTAAATTTAAACCTATGAAAATAGGGTCATATGGGTTAAATACACCTTCTTTACCATCATGAACTTTAAAAGCATTTTCAGCAATAATTTGAAATATATACTCTAATGGTGTATCTTTAACCATCATTTTCCATTCACCTTTTTTATATCCCATACTAACAACAGGTATTGCTTTTTCGCCAAATACACTATTAAATACATTAAATTCTAAATAACGTGCTCCGCTTTGTAAAAGTGATAATACAACTTTTTTACTTGTATAATCATACATTTGATATCCAGAATGAGCCGCATTATAAGCACTTGCTACATACATATTACCTAATCTTAATTCACCAAATTTAATATAATCTATTGATGTTATACGTTGAAACCCTTGATATACTAACATTTTATCTATTGTTCTACCAACACGAAAGGATTCTGAAAAAAAATAAATAATTAAACATATGATTAACGCAGATGAAACCCCAAGCAATAATAGATAATTATCTGTAATAATACTTCCATAGTCAATCATTTCTTCTTTCGTTGTTTTAATTGTATCATTAGAATTCTTATTACTTTGATATTTATCTATCAAATTATTAATTGATATTTCTTTTTTACTTGTATTTACATTTGTTTTTGTATTTAGTGTTGAGTTTAATTCTGTAATGGATGGTTTATCATTTTTTATAGATGTATTTACCATAGTTGTATTTTTTTCAAGTGATGGCGAATTTATTACTGATATATTTTTTTTTTTAGTATTTAAATTATTAGTTAATGTGTTAGTTTGAGATACATTAGATTTAGACATCTTTACTATTAGGCTTATCCTTAAATAAACGGTTGTGTTTATTAAATGATAAACCTAAAAAAGCTTTTTAAAGCCTTGAACTTATTTGACGGTTATTATATTTAAAGTAGATATTTATTTTTAATTATTTAATTTAATTAAATAATTAATTTCAAACTATATTTTAATATTACATTAAAATAAATACTATATAATAACGGTTAAGTTCTTTTATTAATCTATATTAATATCTCTTCTATAACGTTCATGTCTGTTGCCTATTGTCATATAAGTATCAAATAGTTTTAACATATTAGGCTTATCCTTAAATAAACGGGTGTGTTTATTAAATGATAAACCTAAAAGAGCTTTTTAAAGCCTTGAACTTATTTGACGGTTATTATATT
>Ga0209491_10008321_pt1 | contig 13232 bp, 26 predicted proteins | sample BON02_FD_187213 | JGI IMG/M metagenome (GOLD analysis project Ga0209491, IMG submission 187213) | Freshwater microbial communities from Lake Bonney liftoff mats and glacier meltwater in Antarctica - BON-02 (SPAdes) (version 2) | ecosystem: Environmental > Aquatic > Freshwater > Ice > Glacier... | reverse complement strand
CGCTCTACGGCTTCGCGCCCTGCCGCAACAACATCCACGTCATTCATTTCATGCCTCTGTTGACGTAGATCATTGAGACCAGTACGCCCACCGCAATGATCGCTATCGCTACTGCTATCCCAAACAATATTTCGCTCATGGCGTGTCTCCTTGTGGCAAGTTTGCGTTGTACCATTCGTTTAGCATTTTTACTTCCTCGGCGCGAGCGTCGGCAATCGCTTGGTTTCTCAAAATCGCCGCTACCCAAAACTCCATCAAAGGGTCACGCTTGCGTTGAACTGGCACAACCACGAACGGTCGGTAGTTGTGGGTGGAAACGTGCCAGTGATCAAACACTCTTTTTTGCCACGGGAACAACGAGTCACTCATGCCCAACCGCCAGCCAATGGCGAGTCTGCGACTATTTCTTGTAGCCGTGCCACTTCCGCTTCCAGCCGTTCCACATGGTTGCGCCAAACCGAAAGTTGCTCACAAGTAACACGCACAATATCTAACCCGCCCACATAAGGAACAGATTTGTGTTGGTGTTCACCTAGATTCTCGTTCATGTCGGCTACAACATTTACTTCATCGCTATCTACTTCATCGCTCATAGCGTGTCTCCTCGTGGGTTGAGAATTAGATTGGCGCGGCGGATTAGGGCAACAACATCTTCGGGGAAGAACTCTGGTCCAGTGAACGATGCCCCCTCAAAAGACCGTGTTGCGCAACGTAACGCGACTTCTAAATCGAATATCAGCCCTTTCGCCTCAACCTCTTGCGCTTCCAGCCGTTCCATGTGGTCAGCCCATCTACGCATGTCTTTTGCCATAAATGGATTGTCTAACGCAGTTTCTTGCCACTCAGCTTGGTCGCGCATTTCATCAACAATATTTATTTCACTCATAGCAGACCACCATGACGGCTATATGGACGCAGTGAATCCAACGCACCTACAATCTTATCTAACCGTTCTATAAGTAGAACCAAAAGAGCGTTACGTTCATTTTCCAATGTTGCTCCTAGCTTATAATTCAATGCGTCATATGCATTTTCCAAGTCTTTAATCACTTGTTTTATTGATTCTTCACTCATGTCTTATCTCCCTGTTATCGATTTTCATATTGCCACATTACCGCATTGCAAAGGGCATGGACAGCGCCCTCAGTAAGACCATTTTTATGGTTATGTTGTAAATGAATTGGATATTTTAAAAATCCTTCAGGGAATAAATACCACTTGATAGACTTTTCGGTAATATGTTCAGGTGGATTTTCGCTAAGCAGTTCTTTACAATAGAAACATTTACCATTTTGTATTCTAATATATTCCAAGCGAACTTCTCGTCGTTCTTTAGAAGTAAGTTCAAGATAATATGTTGGAAGATTCATTTTATTTACTTATTCCCAATCACGTTCAAAATATCTTTTAAAATATTTTTTATATTTAACACAAGTATATATTGAAGGAAAAACTAACAATGAAAGTATTAAAATAACAGGAAAAAAATTATATCTAAAAGGACTGATATCGCAAATGCCCCAACAAGTAAATTCGCTAATCATTAGAATGAATGAAAGCTTTACGAATAATCTCACTACCATAAGGCGTAAGATGATATTCAGTTTCTTTATTTATAGAACTAATTCTCGATTCAATAATACTATTTTTTAGAAGATATTTAATTATATTTTCATAATAAACAGTATCATTATTAAATGTATTTGGGGAAATGTTATAAATATAAGTTTTAGCGATCCAAGGCCTACCTGTTCTATCAAGCATTCCTAAAAAATTAATTATAAATGTAATAGAATTTTTCTCTTCTACCTTAATTGCTAATTGTTGAGTCACCGTTGATTTCTTTCTTCGAGTCATTGTCAATTTCCTTCTGAGTAAAATAACTGTTTAAATCTGAATAAACAGCTTGCCAACCAGGATCAATAGTCGCAGTAAAAAATTCTATTTCCTTCATTAATTTATCCTTAAGTCCAAGCTGAGAAAGCTCATAAAAAAGTTCAAAAAATTCTATATCTTTTACAGAAAAATTAGGATCTAAACCAGTTATAGGATTCTTAACACGTATATACTGAGCACTATATCCTGGAATTAAAATAGATAAAGAAGAAGTCATTGCTGAATGAATAGCAATTTGAGAAGGAGTACGAGTTTCTTTAACTTCTTGTTTATACTTAGCTTTAAGTGGTGGCATAATATTATCTCCTAATTGTTATTTTATTTTTGATTAAAATTTTTGTTTTAATCTTGTTAGTTTTTTTACTTTTAGTGAAATTCTTAGTAGTTTTGTTAGTTTTTTTACTTTTAGTGAAATTCTTAGTAACAATACTGGAAGATTTAGCATCACTAAAAAATAGTTTAATAGTGTTAGTATTATATTGTATACCAGAAGATAATACAATTACAGGTGCAACAGTAGTAGTAGTTGTAGTAGGCACAACAGTAGTTATAGTTGTCTCAGGCACAACAGTAGTAGTAGTTGTCTCAGAGGCAATAGGATTTGTCTCAGATACAACAGTAGTCGTGGTAGCAGTCGTTGTTTCTGGAACGGTAGTTGTAGTAGTGGTCGTAGTTTCTGGTACGGTCGTTTGAGTAGTGCCATCGCAAGCAATAGCACAATCACCATTAGTGGTAATTGGATTAGAAGAAGCTCCTATAAGAGATTTTACTGCAGCTAATGCAGCAGAAGAATCAATAGTTTCATGAGTCCATATAGCTATCATTACATTTGGCCGATAACCATTACCACCAGAACCAATACCAAGACCAATTCCAGGATTGGTACTCATACTCAAAGCACTACCAATAGCAGCGCCAATAGTAGAATGGCCACCTTGACCATATGCAACTAATCTTCCAAAAGCATCAGTACCAACCATTGTATCAATAATGGTAATCAAAACAGGTGGTTTATCATCAGCTGAAACTAATTTGGGCACATAAATAAATGCTGTCATAATTGCTAATATTAAAATAGCAATTTTACGCTTAATAGAATACACAAAATTACTCCTTAATAGTGGTTGTTTTTATTTTTCCAATATTCTTTCCTTTGTTTTTCTTTTATATTTTTGGGGTCATCGTAATAACGAGATATAATTTGGCTAGCCATACCTTTAGTCATGGTGGTAATTATAGGAATACCAATTCGTTTTAAAAATTTAGTTTGTTTATCAGTAGGAGAATCTTTGCGCCATAGCGCACTAGCATCTATAAGTGGTAAGGAAATCGATCTATTTTCTTGAATCCATTTATCAGTTCCGGCAAATACTGCTCTTATCTCTTCGGCATAGCCGATAATATTAATTTTGACTTTATCCCCAGTGCGTATACGGATTTCAGTAACCCAACGTCCTAGAGCGTCTATATAAATATGAAGGGATTCAAACGAATTTATATTAAGGTAATATTCATTTTCTGCAACCTCAGACCATACTAAAGCGGAATATTGAAGAATATCCGGGTTAGGCTCAGGCGGCATAAACAGGTTAATTCTTTTGTATGCATTTAAAATATCATCAGGAGTTAAGACTGTAGCAGATTCGCTAGAACAATATGCTTTTAATTCATCAAATTGTTCAGCTACTTCCGTGAATGATTTACCCTGTAAATCAAATTCAGCAGGGAGCCCAAGAAGCGTAGGTAATCCAATAGGTTTTTTATTTTTAGTGACATCGGCAATGTCAATAATCATACAAGATTCTTTACCGGCATAAAGTCTAGTGCCACGTCCTACAATTTGAGTATACAATAAAGTAGAACGGGTAGGCTTAGCTAAAATAATAGCTTCTATACTTGGTTCATCAAAGCCTTCTGTTAATACACCAACATTAATAATAATATTAATATTGCCAGCAGAGAAATCGCTTAAAATTTGAGAGCGTTCTTGTTCTTCGGTTTCACCAAGAATTATTCGTACAAGGGACCCGTTTTCTTCAAAGGCTCTCGCAAGTGATTTCGCGTGATTAACCCCAGCGGCGAAAACAATGGTTTTTTTATTAAGCGCCAAATCGTTATAAGCATTGACGATAGAGGAATTACGAATAGGATTATCAACAGCTTCCAGAAGTTGGTCTTGTTTGTATTCACCATTTTGAATCTCCACAGATGATATATCAGTTGTTGTTTTTACTCTGTATCCAGTTAATGGACTAAGCCATCCCTGTTTAATCAGATCTTGAATAGATTTATAGTAAACAATTTCTTGGAATACATCAATCAACCTAACAGAATCTGATCGTTGAGGAGTGGCAGTAACTCCTAATAACAAATCAGGATTAAAATAATCAAGTATTCTTCTATAGGATGTAGCAGCTGCGTGATGCGCTTCATCTACAACAATAGTTTTAAAATAATCTTTAGGGTATTCTTCTATTCTAGAAGAATTATCTCTACCAAGAGTAGGCACTGATGCAATTACAACATCAGTATACCCCGCTTTTTTTTCAGCTTGTTCTATACCTACAGATAATTCAGGATTGATTAATTCAATTTTAGATTTAGCTTGATTTAATAATTCAGCTCTATGAGCAAGTACAAGCATAGGTAAAGAATCTTTACGCATTAAAGGTAACTGTGCAAATAAAATAGTTTTACCAGCTCCAGTAGGGAGCACTACAAGTTGTTTCGTAATACCTTTATCCTCTGCAGAAAGTATAGCTTCAAGAGCTTCTTTTTGGTAAGGTCTCAGTTGCACAATAACCTTTCATTAAAAGTCTGAATTATCCGAATACAAAATTTCCTCTTTTACAAAAGAACATAATTTTCTATAAGGATCATCTTCAGATACGATAATATTTTTTAAAACTACATTGTTTTCAATAATGTAAACCAATTTAGAATCTAAAGATTTACTATTAATGGGAAGATATTTTTTTAGGGGATAACTTATTTTATTCATAATTTTATAGGCACCTTTATAGATGCGATAAGAGCATCTATATGAAGAATGAAATTAAATTTTTTATAAGTGTAATAATTAAGGAGCTGAGAAACTGTAAATAATTTCCCATCTAGATGAGTCATCATATGTAATAACTCTACCATATCTCCTTGATATATTTTGCGTGGATCACCTTCACCTAATACGGTTACATGAAATTCTTCTTCATTCCAAATGATTTTTTTATCTTGATATGTATATGGAAGAATAATCATTCCTGAAGAATCGGTACTAATAAAAGATAAAGATAAAGCTTCTAGCTGTTCTTGTTTTTTTGAATGAGGATCAGCATTTTCATAAGTGGTCATGCGAACATCATTCGTAAAAATAGCAGAATGTGCCTCAAAGGCCTCAAAGGCGTGTAGCATTTCCGTAAATGCCTGATGCATATCGTCCTTATCAGTATAGTCACGACATTCAATACTTATACATAAAGTCTCTACTTTTTCATAGACTGACAACATAGGTCTAAAAGTATCAGCTCCATGATCCGCTATAGTTTCTTCAAACACAGACATTAGATTTAAAATTTCTTTTTCCGGAGAAGTAACAAACTGACTAAAGTCAGTAAGATCTAATTTAAATAAATTCATAATACAATCCTTAATATACTTCTGATACAATGCCAAAAACGGCATATGTATGATAGGCTATAAAAGCCAATGTTAATAGAGCTAATGGATAATTTCCAAGAATGATAAAAGCTACCACAGTAGCAGTTTGAAAAATTGTTTCTGCTCCCCAATGAGATATCAAAAAAGCTACTTTAGTATCTTTCTGCTTAAAGTAACTTTTAATAATTGAAGTAGATTCCTTAAAAGGGTTTTTTCTAAATATAAAATTTGTTAGAGTCATTAATTTGTTTCTCCTTAGGATAAAGATTCTTCAAAGCATCTGCTAAATTACCTGATGCTGATGTATCATAATTAAGTTCTTGATCCTCGTCATCTAATTTAACAACACTATAAATATTTTGTTCATTATCAACAATAGAAACCATAAAAGCTCTAACTCTATCAGGATGTTCAGAAGGGGTACCTTCAAAAGAGTCATTAGGTGAAGCCCAACCTTGACTAGTAATTGCAATACAATCCCATATCAAGGTAGTAGCATCTTGTTCTAAGATATCAAGAAGATGATATACATCAGAAGAAGTTTTTAAAAGAGTATGTTCTGTTAATATATTATTTTCAATAGTTATACCAAAAGCACAAGCTTCTGAAGGTTTATATTTTCCTAAAGAAAAATCATCTGATTCACCCTGAAAAAAAATACAAGGTTGAATTAAAGAAAATATTTCAAAAGCTATCTGCTCATTCATTATACACCTATCTTTCGTAAATAAAACATAACTAGTTTTTTGAATGTCATTTTCTATTTATCGATAGGTATAAATTGAGTAGATGGACCATTTTTGGAATCAATATCTACTGCACGCAAAGAACACGAGCGCGCTAAAAAATTAACCACTCGTATAAAATACGTATGATTAGTAAATCCAGAAGTAGGTGAAAATTCATAATACGAATTATCACTACATGATAAAATATATTTTACAATAAGAGTTTTGCCATAAATAGGATCACTATAATTAATACTAAGTAAATTATTTTTACTAAGCGTAACATTATTAAGCCTTGGTTTACCAAGCATAGTCCCATAAACTAAAGGTGGAGTTGTAGTAGGGGGTGTAGAATTATTCACTGGGATAGTAGTAGTCGGGGATGGATTACTTTCTGGAACAGTAGTAGTCGGAGATGGATCAGTAACAATGGGGGAAACTACACCAGTAGATACATACGAAAAATCTAACCTACAAACATAAATCTTAGTAGGGGGATCGTATGCCTTGGGACATTTTTCTTGAAGATCAAATACCATTTTTGGAACAGAAAGATTAGGTCTATAAGATGCGTAGAGCGCAAGTGCTCCAGCAACATGAGGAGAAGACATAGATGTACCAGAATATCGCTTAAATGAATTACCGGGAACAGACGAACTAATCGCATATCCCGGAGCAGCAAATGTTGTATATTTAGAAATGTTAGAGAAATCAGTTACAGTGTCTGAAGTAGAAGTAACTGCAGACACACTAGTAACACCAGATATACATGCTGGGTTAGCCATCCCATAGGAATAAGAATTACCAGCTGCAGCAACAACTGCTACACCATTAGCAATTAAAGTATGTACAATTGTAGTGAGATCAGGTGAGACTGTATCACATTCTCCTACCCAGAGTCTATTGGTACCAAGGCTTAAGTTAACAGAAATAATATTATATTTATCTCTTACGCTATTAGCATAGATAAGAGCACTAATAATACTTTCTTCACTAGCCGAACCATTTAATTCAAAGATATTGATACCAAGAATTTTTGCACCAGGTGCAACACCAGACATACTAGAATTGGAACCAGCAATAATACCGGAAACATGAGTACCATGCGGATGAACAGGTTTAGCAGCTCCGTCACCGATCATCTTATTACTACCGTTAGGACATGATGCATCCGACGTGAAGCAGGCTTCGCCAGCTTTCCGGCCAGCTAAAAAAGAATGAGAAAAATCTACACCAGTATCTATTACTGCTACAGTATAACCTTGACCAGTATAACCTTTACTAATCAAAGAATTTGTATTAATACGAGCAATAGAACCAGTTAAAAATGGAGTATAAGTATCAAAAGTTCTATATAAAATATCGCCATTTTTAGTTTCTAATTTTATATTCTTATAAACTTTTGAATTACTAGATTCATCTTTAGCATTAGCGATAACTGGTATTGCAAGTAAGGATATAATTATAATTGGACTAAGGATTTTTTTGAATAAATTCATTTAATTTCTCCTTTCAGTGAGAAATAAATTTTTAAATATAAAACATAACTAGTTTTTTGAATTCAATTCGACATTAAGTAAATCATGTATTGCATTAAATTCTCTATCGTATTCAGCAGTATAATCTTCAAAATCTTCTTTATGTTTTAACGCTAATTCAATTAACTTTAATTGGAATCGGTCATCCAATACTTTTAAGTTAACACGAAAATTAGTATATGCTTCTATTTCACGTTGTGCTTTTTTATCCTTTTTCCTTGTTTTCTTAACATTAGGAAAATAGGTTGTAGTACTTTCCGATTTCCACATTGGCTCATTCATTTGATTCTCCTCCGTGTTACCCTTCTTCATCATAAAGATATTCAATATTATCTAACTCGGTATCCAATTCAGCGTCTCTGATATCTTCTTCAGATAATTCCCAATCAACTACTTCATAGAAATCAGCATACCTTAATGAATGATTCATCATGATACTAAGAGGCCCTGAAAATATATTTGAACTATCGTCCATCCATCTTGGTTCAAGTAATCTTATTGTCCATCCCGATACTAGATTACCATATACACGTAAAAATGGATTATTTGTAGATTTAACTAATTTAGTTTTCATTTATTCTTTCTTATCATTAAGTTCTATATGATCTTCAAGACAATCTTGATATTCGCGCCATGCTTTAGATTGTTCCAGTGTATCTGTTGGAGTATTTAACCAAGCTTTTAAAGTTATTAATAATTTTGAATTTTTTTTAGGTTTTAACAACTCTTCTAATCGTGCTACTTCATTACGTAAACATATAATTTCTTCATGCGAAGATTGTTTTCGAAGTCGATAATTTTCAAGTGTTAATTTTAATGTTTCTATAAACAGTATAGATGCATTTGACTTTTCGGCTTGATCTATTAAGATATAGTTTACTTCACCATCATGATCTTCTTGTGTCATTAACATTTAGTTTTCTCCTATATATCTGGGAATATCTTGTCCCAACAACCACTATGTGTACCTGTCATAATAAGCTCGCGTTGATCAGCATCAAGATATGGGAAAGCTTTTTGCGCAAGTGTACCATTCTGCCAATCTTCTAAATGAGCAATATGAACAATCATAATATTATGGATATTACAGTAATTACATTTATTAGAATAATGGGTAAAGTTAGGACTATCTTCAACATCTTGAAGACCGGTTAAATTATAATGTAAATTAGTAGACATAAGATAACCTCTTTCAAAATTCAAATATTTGTTTTTCTTTGTATGCGCCAAAAAAGATGCAGCAGCCATTCACCAACAAATACAACTCGACGCTATATGGGGACACAACGGAATTGATTTTTAGTGAATGACTGCTACCAGTCTGCTTAGTCTTTGCGGAGTACTAAGCAGAAATTAAGAATTATGATGTAACTTTAACCCATAATTCAAATGTCTTAGTCTTTTCGTTAAACATCGAACGACCTGAAACAAAAAGATTGTCCTTGGTTGCTCGATGAATAAGACTGCTCATGAAAGAAGCCTTTTGCTTTAAACTCGTAAAAGCAATATCGATATGAGCCCATTCGTTACGACGAATAATCAAAGCTGAGTATATATTACTAATTACAGGATTAGCTTTCTTGCCTCTTCCAGATATTGTTGGTGGCTCACCTTTGATAAAGGTAACCAACTTATTCATATCGAGAATTGCAAAACGACTGGGATTTTGCATTACACGAGTCTCGTCGCTAGCAAGTATTCTAGTTGATGTTTCAATGGGCACTATAAACCTCCAAGGGTTTTTAATTTTGGCTATACTGATTTTTTTCATGACATCAGATTCTAAATATAACCAATATAAAAAGGAGATTTAATTAAAATGGATAGTCTGGAACAGAAATAATATTTTTATGGCTAGATTGATAATCAAACCCATATGCTTCTCTATATTGAACAGCATGCCAATGAGCTAAAAATATTTTTATAGCATACCGTTGAGCTTGAGAAGCAATACGAGAAGCAGGTAATTTACCTTGATCATAGATCAACTTATCCGCTAACAATGATTTAGATTTTTTAGCAGAATCCAATTTTATAGATTCTTCTTTAGCTAAATCCAGATAACCACCACTATCATTTATGTTAGTGCGTCTTTCAAGTTCACTCAAATAAAGATTGCCGTAAAAGCAATTTTCTTTATCTGAATATTTCACAAATGATTTACCGATTTCAATACATACTTCCTTAAGAGAATTATTATAAGTCTTATTATCAGGCATTAATCCAGCATAGCTCCAAAGATGTTCAGGAGTTCTAGCTTTATCAATATCTATATAATGTAACAATCGAGTAACAGTAATGGGCCCAAGACCCATTTGAGAAAGAGCCCATTCACCAACCCGAAATGTTCCACAATATCGTTTTAGGGAAGGCTTTATAGTTTGCTCAAGTTCAACAACCATATCACGAAAATATAAAAGAATGTCCTGATTATCGGAATCAGATTCATCTTCTGCCTTATTGGTTAAATCCCGACGCTTAGCGCGCAATTCCCAATATAATTGAGAAATTAAATTAACATTTTCTTTTTTTAATTGATTAGAAATCAAAAGAATATCAGGATCAATTAAAGATTCATAGGCAGATGCAGTTAGTTTACTCATCATAATAGACATCCTTAAATAGGATTATACGTTTACTTTGTATGATAAAAAAGTTTTTACTTTACGGCGTTATAAGCAAACGCCCTGATTATATTTATTAGACCAGAATTTGGTATTTTATTTGAAACACGATAGAGTCCCCAAATAGCATCTGTTATTTCTATTGATGCTTTATGTAAAACTTCATGATCAAATTCGCTAGAATTCAAACATTCATAAACATCATTATATATACTTGTATATGAAATATTCATATTAAAATCCTTTGTTTATGTTTGTAGATATGGGGGAATCGAACCCCCCGCAACGATACGTAGTCCGTGCTTCATCCAGATATCCTACCTTTATATATTGCTGGCTGGAAATCCGTCCAGTCGGTATCTTCACACGCGCTATATATAAATCTTTATTTGTGGATTGTGTGGGAGTTGAACCCACTATGCAATCTCGCCCTGAGTCACCCCTTATACAAATACGTATAGTGGGTGCAAAGGAATCGAACCTTCATGCAATCTCGATCCATCGAGACACCCTACCTTCACAGGATATAAACCCCATAGAGTTCACTCCTATTTTTATATACAAAGTCCACCAGCCCCGCTAAGTCGCGCAACCTGCTCCTTATATATAAATTTTTATTTAAATAATAAAGATATTGTAGTAATATGAAATAATACTGCTAAGAATAGTTCCATTATTTGCTCATTGCAGCGCAGCGTTTGGCAAACTTAGGGCCCCAATAGCAAGGATCCCATGCTGCCCAGTTACCAGTAACATCATATATAAGCTTACCAGCTTTAAGATTTGTTACAGCATCGAACAATGGTTCTTGTGTACAGATTTTCATTTTTTTACAAACTAGACCAGCATAATTTGGATGGTCTTTTTTCCAGTGGACACCATTGATTTGTAATAGGCCACTATCTGATCTATGATTAGAACCATCGTGACCTACAAAATTACAATTTTTATCAACTATAGATCCACCAAATCGGACAGGACATCCGCCTGATTCTCTAAGAATTATTTGACCTAATTTTTCCCAAGTTTCTTTCGGCCACCCTGCTTCAGCAGCAAGTTTTGGTAACCATGATATATCACCATGTTTAAAAATAGGTAATAATTCTTCAGTTACAACTCTTTCTTCTACATGAGTTTTTTTAAAAGAAACATTTGAAATAGCAACAACTGTTACTGGTGTAACAGAAGGTTGAAGATCAGGTACATGTTTAGCGGTAACTATTTGTGAACCTATTCCAAGAAAAGAATAGGCACATATAATAGAAATTAATTTTGGGTATTGTTTTATATAAGTAATTATTTTAAGCATTTATTCGTTTGCTCACTTTCGTTCTTGTTTGCGAAACAGAATCATTTCGCATTAGTGTAACTTAGTGTTCAACCGAAGATTTGTGTGTGACACATATTAAATGTCCATCACAGTTGGCAGGTTGCCATCTCCGACTTCACAGTATTATTATCTGTTTACGTTAGGGATTATTCCCTGCCCGCTAGTAAACGGGCATGTTCTAAGTATATCATATAGATGACCCTAAATAGAGCTCATAAAAACTAAAAAGACTCTACAATTCTAAAAACGCTAAAGTAAAAATACCTTTGTTGTTTAACCTGTTAACATCGTAACAAGCTAGAATCATAGAGTCATTAAAGTAAAGCCTTCTTTATATAGTACTCTCTGAATTTAAAAATACTTGGTTTTGCTCGGCATTTAATTTAAAAATGCCACGTGATGCAGAAGTAAAACGTGTTGGATTCTTACGGATGTATAGATATACCGATTGTACAGTACATGATACAGCAGTAGCGATATCCATTGGTTTTACCAATGCATTAACATGATTGTTAACATAATTCTGTATTAACAAAGATTTGCTGGGTGTTCTCATTTTGTTATTTCTCCTTGGCAGTTTGCCATTGGTATTGATTTATAACATATATATAGATATATAAATAGATAAGCTTTTTTAGAGTTAATATATAATTACTTAACTTATTATATCATACCCATTACAAATCATAGATACAATATAGATACTTTTTTAAAAAAGGTATATAATTTTGGGTGTCTAACATTTTTGGATGATATTAGACAATATATCAATCATATTGCAAGAGTATAATCATTTCTAATTTTCAAAAGATATTGATAATATTTTTGCAAATCTTGCCAAGTTAAAATATATTTAGAGAGAAGATTATCGATTTTTTTTAAATCAGACATCTTACTAATCTCTAAGTCAAGTTCATAAAAAATTATAGTTAATTGAGGAGTAGCTTTTTCAATTGCACTCAAGCAATCCAAAAGTTCAGCTTGACCCAACATAAGATAATTAGCTACATCAATAGATTTTTGGGTATCATTATTTTTATCTTCCATAAACTCCCTTATAAATAAATATCTTAGTACTTTTAATGCCCTTAAAATAGATAGCTAAACGCAATCGGTAAGCGTTACTGATGTGAATCGGGGGGTAATTGATCCACATCAAATGAGTTTACTGGAGGGTAAATTCGTCTCATTCAGCACCACCTTAAGGGCAATAAAAATACTAAGCTTCTAGTATCTCTGTTATTTTATATGCATTTAAAGTATACTATACTAAAATAGATGAATCAAGTTGTATAGTATTAACTGCTTTATATATGTTCTACGTGAAACATTAACCTATATAAACATCTATGAACCCCATTTGATTGGTCGTTGCACTGAAGACATAGTGACTGCTGATGGATTTCGACTTATCTTTTCTAATTCATTTATCTTATCTATCATTTCATTTAACTTAAGT
>Ga0209491_10008317_pt1 | contig 13236 bp, 16 predicted proteins | sample BON02_FD_187213 | JGI IMG/M metagenome (GOLD analysis project Ga0209491, IMG submission 187213) | Freshwater microbial communities from Lake Bonney liftoff mats and glacier meltwater in Antarctica - BON-02 (SPAdes) (version 2) | ecosystem: Environmental > Aquatic > Freshwater > Ice > Glacier... | reverse complement strand
ATACCCGAACTACCAACGAAATAAATATTAATACATTATTGCCTATAATATTAAATTCATTTATTACTTTTTTAGTTTTGGATTTATATTTAGATTTAACTTTATATTTAGATTTAACTTTTGTTTTTTTTTTGAAATTGTCATTTTAAAATTTAATAAGTTTTTTTATTAATATATAAATAATTTTTTAATAATCTAAAATTAGGTTATAATTACTGTTATAGAAAAAAATATATAACAGTAATATATAAAGAATGGAAACTGGTCTAACAATGGTATTACATTCTTTAATAATTGGTATTTTATTATACCTTTTTATGTTTTTTATACTTGGTCAAACAAAAATTGTTGCTGAAAACAGAAGTATTCTTTTGGCGTCTTTGATTTTGATGTATATGATTTTATTTGGTCATGGATTACCAAATACAATAAACAAAAATTTATAATATATTTCAAATTGTAAATTGTCTTAAACTCAATACCTCTGGACGTTGCATGTATTTTAAAACTAATTTTAATCATATTAATATGTCACAATTAATATGATTTAGATCTTATGATTTTTCCCATAATTAAATAATTTTTTATAAATTCATTGGATAAAAAATTGTGTATAAAAGTAAAAAAATTATACCTGAATTACTAAGAAAATAAATAAGTTTAAATTATTGTTTTGATAATATAATTATAATTTAGTACGACATATTTAATCATTTTTTCATATATAATGATACATATTGATAATAAAATAATTAACGAGAATGATACAAACAACGATAACGAAGATAACGAAACAATAGATGAATCATGGGTAACTAATTTCAAAGAAGAAGAAAACGAATATAATGATTTTTATAAAGAAAAAGTAGTTAGTATAACTCTTTTTTTTCTCTATGTGAACAAAGAAAAAGAATTAGAAAGTATTTCAAAAGAACCTTATTTCTTAGAGAAAGATGGAATAATTACAAAAGACCAATTAGTGACTTTAATTAAAAAACGCCAAGAAAAATATATGAAGAATAATTCAAAAAAATATAAATTAAATTCTCTCTATCGATATAATCCGTGCATTGATTCAGAAGATGTAAATAGTTTTATAGAGGGTAATTATGATAATGATAATAAATTTTTTATTCCTGAAAGGTATTTAACTGATATTATATTTACTGATACTATTACTATTTTTCAAGATTTGAATTCACTTTTTTTTATTTATTATGAAAAAGAAAGATGTTCGCATAATAATAATAATAATAATAATATAACTAAAAAAATCATACATGTAAATTTTGATAAAAAGAAAGGTAAATATAATAATAATAATAATAAAAATAAAACACGAAGAATATAAGACTATCATAATACAGTTATTTTGAATAAAACTTAAAGATATTTATGTATTTAAAATTAATTATAATATGGCACAAACATTTTCGAAATTTCACTCGTCGGCAACCAATACAACCGACGAAAATGACCAACAAAAAATGAAATTTAAACTTTTCATTTTAAAATTAATTTCAAAATCTCATCAAGAAGAAGAATTAGAAAGAGATTATCGCGAATTAATTATTAACACTGTATATGGATTTTCTAATGCAAAAAAACGTGAATATTATACTTCTTTATTGTATAGTCTTATTCTGTATACTCGCGATAATATTAATGGATTAGGAGATCCAACGCTTTCGTATATGATGATTTGTGTTTGGATACGATTATCTAATGAAAGCAATGATATTATATTCAAAAATGAAACAAATAAAATAATAGAAAAAGCAATTGAATCTTTTATTTATTTAGAAAATTATTATAAACCGTATGGAAGTTGGAGTGATATGAAAGAGTTGTGTAATTATATGAGAAATAATATTGATTTTTCAGTATCATTTAATAATTCAATATCTGAGTCTCCAATTTTCAATTATATTATTAATATCATTAATGAACAGTTATATAAAGAAGAATGTATTTTAGAGATGAATGATGAACCAAACTCATTGTTGTGCAAGTTATTGCCTAGAGAGAAATCAAAAAAGTTTGGTTGGATAGTGCCATATATTGCCAATGCTTATTATTATGAATGGATTGCAACAATAAAAAGTAATTTTTCTAAAAAAAAAGCATACCGTAAATGTCTTACACATTATCGTGTTTTAGTTTCATCGGTTACGAAACAAATTGTTCGTTTTAATTTAGACCGTGATGAATCGTATTTTAATGATGATGAAACATATGATGATAATCATGATTATAATACGGTAATAAATGAATTAATAACAAATCAAAGGTATTCATGGTCGGATAATATAATTTTTGAATATACCCAAAAACTTAATTATTTAAATAGTAATACTTTTATTCCTCTTCATAGTGAACAAGAACAAGAACAAGAACCAGAAGAACAAGAACAAGAACAAGAACAAGAACAAGAAGAACAAGAACAAGAACAAGAAGAACAAGAACAAGAACAAGAAGAACAAGAAGAACAAGAACAAGAACAAGAAGAACAAGAACAAGAACAAGAAGATTTTAAAAATAGTTCATATGAAGGCGGTGAAAATGAAAATGAAAGTGAAAGTGAAAGTGAAAGTGAAAGTGAAAGTGAAAATGTCGAAGAGATTGAAATACATAAAACCGAACAACACACAAGAACTGGATGGTTTGAATGGTTGGGTTGGAATTAAATATTTTTCATTAAAAAATATATTAATATTTTTAATGAACAACAATGCTATAAATATGGCAATACTATTAAATATCATCTACATTAATTTGTTCTTCTTGGTTTAACCAATCAGTATCATTATTTGTATTATTTTTATTATTCGTAGTCATAATATCTTTTAAACTTTTGGTTATTACTTTTTCTTTAGTGTCATTCTCATCATCAGTGCTTGATGATTCATTTGTTGGTATGTGTTTATCATGGCAATTTTTTAAATTATTTGAAAAGATTAAATCACTATTTTTATCTTCATTAGTTAAATTTTTAAAACTACACGATTCTACCTGTTGGAGTTTATCTTTTTCAGTTTGCGAATAAACCTCCAACAAATCACACTTTTGACCACCGTTTGGTCGAACTTCCCATGTGCGAATGCCAACAAGAATCCATACACCGATACTAATAATATTATCGCGTTTTCCAAAAGTCTTGAATTTATTCCTAATAATACAACTGCGCGAAACACCGTCATTACACATGACTTGACAATTTGGTCCGCCAAAAATTTTAGTTACTATTGCGTAAATTTCTCCTTCTTCTGTTGCTTTCCTGACATGTTGTGTTTGTTGTGGAGTAAAACTACAGCGTGCTTGTTTCTTTGACTTATTACCACCAGTTAAATTCTTAACCATTTTATTGTATATTAATCTGGTTGATTATAAAGATATATATATTATTATTAATTTCTTTTTATTATAGTTCAATTTTTACATTAATATATCATTTATTTTTATTAATACAAATAAATAAAAATAAATAAGAATAACTTCCGGTGAATTGGTTGAAGATGATTTCATAAGAAATACATTCTCATAATATACGCTATTCTATAACTCATACCTTTGAAACACGTCTAGAACCATTTTTAAAGTGTCGTGATTTTTTCGCGAGTTTCAATGCTCTACTATTGTGATTACATCCTTGTTCTAATATACTAAAATCAACCGCGGATGCTTTCCCACCAGTAATTGTGCTTGCTAACCTAGCGTACCCCCAAGATTGCGCGGTTTGGTTGGGTCTAGACCCTGATGAAAAATACGCGCCTTCCCCCTTATTAACTATTTTCTTGAGAACGTCAATTGAACATCCCGTTTTTTTTGCCAATTCAACAGATGGTACAATCGATTTAATTCCATATATTTTACGAGCGCGAACAATATGTTTTGAAGGTTTTGAAGTAAACGATAATATATTCTTTCTAGTGTAATATTTGCCCTTTTTATATAATTTTTTAGAGAGATTTAGTTCTTTTCTAATTTTTATAGTATCCTTTTTACTTATCTTTTTTGGAATATATTTCAATGGATAATCTGTCATATATAATAATGATTTATTATATATAATTATGGAAAAACAATAATAATGGAAAAACAATAAAAAACGAAAAACAATATAGAATATATTCTTTATATTGTTTTTTAATTTCATAGTATAATATATTATATAATTAAATAAATGATTTATAAATTATTTTTTTCTAACATTATTTTATAAGAAGAAGAATGAAAACCCCTATTACTTGGATTGAATTATTAAAACAAAAAATTAATTTGATGGGTAAAGGCGCATCGATTAGAGATGTTGCTCCAGAAGCAAAAAAGGATTGGATTCAAATCAAAGAAGGAAAACACCCCAAATATACACAAGGTAAAATGACAAAATCTAAATCTAGCACAAAGAAAAAAGGTAAGAAATCTTTTAATAAAACAAAAAAGAATATCAATGAGTTAATTTCAATGTTGAAAAAAGCAAATTTGTGCCCTAAATGCACAAATCAGTTAAAAAAAATAGTGAAGAAGCAAAAAGGAGGAGACGATGGTTGTGCTGGTGGTAGTACTGATATGGCGGACGAAGTGGCAGCAGCAGCAGCAGCAGGAGCAATGAATGGCGGCGGCAGTTGTAGTTCCGAAAATGGAACTGTTATGACTGGTGGCAATTGTGGTTCTGCATTAACAGGCGGTGCTAAGAAGAGCAAGAAATGTAAAAAGAACGACATGAAGGGCGGTAAGAAGAGCAAAAAAAGTAAGAAAGGTAAAAAGAGTAAACAACGCGGCGGTGATAGTGTAGATGATGTTGATGCGGGTAGTGTAGATGATGTTGATGCGGGTAGTGTAGATGATGCAACTAGTGTAGATGATGCAACTAGTGTAGATGATGCTGACGCTGAACCTGATGCTGGTAGTAATTAAAATTTAATTTCGAGTGATTATATAATAACGATTTTTATATGTTTTCTTAATTTTACCAGAAATTTCAGTAGTATTCATTTGATTTTCAGTAACCATTCTATTTACTTCTGTACGAATGATTGCGGTAAAAATCATACAGAAGTTATTAAATCCAGAAGCAGGGGTAAATTCACCATTTGTTTCAAGTTGTTTTTTAATGTGACTATCCATTGCTTCTAATGTAGTTTGATCCATTGAAATGTAATTGCGCCCTTTTTGTTTATCATTTGTATTTTTTGATTCTTGCTCGGTGTTAGAACCTGTATTAGAAACTGTATTTTTTTGTTCACTTTTAATATTTTTTTTTCGAAAATAGTATCGCCCTGCTTTAAACATTTTATCTTGAACATCGCCTTCGTATCCCGATTCGGTCATCCGCATAATTTCTCTTTCCATCATTTCTTTGTGTTCTTGAAACCAATTATTCCATAGTTCTTTGTATATTTTACGGTCATCATACTGATGAATTAATGAAAATTGTTTTATCATATCCATTATATCTCGTGTAAATTCAAACCTAAATATTTTTTTTTTTTGTACCGATTTTTCATCATTTTTAGGGTTTTTAGGTTCTATCACGGTATTGGTTTCGGAATCCATTTTTGTTAAAAGTTTTTATTGTTTTATTGTTTTATTGTATATTGTATTTATAATGTATAACACATATTAAAAAGTAATTCAATTTTTCACATTAATGAATTAATTATATATATATAATATAAATGGTATTAAAAACATATGCAATTACTTTGCAAACATATTATGATAATATTTTAACCTGTTATAAAAATATATTAGTAATTAATAATCTACCTGTTGGTGAATTATTAAAACATGTAAAAAGATTAAATATGCCAAAAATCTCGCCATTTAAACAATCAACCGATTGTTGCCCTATAAAAACGTGTGAATATGTAATTTATAAAATAGATAATTCACATGAAATAATGACAGTAAATGATATACCGGAATTATTTGGATTTTTAATGGAAAATGGTTATACTATAAATACTTCTTTAACAAAAATGCTCAATAAATCAGATATAAAATCAAGTATTAATAAATTAGTATGTTATATTACTTTGGATATTTAATGATTAAATTGATAAATTGAATTATTTTAATTATAATAACTTAATTATAATTAAAATAAACATATCAATAAAATGGATAGCAAAAAGCATGCGTTCGACAAGGACATACAAACCTATATATCACAATTATCTGATATTGAAAAAAAGGTATTAAGTATAGCAAAAGACCATTTGGAGACCTCTTTCAGTATTGAAAAAAGTTTAGGATTTAAAGACTGGTTAGAAAAACAAAATGTATCATCACCCCAACCGAAATAATAAAAATAAATGTTTTATATTTTAATGATTATTTTTATTTTTTATTTTTTATTTTTTATAGTTTTACGGCGGTATTTTTTGTTTGTTTTATGTCTATTACAAAAATTTTTAATAGTTTGTTTAATTCTTTGGGTAGTTAATTTAATATTTTTTTTTACATTTATCAAACCACCTGATTGTCCTTTTTCTAGTCGTTGGTTAATATCAGAAATACTTTTATCTATCATAGTATCTCGTTTTTCTTGTACCTTTTCTTTAATTTTTTGTGAGAATTCTTCATTTTTTTTATCTAAATAAGCGACTGGATTAGGTATTGCGGATCTAACACGATTACTTAAATTCTCTTTTAATCCTTCCATTGATGGTATAGTAACTAATGAATTTATGTTTCCTATTTGTGAATTAATTTTATCAGTAACACCTTTAATGCGTGTTTTAATATTATTAATACTATCTAAACTAGTGCCAAAGAAGTTAATAAACATCGTGGTGCTTTTAATCATAAAACCAATAACAGCCTGTATTTGTATAACAACATCATCAATAGCGCGTATCGCCTCTAATACTTCACCTACACCAGGGATAATACCTATCGCGTCAAGTATGATGTCTACCATCCGTTTAATTATTTTATGGGAGGCATCTGATCCAATATCTATAAATTCATAGACAACTTGTTTTATAGGTTCCTTTAATTCATCTAAAAAGATAACAAAAATTTCACCTAAACTAGTTAAAATTAATCTTAATTGTTCGCGTGTTTTAGGATCTTCTAATGCTTTATTGAACTGCTCTAATATATAATTCAAATCTTTTCCTTCTGTTTCTATTCCTAAAATAGATGACATTTCATGAATAATAAACAAAACACCATACTCAATTATGCTAATAAAAAATCCAAATATAGCACTACCAATTCCAACTATACCTGTTTGAGCAGGATATTCTGTATTTATTTTATTCATATTATAATATCATAAGTTTTTATTTTTTGATATAGATTTATATTCTTACGATGAATCATTTTTTTCCTCATAAATCATTCTTTTTGCTTTAAATGTAGCATAATCTAATTTGACTATGCCATCGCTATTATGATTATAAATATTATTGGAATTATTGTATTTAATATAATCTTGTAACGACCCTTTATAATTAAAACGATTTGATTTTTCTGGGATAATATTATTAATTGTCCCCTTATTATTGGTGCCCTTAATATTGGTGCCCTTATTATTGGTGCCCTTATTATTGGTGCCCTTATTTGCCGAACCTCCATTATTATTTGCGTTTACATTATTATTCTTATCATTTGTATTATATTTTTTAAATGAAGCAAACACAGATTTTTCCTTTGGGTTAGTTTCCTTTTCTTGTTCCGTTTTTTCTTTCTCTTCTAATTCTTTCTGACAACCCATTTTTTCATCATATTTTTGTTGTGCTTTTTCTAATTCTTTCTTATAATTAATACAAATTGTTTTACAATTATAAGTAATAGCAAATAAACGAGAAATTTTATCTAATACTAAATAAGAAACACTCTTATAATCACTATAATACCAAAAAGTTTCATTATCGCTATTATAAGTCATAATAACTTTTCCATTTGGTAGTTCTTCTTCAATTACATTTAATCGTAAATTTTTTAATTCTTCTTTTGTTAATACTCGTTCAGGTAAATCAATTAATTCTTGGTAATATTTATCGTTTTCATTTTCCTCTGGTTCATTTGAACCATTTGAATCATTTGAATCATTATAATCATTCTTATCATATACAATATAAGATACAATAGCAAATCCTGCGGTTACGCCGAATAAGTTTGTCCATATGATTGTAAATAATAAATTTAATAAATTAAATAAATTCATAAATGCATTATCATCGTCATGATCATTATCTTGTGTATTATTATCAACAATATAATTATTAATCATGTTATAAAATAAAAAAGTTCTTTTAATATTACATATAATATTATCATTATATTTAAGTAATTATTGTATATTTCATTCATCACATCTTTTTCTCATCACATATTTCTCTCATTCTTAATTCGAACAATTCTTTTATTTCCTTCTCTAATTCAGGAACAGGAATTAATTGAAAAGATTTATTTTTATTGTCAGGATGTAAACAAACAAGACATAATTTAGTGACTTTTTTTTTGTATTTTTCTTCAATAATTGCTTTATATGTATTTAATTGAAGAACATAATGCCAATAATTTGTATCAGGAATATGACTAATACAATCCGTTTTTGCGTATTTCATAAAACAATCTGTTTTTTTAATTTCTTTTGACCGTTTCCAATCATAAATCATTAATGTTCCATCAGGATTTTCAAAGACCATATCAATTGAACCTGCCAACAACAATTCTTCATGATAAATCATCCATTCAGTTCTATAAGGGTTAAGGGCTTTTAATGTTAGTTCATTAAATTGTTTAAAATACATGTATTCAGTTGAATTATTATTTGTTGGATTTTTATTATAGTAGCATTCAATATCATAATGCATTTTTGTACCAGCATCTGCTGCTTCATCTCTATTTTTATCCCATAAATATTTTATTTCTTTGCGTGTTTTCCCATAATATTTATTTATTTCCCAATTTTTTGATTTCATCATTGATGTAATAATTTTATCAGCATCAAAATCACTAAAATGACTATGATTCCATTTGGTAACTGAGGTATAATCTTTATTTGTGTCGCCGTTAATTGTGTATTTATGTGGTCCTGCTTCAAATGAAATTGCTGCGTCGCGTTCGTGCGGATAAAGATTAGAAAGATATTTATTATTGTCCAATGATTCAGGTTCAGTGTCAAACTTAATTAAAGTATTCATTATGTTAATACTAATATAATGATTATTAATACTAATATAATGATTATTTTTATTATATTAGTATTAACCGAATAAAAATAAATCAATTTTATTATTTTTTGGTTTTAGATTTTTTAGATTTTTTAGTCTTTTTGGAAATAGATTTTTTAGTGTTTTTGGAAATAGATTTTTTAGTCTTTTTAGTATTTTTGGAAATAGATTTTATTTGAAAATCTTTCATTAATCTATCATTTAATGACATTTTATGCGAGGGTATTGAAATTAATTTCATGATATCATCATTATTAAGATTTTTACTAAAATTATTCTTATTATCATGTCCAGTAATTTTCATATGTTTACCATCATATGTTGCGTCAAATGCTTTATCCGTAATTACATTTCCATTTAATGTTGATTTTAATTCACCAGTAGAATAATAATGAAATACACTCATTTATATTAATATTATATATTATATATTAAATTAAAAACTTCTAAAAGCGTGTTTTCTGAAAAGTATGGAGAGAAATTTGCAAATCCTAGAAATTTAGTATCTGAAATGGTTAATATCAATAACCATATTTAGAGGTAAATAAACTATTTCAAAATTAGAAAACATCGGAGCAATTCAAAGTGCTATTATAAATAAAACAACTTTTTTATTGATTGTTAAAAAAAATTGAAAATGAAAACGACAATAGCATAAAAATAAATGAAGCAAAAAAATAGGTATTCCTATAATGTCATTAAATACATTCAAGTCTACTTATCATACCTAATATACACGAATGTATATTTAAAAACTGAATTCGTACTCAATAATATTTTTCAAATTCATTTTCAAATGTTTATATAATTCTTTTTTTATACGCGAATTATTGTATTCTTGTGTATAATTACCTCCTAATATTTTTTGAAGATTCACTGCGTATTTAGTAGAGAACTCGTCTTCGTACATTTTATTCACATTTTCTTTCTGCCATTTTAAAAATTCAGTTAAGGTTTGTTTTGAAATAATATTAATAAAATCAATAAACATTTTTTCTGTCATTATTTCCCATTTAATTTCTCCATTTTTTTTTCCTCCTTCACGATTAGTTGTATCCATTACAGCAACAAACAAAGTATTCTCTTTTTGATTAAACGCCTTTAACGGTAATTTATTTAAAGCAGTAAAAGATAATAAATCTTTAATTATTTCTATACATCCATGGATATAATCATGATTAAACATAACTTCAAGATGTTTTCTTTTAAAAACAATATTAGAAGAACACCATTGATTAAATGAAATAGTTGATATGTATGTTTCATTTAACCATTCTATAACATTTAATTTCCGTTTTTTAATTTCAGTCCATTTGGTCATTTCTTCCATTTTTTTTTCCAATTGTGTATATTTGGCGGTAACTTCTAATAAAATGGTATACATTTCACTCATTGTGGGTAATTTATCTCCATCATTTACACGTAATCTTTCTGGTTGAGATTTATTCATAATTTCACAAATTAAACTATGTTTAGTATAACTGGATTTTAATTTATATTCCTTGTTACATAAAGCACATTTATAAGGAATAAATTGTTGTTTATGTATTGGTTGCTGATGTTTATAATAAACATTCATTTGTTTTAGTTATTTGTTAAATAATCGTGTATTTATAATAAAATATAACAAATATTAAAACTCAATTTTTATTTTTAATATTTATTTATAATAATATAATATATATTATTATAAATACAAATGACAACAGAAGTTAATGGAAATACTTATAAAATTTGTAATGGTTGTATTACTAGCAGCATACCAAACGTATTAAATGACGCTTGTTCATCGTGTGGAAACGCCACTGGAAGTATTATAGATGTTGACCAACTTCAAAAAAAAATATGGAATCAAGTTCGTGTTCCATCATCTTTATATATAATGAATCTCGCCGCAGTAACTGTTAATAAAAGAACCGAAATAAGTACAAGTAATCAAGCAAGTGATCGCAATGAAATATCGAATCAAAAAAAAATTGTTCCATCCCGCGGGAATTCTATAAAAAGTTCATTAACGCGTATACGCCCAGGGTCATTATCGCCTGGCGGATTAGGTGTTGATGTTAAGCATAATTCTTACGCGCGTTATTTATCTAAAAAGAAAGGAACATATCTTAATACTCAAAAAAATACATTGTTAACCCCCTTGTATGGAAATAAAACTAAAATGGTTGGCATATTAAATCAGTGTGTATGCCCCTAACTCAAGTAAAAAAACAAACTAATAAAACTCCATATTATTGAGATATTATAATATGAATAAATAAAATATTATATAGAAGTAAATATATAGAAGGAATGCCGCTCAATTATAATACAACAATTTCAACGACACCGCCAGTAAAACAATTGAAATTATTTGCTCCGATACAATGTTCATCAAGGACAAAATTTGTTATTTTAACAAATTCCAAAAATTCTTCTTGTAAAAGTTGTGGAAACTAATAATATATAAATTATTTTTTATAATTTATATATTAGTATATAAATATATAGAAATACTTTTAGAAGATGAGTAACTTATTTAATTTTAATTTAGATTCAGAATCATATAAAGATAATGAAATTGAAATTCTTTTTAATTTATCCCATCCATATAATAAAACTGATATTAATCAAGCAAAACAAGTATTAATAACACAACTTTTTAAAGATAATAATATTAATTTAGGAGTAGAGAAACAGAGAGAAATTCGGTTTTTTATAGATACAATTTCAACCAGAATTCATAATAAAATTAATATTTCTAATTCTATTATTGAACAAGGAAGTAATTTTATTATTGAAAATCATAATACTATCATTGGGAAAAATGCCCGTTTAACCGAAGGACGATTGACCGACGGCGGCGAATCAGTACCTCCTGGTTATATAAATCCAATCAATGTGCGCACAATTACACAAACTGTTAATATAGATACACGGTTTCGCCCTAATTATTATGGCACAAAATCAACACAATTTCATCTATCACTTCCTAGTGTGCAAAAAAATGTAGTAAAAATGCGATTATCTTCATTGGAATTGCCCATGTCATATCATGCTATTTCACGTACAAACGGTAATTCCACATGTCTTATTATTGATAAGAAAAATGGCGGACTACCTGATATACATAATTGTTGGATAGTTAAATTACCAGACGGTAATTATGAACAGTCATGGGCAAATGAAAGTAAAGCGTCGCATATTGAAACTGCTATGAATAACGCAATTTCTACTGCTACACAAGGAACAATAGATATAACAACTGGAATAGTTACTGTTACTACAATAGTAGGAACTATTGTTAAATTAGATACATTAACTGTAATTTGTTTTACATTAGATAAAGTGAGTGGACGTTCCGTTTTTGCAAGACCACTGCCACCAGTGCAACCAGTGACACCAGTGACACTTTTAAAAGATGGATTTATAGTTCGTTTTAATGTAGATGAAAATGGAAATTTAAATAATGATTTAAATATTCAGTTACGATTAGGATGGCAGTTAGGATTCCGAATTGCTGAATATATTTGCGGAGATACAGGTAAAGTTGGAGCATGTGTATCAGAAGGTATTTGTTTAATTTGTGGTCCTCGTTATGGGTTACTCTCAATTGAAGATTACCAAAAAAATACAAGTCCTTCTTATATTGTTGCATATGCTGATTCTATTATTCAAAATAATGTAATTACACGCATTAATTTATCATCATTACAAGCAGATGTTGGCGTGTATCAAGTAAGTAACGACCAAGGATTAACAAGTCAAGTTGCCAGAACCCGTGAATATTTTGGAGCAGTTAATATCCAAAAATTATTTATTTCTTTATTAGATGAATATGGTCGTGTTATTGATTTAAATAATATGGACTGGTCATTTACGCTAGATTTTGATAAATTATATGATTAAATATATAAAGATAACTCAAATTAATAAAATTTATTAATATGTAAAATTTATTAATATGTAAAATTTATTAATATGTAAAATTTATTAATATGTAAAATTTATTAATATGTAAAATTTATTAATATGTAAAATTTATTAATATGTAAAATTT
>Ga0209491_10008316_pt1 | contig 13238 bp, 12 predicted proteins | sample BON02_FD_187213 | JGI IMG/M metagenome (GOLD analysis project Ga0209491, IMG submission 187213) | Freshwater microbial communities from Lake Bonney liftoff mats and glacier meltwater in Antarctica - BON-02 (SPAdes) (version 2) | ecosystem: Environmental > Aquatic > Freshwater > Ice > Glacier... | reverse complement strand
AATTGCAACTCAACGGCAAAGTCACCGCGTTTCCCGCGAGAATTTTGAGTGAACCGAATGGTGATGCCACCGCGAATGCGGTCTCTGAACTTCGAGCGTACTCACCGACCCCGCTCGCCCGCAACTTTTCTACACAACGGACCATTATGTTTGTAGTGATCGTGTTGTGCGTTTTGATCCCCCCACTGTTCGATCGTCGCATCAAGGACACAATCAACAGCTGGGTCTGGCCCGCGATCCCAACCCTGGCGGTAAACGAAGTCAACGATTAAGGAATCTGACCGATATGTGGTTGAATAACGCAACCCGAGGTTTTTTAATGAGCTAATCCCGCCCATTCCCACCCGTCTACTGCCTGACACTTTCTCCAGGAGGCAACCTTGGGAAAGAAAATAGAACGTGAGTTTAATCGATGATTACCCCCGTCGCATTATTCGTGGCCCTGCCTTCAAAGGCGAAGTGCTCCGCTAACCAACCAAGGTCTCAATTCTTGACACCACACCCAATGCCAGCGCGCACATTAGGCCAATTTGGTAATTTAGGTGGTTGCGCTTTTGGTTTGATTTGAGTATACCTCTGCCGCATACGAACAGTCATCGCATGCTCTGGAGAGAAACCTGTGTCACAGTCAGATGTCAATCTACGGCTGAGTGAAATTGTAAGTCACTTTGAACAGTTGGAAGATCCTCGATCGACCAGTAATCGGCATCATCCTTTGCCGAGTGTCCTCACGATTTCGTTGATGGGAGTTCTTGCAGGAGCTGATGGGCCGACAGGAATTTCCAGATGGGCTGTTGCTAAGAAAGATCTGCTCGTGCAGGCACTCGACCTGCCGTATGGGTTGCCTTCGCGATGCGTGATTCGGCAAGTCCTGTCGGCTTTGAAAGTCGATGCGTTTCAATCCTGCTTTGCCTGCTGGCTGAATTCGCTGCGGGATGCGGCAAAAGAAGAAGCGGGCATCAATGCGGAAGAAAAAGATCACGTGGCGATTGATGGCAAGACCATGAGGCGCAGTCACGATCGTGCGAAGGGACTCGGCCCGATGCACATGGTCAGTGCCTGGTTGTCGGAGTTCGGACTGACGCTGGGACAGGTGGCGACGGAGGAAAAATCCAATGAAATTACAGCGATTCCGGAACTTTTGAAACTGATCGACCTGAACTGATCCGTCATCACCATTGATGCGATGGGAACTCAAGTGGCGATCGCCGAACAGATCGTCGATGGTGACGGGGATTATATTCTCGCGTTGAAAGCGAATCAGAACGGCCTGTTTCAACAAGTGATGAAAGGACGAAGAACGAATCGATATTCGTTATTTCATCAGCAGTCTGTCTCTTGATATCGCACAGTTTTCGAAGGCCGTTCGCCGACACTGGGGAATCGAAACCACTTGTCACTGGAGTCTGGATCTTACTGATGGCGAAGACGGATTAAGAACTCGCCATCGTACGATCGCAGAGAATTCGGCGTGGATTCGACGCTTCACTTTGTCTCTGCTCAAACAACATCCCGGCAAGGACAGCCTCGCTATGAAACGCCGAATCTGCGGATGGAACGATGACTTCTTGGCGCAAGTCCTTGGTATCAATACTATTTAAGTGTGCGCTGGCCTTGACTGTGTGAGACACGGTTGGAGCCAGTCGTCATTCAGATCGACGAACTGAACTTGAGTAACCTCCATTGCTTGTAACAATGCAGCAATGTCGGCGGTGGCCGTAATCTCACGTGATTCAATGTATCGAACACGTTTCCCCTGCTGTTGCAATCGCTGTTGGTAACAATGCATCGAGGCAATGTGCAGCACGATCTTCTGTGCATGAAAACTATACTGCGTGAAGAGCAGCGGCTCCTCAGCTAATACGCACAGATCTGCCTGGGCTATGGCCGGATGATCTGGAAAAAGTTGATGCGGATAGATCAGGGCAGCAAGCATTGGATCAGACCGTTGAACATTTCAATCGTGTGATTTGGTTGCATCTTTGACTCTCTTTCTTTTTCTGGGTTCTCAGCGGTTGTACCTCGAATCGGAAAGCAGATTAACCTGCATCGCATCCCCGGCCTTAATCACTCGAGCCGTTCACACAACCCCCGGTGGCGAATTCAACGGGTAGTTCAGCGAATCCCGGTGAGTTCGTCGTGGCAATCATCGCTGCAATATCCATAAACGGAAAGGAGTTTGCCGACTTCGGTGTTAGGTTTCGTGATCGAACGCGGAGAGCCCACTACGCATATCGAATCAGCGGGTGGTGAACATTCACGGTTGTTTTGGCCAGGGAAGCAATGCGTCCTCGTGTGTCTGAGCTGTTGACTTGAAGACAATCAAGCAGATGGAAATGATATGAGTCCGGGAAAAGCACGACTGTGGACCGGGATCGGCTGTGTAGGCTCGCAGGTGACAATAGCCGCCATAATGCTTGCGGCTGATGCTCCGAGTGCGGTGTTTGCGACAGAGGCCAGCGATGCACTTTCTGAGTACGTCGCCATTCTTGTGCTCTTCACAGCCGCCGCAGCCCTGCTCTTGCCATTCGACTTCATAGGAGGCATGTTGATTCCGACGGCGTTCGAAAGTCAAACGCCGAAGTTCAGCATGTGGCTGAGACGATGGATGCGATCCGTCGCCATGCAATTACTTTTCTACTCCGTGACTTTCTTCATTTACCTGCAGATTGGGCGAGAAATCGGAGCACCATTTCTGATAGCCATGTTCGCCGCGCTGCAGATCGCTTTACTTGCCAGTCAGGAACTGATCTGGCGCGCCATGACGGCACACCGCGCGGTCAATGCAGGTGACGGAGCAACTCTGTTCGTGCCTCATTCCGATCAGCGGTTTACGGGAGGCATCACCGGATTGCCGGGGTTTGAAAGTCTTCTGATTCCTGCTGACTGGAGGACGCGCCTGAAACCCTCGCATTTGAAGATGCTGGTCCAGCGTCGACGTGCAGCTCGGGATTCCGGTGGACGACTTCGCGGCATCGTATGGGCAATGTTGTGGAACATCACCAGCTTCACGGCGGCCATCCTCCTCAGTGACGGCGTGATTGCTTCCGTCGCCGATCTGGTCACAGTTTTTCTGTGGTTCCTGTTATTTTCGTTCGTCGGCTTGCTCGTGCTGCCAACGCTGAACCGAAACAGCGTGTTCGCACTCGATCGCTACGTGGCGGCGAAAGTCGGCACCGCCGAACTTCAAGAGGCCATTTGCGAAATCGACCAACTCACGGAACAGGATCCGACGCGGTCGGCATCAGCGGAATCCGTCTTCCAGCCGATCCCCTGTCCGGAACGGAGATTGCTTTCGCTTGCGAAAGAAGGATCGCAATACGTGCCCGCATGGAATGTAGCTCGCACGACACTCTTCCTGAGCTGGGCCTTCGGCGGTCCTCTGGCGCGAGCCGTTCACTGCAATGTCGGTCGTCCTGAGCTGTGGGCGATGTTGCCGACGGACTGATTTTCGCACTTCGCACTTTCCAGTGGCTATGTTAAGGAGAATAGATTTTCTATATTCCATGACGAGTATCGCCACTTTTCGAAAGACGGAGAATGTCATGAAAAAGCCTTCAGTGAAATTCATCACGCTCGTCGCGTCCGCCTTCATTCCGGTGTTGTTCAACACGGCTCAACTGATCGCTCAGCCGCCCGCTGTCGGTGATATCTCTCCTCAGAAGTATGAGGTGCTGTCGGAGCTGAATCAGAAAGCCCCGATGCGGGATGGTATTGAACTGACTGTCGATATCTTTCGTCCGGCGGGCGACGAAAAGTTCCCGGCGATTGTCTATCTGACGCCCTATAACAAAACCGGAAATACCGCGCGAGCTCAGTTGTTCGCTTCCCGCGGATATGTCGTGATCAACGCGGATACTCGAGGCCGCTTTGAATCCGGCGGCGAGTGGGATCCGTTTTCTCCGCTGCATAAGCGGGACGGCCATGATCTGGTGGAATGGGCCGCCACACAGCCCTGGAGCACCGGCAAAGTCGGCATGTTTGGCCTGTCTTACATGGGCTGGACGCAATGGTGGACCGCGACTCAGGCACCGCCTTCGCTGAAGTGCATCGTTCCGGAAGTGGCTCCTCCTGACAACTTTTTTAACTGCCCGTATCAGAATGGGATTCTGGTGTGCTGGATGGTGGACTGGGCCGGAATGGTCTCCGGCCGAAATCCTCACAGCAACGGACCCGGACCGTATGGAGGATTCGCGGTTAATCGCGAGGCCGCTTATCGCAACCTGCCTTACATTGATTTTGACAAAACGCGTCGTCATCTGCCGACAGAGTGGTGGCACAAGTGGATTCTGCAAAACACCGCGGAAGGCGAATACTGGAAGAGTATCGCGTATCAGACACCCGAGGACTACAGCAGAGTTAAGGTCCCGTCGCTCGCTGCCACGGGCTGGTTTGACGCGAACTTTTCGGGGACGCCGTCAAACTATCTCGGTGTAAAGAAGTTCGGAGCCACGCCGGAGGCCCGGCAGCCACGCATGGTCATCGGGCCATGGGAACATATCATCAATACTCAACGAGTTGCCGCCAACATCGATTTCGGACCGCAGGCGATCATCGACTGGAACGGCTATGTCTGCCGCTGGTTCGATTACCATCTCAAAGGAATCGAAAACGGGGTACTCAATGATCCGCCGATTCACTTGTTCGTGATGGGACTGAATCAATGGCGCACCGCGACCGAGTGGCCGCTCCCGGAAACTCAGTGGACGAAGTACTACTTGCACAGTGAGGGGAAAGCAAATTCGTCCGCTGGCAATGGCCGACTTTCCACAGTTCCTCCCGGCGATGAGCCGGAAGATCGTTACGTCTACGATCCTGAAAATCCAACGCCCTCCGCCGATTTTCAGAACGGGCATATTGATGGACCTCGCGACATTCAAAAATCTGCCACCCGCGAAGACGTCCTGGTTTACACAACTCCCGTGCTTGAACAGCACGTTGAAATCATCGGTCCGATCACGGCAGAAATCTTCGCGGCCACGAGCGCCAAAGACACCGACTGAATGGTGAGATTGTGCGACGTCAGTCCCGATGGCCGATCCTCGTTTCTGGCAGAAGGAGTGATGCGGGCGCGGCATCGAGATCCGGAAAATGCAGGAGCCTTCAACGCTTATCGCTTGAGTTCCATTGAACCCGATCAAGTTTATCCCTACATCATCGAATTCTGGCGGCCAACCGGCAATCGATTTCTCGCGGGTCACCGCATCCGCCTCGAGATCTCCAGCAGCTACTATCCTTATTATCTGAGAAATCTGAATACCGGTGAAGACAACCTGGGACTCGCAGTCACCTCCGTTGTAGCAAAGCAGCGGATTCATCACGACGCAGCACATCCCTCGCATGTTGTGCTGCCGGTGATCCCATTAAGGTCTCCCTAAAGTCCGCACGGATTGCAGCGAGGAAATTACAGAAGAACGTACCAGGGGACGTTCTATTGATTTAGCTTCCTCGGTCTTCCTCTGGGTCGAAGAGAGGATTCCAGTCCGAGGTCTGCTGCAGTTCTCGTCTGCCAGCGACTGTCACCGAACGGTGTGCCACGAGCAATGCTGTGACGGAGCGACTCGAGCTCGGCTTCTGTTTCCACCCCGTTGACATGCCGAGTCCACTGAGCGGGCTTCAGAATCGGTCCGTCGCACAGCAATCCGTCGGGACCGCTCCGTGCGGTCGGTTTCAGACTTGACCACTCCCAATCCTGGCTTCGCTCAACCATCTTTGCACGCAGGGGATTTCGCTCCACGTAACGCAGCGTAGTGAGGTAATGGCTGTCTGATTGAACCGGAAACGCCTTGAAGCGGCCCTGCCAGACATGCCCACTTCCTTTGTAGTGCCGATGGTACCTGCGGACATGTGAGGTCATCAGCCATTGCATCCAGCGACTCAGGTCTCCATCCTCGCGCGGCCACAACAGCAGATGGAAATGGTCTGGCAGAAGACAAAACCCAGTCAGCCGCATCGAAACTTTCTCGTGGGCCTCCCGCATCAGACCTACGAACGCGGCGAAGTCCTCATCCTGATGGAAGACATCACTTCGCCCATTGCCCCGGTTCAGGACATGGTAAACTAAACCACCTCGGGATGCTCGGGATGTTCTTGGCATGGACAAAGATTAACCGCAGCCACAACCCGCGTAAAGTAGAATCTCCCCTGCGACTTCTTTCAGGTCGGTAGTCGTTAAAAACTTCGATCTGCGTTCTATCAATCGGGGGCCGTAGCCCAATCGGTTAGAGCAGCGAACTCATAACTTTGCGGACTATTCTTCCGTTGTTTCGTTTTGCCCGTGTTCTATCGTGTGAAACGCACATTCGAGCAAAACGCAGAATGACCCGAAACGACTATTTTAAACCCGTTTCGGTAGTCGCGACTACCGCTTTATTGATCTGGAAGAGCCGGAACGAATAAACGCACGATCGTCGTAAGCGTCCGGGGAACCCATTTGGTCCGGCGGGGTTCAGGTATGAGTGCCGTCGTCTGCTCGGAGGTTAGCCGCTGCGATTTTCTCGCGGCGTTTTTGACGGTCATCGCGTTTGCGGTTGGCCACCTGGCCTGCCTCTTCGATTCGATGCACTAGCACCTGTTTCGGATTCGCTGCAGCCCAGTGATCCGGCAGTATCGTGGTCAGGGCCTCTTCCGGCAGTTGACTGGCCAGGGACATTCCGAGTTCACGGAACTCGATTCCGGTGAGATCTGATGCATCCGTAAAGTCTGGAATGTCGACTCCGCATTCGGCGCACAAAGACGACATCTTCACAAGGAGATCACGCACATACGAAAATGGCTCAAGGTGATGTCGCTTCGCATTGGCCATGATCGTGAACAAGACGGCCATCCGGTATCCGGCTGGCTCACTTCCAATAAACTTCCAATTGGCTCTCCCGATGGCAAGAGCACGGACTGTGCGTTCACTCAAATTGTTGTCAATCGTTAGGCGGCCATCGGTCGTAAAGACATTCAGCGCCTTCCAGTTGTTCAGGAGATATCGGACGGCCTTGCCCGTGGATGACTTCGGCAGCACGCCATCAGGCAGAGCTTTCTTCGAAGGCACACCTTCGCCATCGATCTTCAGCCATTCCCCCATGCGTTTCAGGATCGGAACGGATTCTGTCTGACGCAGTGCCAGACGTTCGTCGTCCGACATCAAAAGCGCGCGATCTTCGATGTCGTACAATTGCCGAATTCATTCGAGCACCAAGCCGCACACCTTGCTGTCATTCGGCAGAGCCTGCTCGAAGTAACGGCGCGCGTGAGCCCAGCACGCGGCCTCAATGATGAGTCCGTTGCTCTGATGAATCACAGGATCGTAGCCACTGTAGGCATCGGCGTGCAGAAAACCGGACCAGCCGGTGAGCATCGACATCGGTCCGTCGCGATCTCGACTGATCGTGAAATCGAACACCGTGTACGGCGAATCGCCGCGTGCGATGTACGGCCAGAAGCGACCGCGACGCAGCGACGAGTTTCCCTTCTTCCCATGCACCGGTTTTCCATTGCGATCGAAGAACATCACCGGAGTGTCGTCCGTCCAGAGCACATCCTGCTTCAGAATCCGCGTGGTAATAAACGCCGCAAACGGCAGCAGCAGCATGGCACTGCGATGCATCCAGTCACACAGTGTTGATCGGGGAATGTGCAGTCCTCGTCGCACCATAATATCTTCGCTGCGATACGTCGGCAGATGATCGCCACACTTGCTGACAATTAACGAGGACAGCAGGCCGGGGCCCGCAATGCACTTTTCGATCGGCTTCATCGGAACTGGTGCTGTCGTGACTCCGCATTGACCGCAGGTGCAGGCATATTTCTTCAGATGGTGGTTGTGAACCTCCAGTTGCCCGGGCACAAAATCCAGCACCCGGCTGATCTCTTCGCCGATGCACGTTTTGTCGCGCTCGCAAACACCGCAGATCTTCTCTTCCGGCGACACATCGTGATGATGCTCAATCTGCGGCAACGCATCCAGACACAACTTTCGATCGGCACGCTTCTTTCGACGACGGGCAGCTTTCTCCTGAGCGGCTGCAGACCGCGCGGCGTCTTCGGCACTGGCAGGCACTTCACTGTCGGCCGAGGATTGCTCTGAGGACGGCGCGGGCTCGGCGAACAACGCGCCCATGTCAAACAGATGCTGCTGCTTTGCGTCGGCAACGTGCCGCTCGCGCCGCGAACCGTATACCCAGCGGCGAAGTAAACGCAGTTCGTCGATCGCTTTTTGATGCTCTTCGCGACGCTGATCGAGATCCTTCGCTGTGCGATCCAGCACCTGTTCGAGATCGGCTCTCCGCTGTTCGAGATCGCTGTACCGCCGCTGCTGTTCGGCGTGCTGCTGCTGCTGATATTCGCTCGCTCGCTGTTCTATCACGGCGAACAACGCCTGCTGTTGCGCCATCAATCGATGGCACTCTGCAAGGTCGCCGGGAAAGGAAAGTGATTCCGTCATGGGCCGACTATGTAGCGCATGGTGAGCTATGTCACCAGGCCAATCGGTTCATTTTTCTCAAAGGTTTTGCAAATTCTTTTGCGTGGCTTCTGCAACGAATAACGGGCCACTCTTCGATGATGAAGAGTGGCCCGTTCGAGAGCCGTTTGGAATATTGCTGACGTGATTCAGACAGCGACTGGTTGTTGATATCTCGCGCGTCGTCGCGCCGACTTCAGATCAATCCCGCGCAGGATCATCGCCAGTTCGTGAGCTTCCAGCTCTAGCGTTGTTGATGCCGATCCGGGAAGCTGCCATGTCCCAACTTCAAGTCGCTTGTACCAGATCACAAATCCATCATCGTCCCGGAAAATGGCCTTCATACGATCACGACGCTTGTTGACGAACAGGAACAAATGGCCATTGAGCGGATCCTGCTGAAACTCCTCCCGCACGATTCCGAACAGCCCATCAAAACTTTTCCGCATGTCCACAGGATTCATGCAGAGAAACATTTTTGTGCGTGAAGGAAGACTCAGCATGACGACACCTCATGCTGAGAAAGATCGCGCGTTGTCATGTCGGCATGAACGCTGCGGATCTGACCGACCGCGATGATCACATCGTCCAGCCTCTGACCATCCAGATCGCCAGCCACATGAATCACCACCCCGTTGGGCATTTCGATCCGCATGCTGTTGCCATGGTGTGATGCGATGCTCTGCGGAGGACCGGGACTTGCCGAAGAATCTCTCAGGGCGATCGGCACAAACTGAGACGCTCGCTTCTTTGGACCTGATGCCTGAACTTCCGACCTTCGAGTCGATCGTGGTCGCCGAGGACCTTGCGGCTCCGTCAGCAGTTTCTTCCAACGATAGAAGGAGGCAACCGAAACGCCTGCCTCTTCACAGCACTCGGCCACCGTCAGGCCCGACCACTGCTGCCACTCAATCCGCTCACGCCAAACCTGCTCCCGTTCGCTCATAACTCACCTCGCCAGAAAATGTCCAGAGACCGGAATTACACCGGAACCAAGACTATCGACACTGGCAAGAATGGATTCCCCGGCCGCTTACCGATCGTCAGCAAATCGTGTCGGTATATCATGTTGCTGCCTGCAGGGATTGCACCCTGACGAGAGACTTTCGTTCGTCTTCAGAGAAGAACGCCGCCGCCTCTTGCTCAAAAACATTCAGTCTCTTGTAAACCAGGTTCTTCGCCTTTTCTGGAGGCATATAGTCGTCGAATTGGCTGTAGGCCCGAGGCTTTAGCGGAGGCTTTCCCTCAAGATAGTTTATCTTCGCAGGTCCAGAGTCTATAAGATATCTGGCAACCATTGACGCCTCGTACAGCGGGCGAAAATTCAGAAAAAGGTCACCATACTTTGCACCACGTATAGTGTCGATTCTTTCGTCATGTGAGCGTGAATGGGTCTTGGTCACTCCAAAAATCGCTTCAGCTATTTGCACTGCTTTATAGAACGCTACAGTGGCGATCCACGGTCCACTGTACTGGTCTTTAGTCTGGGCTAGTAGCAGCTTCAACACCATGTGATTGTGGTTTGCTAATGCGATATGGTCTGATGTAGACGGCAAGACAAATCCTACTTATGTCCAAACACGAGTAGGACACGATCGTCTACAAACGCTTGCAGTGAGTCAGATGAGACGTCAGGCAAGACCAGCGTGTTGACGCGGATCATGTCGAGAGCAGAATCGCGGAACATCGCCAAATCTAATCGGCTCATTGAATCTTCAAGATCATCGTTGACTTCTGGGTCAACAGCGATTGCGATCAGTAGCATTCGCGAGTCTCTAATTGTCAGCACGCAGCGGGAGACAATCGACTGGTTGTCGTTCAACCACTCTTGTATGAGCTGCATGAACAACGAAAACTGTTTATCGAATCGCTCCTTGTTGTCTGAGGCAACTTGGAGAATCCGGATCGCATAATCCTTCTGGATCTCAAACCGCTTCTGGTCCTTTCCGAGAACGCGCACTGATTCCTCTGCGTCGTACCAATCAATGTGTACGGCTCTATCTTGGAAAGTATTCGTGCGTTCATTCGTCTCAGCCAACATTTCAACCCCAATCTGAGCAGCACAAGGCAAGTGCTACCAATACCAACTAGCGGTCCCCAAAACGCCGTTAACCCCAAACGCTGGCGGGACCAACAAGATGACAAATCCTCACAGTTTGTCAATCACGCAGACACGTCATCTTACTTTGAGATAACGGCGGAGATAATAGAATTATCACTATTCCGATTCGCGAAAACGCCAATTTGCCGAGGTTTTCTTCACTACATTAGGGAAAAGCTGCAAATTCCGCGTAGAACTGGTCCATACACGCTGACATTGCATCTGAGATCTGCGGCATCCGTATGAGGCGTATCGTATGGATTCATTTCCGCTGGATTGCCCGCCGCTTCACCAGCGCCGCTATCTTCTGCTATCCATGCATTGTGCTATCGTTCTTGGCTGCGAACTTTGTCTTTTAGCCGAAAAAGGATGGCCTCGATGGGCGCTGCCAGTCGCCGACTTGAGTTAAAGTACTTCCGCGATTTTCAAAACGATTCTGTCGAGATTATCTTTTGATGTATCGGCTGCCATTAATCCAGCGAGTATAGGGCTGTACTTTGCAACCTCTTCGAACGCTAAACCATGCCAAATTGGAATTATTCGAGACTTTCCAGCGGCTGTTTCGAGTGAAGTCAATCCATCGAGCTCTCTCTGCGGCCACTTCTTGCTGAAAAAGCTCTTTGAAAGGATTACAACGCCGAATCGGGAGTGAGCCAAACCTTCATTGATTTTTTGCAGGAGGCTATCACCTAGTTTGATCTCATATTCGTCGTACCAAACTGAATGCCCGGAGGCAATCAGTGCGTCTGCGAGGGGCTTCGCGATTGCCAACTTGTCATCACTTGAGTGAGAGATAAACACATCTCGTTTCAACATTCGGGAGTTTTCCTCTTTCATAACTTCTATATAACCCGCGAACACCTTAGCAAACTGCCTCTGAAGGTTGCGATATACTGGATCTTCAAAGCCTTTCACCATTTTGATGAATTCCAGTTTGCCTCGAATCACCGCTGCAATTTGCGGGGGGGCACAATTGCGTGCGGTTCGACGGTAGTGGCAAGCGGAATGATGTTCGTTCGCGGCTTCTTCGCCGTATTTCGCCCAAGCGTGGATCATGGCGCGAATCTGCCGGACAAACCTGCGGGGAACGTTTACACATTTATTAACGATCAAGCCAGTGACACGCTGCCGGCGGCGGTTGCTTTGCAAGTAGACTTTGTTTTGATGTATTTGAAATCCATTCCCTTCAATAATGGCGGCCAATTCCGGGCCTACATGCGCACAATCCGGCCCAGCAAATCCGACCTCGGGAGGAAAGTCGGAAGTCTTTTTGGAGAAAGTCATATCATCAACATATCGCGAGTACCTGCATCTGTGTCGCTTGGCAAGTTGTGTAAGTTGACCATCCATCCTCGAACAAATCATGTTTGAGAGCACTGGCGATGTTGGTGCTCCTTGCGGTAAGGCGTTGTCGTGGCAACAGATCTGCGCCAGCACGGTCGCGGCATCTGGTGGTAGATTAAACGGGACACTCATGAACAAGCCGCGCACGCGCCCGAAGTTGATGCTGGGAAAGAAATCTTTCAGGTCAACGTTAAAAACATACCGTGCTGGGTAATGCAGATCGGCGTTTGAAACAACGCTTTTCCCAAGACAAAATCCATGTGAACAATGACGCGGCTTATAGACTCGATAAAGGCAGTCCGCTAGCACCCGTTGGATGTACTTCAGCTCTCGTCGTGGGGCTCGAATTGTGCGACAGCCACCGCGGCGCTTGGGGAGGTCGAATGTGCGGTATCGGCATGCCGGACGGAGAACATAGAGAAGATACTTCAGCTGTTTTGGAGAGACCTTAACGAGCTCTGCAACATCTGCGAAGGACCGCACATTAAAGAGATTTTTTTCTACGTTCGTCATGAAGATCAAAATACGCCGGTGGACCGCAATATTTCTTACCGAACCGATGGCAGTAGGTTCGGCGTACCATGGTCAATCAGTAATGCCAATCAACCATTGTCACGCCGTCAAACAGCCAGGCACGTCTGTGAAGATACGTTGTGATTCGGGTCGCAGGATCAACGACCTAAAAAGTTATTGACAGGGTCCACCGGCGATTTCAAATGACGCGCTGTTGCGGTCATTTCCTATTCAAGTCCGGTCAGAAAACATCGAGCAAATGAATTGGAATTCGAGTCCGTAGACATATTGCTGCGTGATACCAAAAAATGAACGGTTTGCGATAGTTCCACAGAATAATTTTAGCGAGATTGTTAATGGACGAGAGAATCGGCAAAGTCGATAACGTCAATGAAATTGAGGCTTTTTGCTGAATGCAACATGATTTGCTCGTTTCCTGGTCGCCATGTGGTTGCAGATTCAAGCACCATATTTCCGGTCAAAAGCCGTGTTAATGCGAACTGTAAGCACGATCCACCTGCAAATATTCCGGGCGAGACTCCCAGTACCGCGTCCGGAAACGTACCAAGGGACGCAGCCAATACTGTTCGGCACGGGAAACGAAAAGAAACGTACCAAGGGACGCAGCTCATTGATTCGGCAACGGGGAAAAACAATTGTCGCTAGAAAGCGGCTTTGCACTTGAGGCTGATGGGATCTCCCGCCCCGTTTTCCAGAGAACTCACGCGCGTTTGGAATGTCCACGCATGCACAGGTTCTCGGACTCCGCCGTGTTCGTTCGCACCTTGCCATGAACGGTACGCTCGATGTGGCCTTCTCCCTGACACA
>Ga0209491_10008303_pt1 | contig 13251 bp, 8 predicted proteins | sample BON02_FD_187213 | JGI IMG/M metagenome (GOLD analysis project Ga0209491, IMG submission 187213) | Freshwater microbial communities from Lake Bonney liftoff mats and glacier meltwater in Antarctica - BON-02 (SPAdes) (version 2) | ecosystem: Environmental > Aquatic > Freshwater > Ice > Glacier... | reverse complement strand
CCGGCGGTCTGGCGACGGGCGAGAAATTCCTGCAGCTCACTCGCGATGCTGTCCGCGCTTGGCAACTCCCCGTCAGCCCCCATCAAGGGCGAGGGCAGAGGGTTGTCTTGCATGTACGAGTCGTGGCGATCTTCCAACACTGACACGAGTTTGTGGAGTTCCTGGTTGTTCTCAATTTGTTCCGAAATTCCCTGGAGGAATTCCCGACCCGCTTCGCGAAGGGTGTCGGTCGGAAAAATCAACCCCGTCGCTGCCTGAACGCTCTGCAGCGCTGTTACCGCTGCGTCCGGGAACTCCGTATCTGCGAGATAGTGCGGCACCAGAACCACAAACCCTGCTGTGGGGTGGTCTTTTTCTTGCAGCCGATACTCAATCAAGTGCATCAGGGTGCCGGGAACCGAAGTCGTCGGGCGCCACACCGATAACGCATCCGTGACGTCCTCCCGGTTACCGCTCACGGTCACTCCCAAACTCCTGGTGTGCGGAACCGGCATCGGAATGGCGTGCACCCAGGTGCTGGATGACACCTCAAAGGTGTCGACCAAATCGAGCACGAGAGAGCTCATCGCATCCCATTGGAAATCTGGCTCGTAACCGGAGAGAAAGAGGAACTGCGCGCCCAACTCATCGTGAACCAGATCCAGTGAGAGCCTGGGTGGCTCATAGCTGGTCAGCTGCGTCTCTTCGAACTGAAATACCGGGCGCCTCGCCCGGTAATCGATCAGGTTGTCGTTGGAAAATACACCCACGCGCTCATAATCCAGTGTGTCAAAAACGTACTTGTTGACCTGGGTAACAGCACCTCCAGCATCAGCAAATCCGGTCAGGCCGGCGACCAGCGGAAGCCCTTTGGGCACACTGGAGGCCTCAAGAGCGAACTGGAAGAGATCATCAGAAAACATATCTTCATGGTAGTTGGCATAACCCATTAATTCCTGAGGCTTCGCGTTGGGCGATATCTCACGCAGTCGCTTAGCATGGGCTCATGCCTCTGCCTGACCTAACGTCCTTCACCGATTCTCTAACGACCATTGACGCTGATGTCCTCGTGGTGGGCCTCGGCCAGGGACCTACGGGGCCCTTCATTGCCGCAGGGGAACTTGATGAGTCCATCGGAGGGGAGATTCTCTCCCACGCTCTTTTGATTGATGCCGACGGGTCGAGCGATTCGGTGTGGCGTATCCCTGCACCGGCTTCAATAGCCGCAAAAAGTGTGATGTTAACAGGGTTAGGGGCCAAAGAGACCGATGCAGAGGCCCTGCGCCAGGCCGCAGGGTGCGCGCTTCGCGCCCTCAGCAGCTCACAGCGCGTTGCGCTCTCGCTTCCCGCTGTGACCATCGAGCACGCAGTGGCCGTCGCTGAAGGGGCACTGATCGGATCCCATCGGACGCTGCGTCACGGAGAAAACACCCCGTCGCCGCTGACGAACATCCTCATTCACGGCGAGCTAGGTGTTGAGGGAATTGCGCAGGCGCTTGCGACCAGCAGGGCTGTGTGGCGGGTTCGAGACCTGGTCAACCTTCCCCCGAACATGCTGACTCCGGCGGAATTCGTCGCCCAGGTCACACAGCTAGCCCAAGACCTGCCCATCACCATTGAGGTGCTCGATGAGAAGAAGCTCCGAGCAGAAGGTTATGGCGGCATCACAGCAGTGGGCCAGGGTTCGATACACCCACCACGGCTCATGGTCCTGCGCTACCAACCAACATCTGCGACACGGCATGTGGCCCTCGTGGGCAAAGGAATCACCTTCGATTCAGGAGGTCTTTCCCTCAAGCCAGCGAACTCGATGGTCGGTATGAAATACGACATGACAGGAGCCGCCGTCGTGGCAGCTGCCACGCTCGCAGCCGCCGAAGCGGGCATCCCCACCCAGGTCACCGCCTGGCTGTGCCTTGCGGAGAACATGCCAAGCGGTAGCGCCTCCCGCCCAAACGATGTGATCACCATCAAGGGTGGCAAGACGGTCGAGATTTTGAACACCGATGCGGAAGGCCGTTTGGTATTAGCCGATGGTCTGAACGCCGCCAGTGCCGAACATCCGGACCTGATTATCGACGTCGCAACGCTGACGGGTGCCGCCCGGGTTGCTCTTGGTGAGCGCTACGCAGGCCTGATGGGTTCACCGGGGGCTGTTTCCCAACTGCAGGAATCAGCGTCAAGGGCCGGCGAGTTGGTGTGGCCTATGCCCCTCCCGGAGGAGCTTCGATCGCTTCTCAAAACGGAAGTGGCCGATATCGCGAACGCAAAACCGGGCAACACCCTGGGGGGCATGCTCCTAGCCGGGCTGTTCCTGCGTGAATTTGTCGGAACAGACTCCGCAGGCACCTCCATTCCCTGGGCTCATCTGGACATCGCGGGCCCCGCTGCTAATTCCCAAGGAGCCTGGGGCTACACGCCGAAAGGCCCGACCGGGGCCATTACCCGCACAATCATTGAAGTACTCCACGGTGCAGCCAAGGAGAGCAAGTAGTAGGCTGGGCCTCACCCTGCCAAGGGTCTTGGTAGTCTCTTCTGGGCCTTATGGCCAAACCAATTAAGGGAGTTTCTCGCGCGTGGCTGAGCACACTTTTGATCTTGTCGTCCTGGGCGCTGGAAGCGGCGGCTATGCCGCAGCTTTGAGAGCAAGCCAACTAGGATTATCGGTTGGTTTGATTGAGAAAGACAAAGTGGGCGGCACCTGCCTCCACGTTGGGTGTATCCCAACCAAAGCACTCTTGCACGCAGCTGAGGTGGCTGATTCCGCTCGTCACTCCGGCATGTTTGGTGTACGGGCAACACTCGAAGGTGTCGACCTGCCAGCGGTGAACGCTTATAGGGATAGCATTGTGGCCTCAAAGCACAAGGGTCTCCAAGGGCTGATCAAGGCTCGTGGCATCACCACCATTCAGGGCACCGGAAAGCTCACCTCCCCCACCACTGTCCAGGTTGGCGAAGACAGCATCACCGGCAAGAACCTGGTTTTGGCAACCGGTTCCTACCCCAGGTCTTTGCCCAGTCTCGATATTGGCGGCCGGATTATCACCTCTGAGCAGGCCCTCGAGCTGGATTGGATTCCGAACAAGGTCATCGTGCTCGGCGGAGGAGTCATTGGCGTCGAGTTTGCAAGCGTGTGGAGATCCTTTGGGGCAGAGGTCACCATTATCGAAGGGCTGCCTCGCCTCGTTCCCGCCGAAGACGAGTCGATTTCCAAACAGTTTGAGCGTGCATACAGAAAGCGCGGCATTAACTTCCACACCGGTGTGAGGTTCCAGTCCGCAACACAGGACGAGAACAGCGTGACCGCAACCCTCGAGGACGGCACCGTGGAGACCGCAGACCTGCTTTTGGTCGCCGTGGGACGAGGACCCAAGACAGATGGAATGGGCTTCGAAGAGGTCGGCGTCACGATGGATCGTGGCTTCGTTCTGACTGATGAGCGCTTGCGTACTAACATCCCAGGCGTCTTCGCAGTGGGCGACATCGTGCCCGGAATTCAGCTGGCGCACCGCGGTTTTCAACACGGAATCTTCGTTGCTGAAGAGCTCGCCGGCATGAATCCCATGGTGGTGACCGATCGGAATATTCCCAAGGTCACCTACAGCGAGCCCGAAGTTGCTTCGGTTGGCTATTCCGAAGCAGACGCCAAAGAAGAGTTCGGTGAAAGCGGGATTGCCGTGTACGACTACAACCTCGCTGGCAACGGCAAGAGCCACATTCTCGAAACAGCGGGCTCCATCAAAATCATTCGCCAGGTCGATGGCCCCGTTCTCGGAATTCATATGATTGGTGCCCGCGTGGGTGAACTCATTGGCGAAGCCCAGCTCGCAGTGAACTGGGAAGCACACCCCGAAGACGCGGCACCCCTGCTCCACGCCCACCCCACCCAAAACGAAGCACTGGGAGAAGCCTTCCTCGCAATTGCAGGTAAACCCCTGCACGCGATGTAGAACGCTCCCAACAAACCCTCTCAAAAGGAGAATGCTCATCATGGCTCAAGACGTCACACTCCCCGCCCTCGGCGAGAGCGTCACCGAAGGCACCGTCACCCGCTGGCTGAAGAAGGTTGGCGACAGCGTTGCCGTTGACGAAGCATTGGTGGAAATCTCGACTGACAAGGTCGACACAGAGATTCCCTCCCCAGTAGCAGGAGTGGTGCAAGAGATTTTGGTCCAAGAGGACGAAACCGTTGAGGTCGGGGCTGTGCTCGCCCGTATCGGTGATGGAGCCGCTGCTCCCGCCGCCGAAGCGCCGGCACCCGCTGCCACCGAGCCAGTAGTACCTGCTGCGCCCGTGGTTCCAGAACCACCAGCACCCCCTGCGCCGCCAGCGCCACCGGCACCGCCAGCTGCTGTTCCGGTTGTTGCACCACCAGCACCTCCTGAAGTAGCACCCGCAGCTCCTCCCGCTGCCGTTCCCGCTGCTGTTCCGGTTGTGGCACCAGCTCCCCCTGTGGCAGCACCTGTTGTGGCACCTGCATCTGGTAGCCGTGCAATGCCCTACGTGACTCCTATTGTGCGCAAGCTCGCTAATGACCACGGTGTTGATGTTTCGACCGTGTCTGGCACTGGAGTGGGTGGGCGGATTCGGAAAGAAGACGTCCTCGCTGCTGCTGGTGGACCTAGCGCGCCCGCAGCGACGCCTGCTGCTCCCACCTCAGTGGCAGCATCTGAACTGCGCGGAACCACCGTTGCAATGAGTCGTTTGCGCAAGGTCATTGCTGAGCGTGCAGTTGCGTCTATGCAACAGACGGCCCAGCTCACCACTGTTGTTGAGGTGGATGTCACCGAGACAGCAGAATTCCGGAATGCTGTGAAGGACCAGTTTGTGCAGAGCACCGGAACAAAGCTGAGCTTCTTGCCGTTCTTCGTCAAGGCCGCAGCGGAGGCACTCCAGGTGTTCCCAATCATCAACGCTGTGGCCGATGGAGAGAGCATTATTTATCCAGCGACGGAGAACATCTCCATCGCAGTTGATACGGAGCGCGGTTTGCTTACCCCCGTTTTGAGGTCGGCTGGCTCCCTCAGCATCGCGCAGATTGCTGCGAGCATCGCTGATCTGGCAGAGCGCACGAGAACCAACCAATTGGGACCTGATGAGCTTGCTGGTGGCACCTTCACCGTCACCAACACGGGCTCACGAGGAGCGCTTTTTGACACTCCGGTTGTGTTCCTCCCCCAGGTTGCGATTCTGGGAACCGGAACGGTCCAAAAGAAGCCTGTTGTTGTGACACACAACGGAGATGACTCCATCGCAATTCGGCAGACCGTGTTCCTTGCCCTTTCTTATGACCACCGCATCGTCGATGGGGCAGACGCCGCCCGGTTCTTGACAATGGTCAAGAACCGTCTTGAAGCCGGCGACTTTGACGCTGACCTGGGAATTTAGTTCACGAGTCCAACAAGCTAAGGGTGACGAGTAATGGCTAAGAAAGACAACAATCCAGGCAAAGAGCCTGGTCGGTTCAAGCAACTGTGGCAGATCTTTAATCTGACCCGGAAAACCGACAAGGCTCTTGTCCCGGTCCTACTTCTCACGTTAACTGCGCCCATTGTTCTGGGAGTCCTTGGTGCCATCTACTTCTCTGGCGGCAGCATTCTGACGCTCGTCCTCTACATCATCACCGCCCTGTTGCTCGGTACGTTGCTGACCCTCATTGTGCTGGGTCAGCGCGCCGAGAGGACTGCCTACCAGCAGATTTCTGGCCAGCCAGGTGCTGTGGGGGCTGTATTGCGAAGCGCTCTACGCCGAGCCTGGCAGGCAAGTGAATTCCCGGTTGCCGTGAACCCGAAGACCCAAGAGGCCGTTTATCGTGCAGTGGGCAAGCCCGGTGTTGTGTTGATTGCCGAGGGCTCCCCCACCAGAACGAAAAAGATGCTCGAGGATGAACGTCGAGCAGTGTTGCGTGCGGTGCCCGAGATCCCGATTCATTTCATTCAGGTGGGTGAGGAAACGGGAGAGACAACTTTGCCTAAATTAAACAAGAAGCTGAACTCTTTGAAAAAGAAGCTACGCAAAGCAGAAGTTCTCGCCGTGTCATCCCGCTTGAACTCACTACAGCGAAGCGGCAACCTCCCTATCCCTAAGGGAATTGATCCCAACAGGGTTCGCGCTCCTAGACCTCGCTAGCGCAGAACAAGAATTGTGCCCACGAGTCGATCGTGGGCCCCTCGCATGTCCTCGTCGCTCAGCAATGCAGGGAGCACGAGCGCAATCAGAAGTGGGCGCACAAGCGGGGCCATTACACCGAGCGCCCCACCCTTGATAGGCGCTATCCGAATGCGAAAGACCAGGTGTCCTGGGGTTCCAGCAGCAACCAACGAACTCACCGCTGACACAGCGATAAAGATCCCGAGTGTTGCCAGCGGTGAGTAGCTAAAGAACAGAACCGAGAGCCCCACGGCAATGGCCCAATCGATGCCCAACGCACCCACCCGTCGAAGGTGTGTGGGCGTCGACCGTGGACCTTTCATGGGTAAACCAAACTTTTTACCGGGCCAATAGTCTGAATCGAGAGAGCTCACCTGGTCAGTGTAGGGCCGAGGTGTAACACGGTGGAAACATTTCGGATATCGCATCGAAACTGCTACCGCATACTCTGTGATGAGGTCGAAACCTCGGCCCACTAATCCCACGACATATTCAGGAGCGAAGAGAATGTTTAAAGACTCTTCTGAGGTTCTCAAATTCATCAAAGACACGGACGTCAAATTCCTTGACATTCGTTTCACCGACTTGCCGGGTGTGCAGCAGCACTTCAACATCCCGGCTCACTCGGTCGACGAAGAATTCTTCACCGTCGGCCAACTGTTTGATGGTTCATCGATCAGAGGCTTCCAACAGATTCACGAATCTGACCTGCAGCTGATTCCCGATGTCACCACCGCCTACATCGACGACTTCCGTGACGAGCGCACGCTCATCATGGTGTTTGACATTTACAACCCCCGCAACGGTGAGATCTATGCTCGTGACCCGCGTCAGGTTGCTCACAAAGCAGAAAAGTACCTCGCCTCCACCGGCATTGCCGACACAGCGTTCTTTGCTCCTGAGGCCGAGTTCTTCATCTTCGACGATGTTCGTTATGACGTTCGTCAAAACCGCAGCTTCTACGAAGTGGACTCCATCGAGGGCGCATGGAACACCGGTCGCAACGAAGACGGTGGAAACCTAGCCAACAAGACCCCCTACAAGGGCGGCTATTTCCCCGTCAGCCCGATTGACCATATTGCCGACCTGCGCGATGACATCTGCTTGAAGCTGGAGAAAGCCGGCTTGATTGTTGAGCGTTCACACCACGAGGTGGGAACTGCTGGACAGGCAGAAATCAACTACCGCTTCAACACCATGGTCAAAGCAGCCGATGATATCTTGAAGTTTAAGTACATCGTCAAGAACACCGCTTTGCAGTGGGGCAAGACGGCAACCTTTATGCCCAAGCCCCTGATGGGTGACAACGGCTCGGGTATGCACACCCACCAGTCTCTGTGGAGTGAGGGCAAGCCGTTGTTCTACGACGAGGCCGGCTACGGTGGCTTGAGCGACCTTGCCCGCTGGTACATCGGTGGAATCCTGAAGCACGCACCTGCGCTTCTTGCTTTCACGAACCCCAGCATCAACAGCTACCACCGTTTGGTGCCAGGGTTCGAAGCGCCGGTCAACCTTGTCTACTCGGCCGGTAACCGCTCGGCTGCCATCCGTATTCCGATCACGGGAAGCAACCCCAAGGCCAAGCGCATCGAGTTCCGCGCACCAGATGCCTCGGGTAACCCTTACCTGGCCTTTGCTGCCCAGCTGATGGCTGGTTTGGATGGCATCCAGAACAAGATCGAGCCTCACGAGCCGGTCGACAAGGACCTCTATGAGTTGCCACCAGAGGAAGCAAAGTCCATTCCTCAGCTGCCAGGCTCACTAGAAGCAGCCTTGGCTGCTCTGGAAGCCGACCACGACTTCTTGACCGCCGGTGGCGTGTTCACAGAAGACCTGATCGAGACCTGGGTCACGTTCAAGCGCGAAGCCGAAATTGCTCCGATGGCTTTGCGTCCGCACCCCTTCGAGTTCGAGCTGTATTACAGCGTATAACTCCTACAGACTCTGGTGGGCTCTATCGTGGGATGGGGCCCACCAGGCTGTTAACGAGGTGTTTTCTTTCCGTAAAACATCCGCTCAAACACAGCTCTGGAGTGTCTGGTGACTTTCAAGTAGTTCTCCTCGAGGACACTCGCACTGCGCGGCGAGTACCCCATCAAACGGGCTGCACCCTCGAGAGTTTCCCGATCCAAGGGCAGGACATCCATGGTTTTACCCGAAAATAATGTCAACGCTGTGCGCACTCGAGACGCCATCAGCCACGCGGTGCGCAACTCCTCAGCGTCTGCCTGGGCCACTAAATCATGATCCACCATGGCCTCTAGTGCTCCGAGCGTTGACGGAGTGCGAATGTCGGGAAATGCGTGACCACTGTGTAACTGAATTAATTGAATGGCCCATTCGACATCGCTCAGTGAGCCTCGACCCAACTTCAAGTGTCGAGTGGGATCGGCCCCCTGCGGGAGTCTCTCCGATTCCACACGGGCCTTAATCCGTCTGATTTCTCTGGCATCGTCTTCGCCAAACGCTTCTGGATACCGAATCGGGTTGGCCATCAACAAGAAGTCTTCCATCAACACACGGTCTCCCACGAGGCCATCGGCTCGCAAAAGTGCCTGCGCTTCCCAACCTAAGGCCCACCGGTCGTAATACTGGGCATAGGCATCGAGGCTGCGGACCAACGGTCCATTCTTGCCCTCCGGGCGCAAGCCAGCATCAAGGTCGACAGGGAACAACACATCCTCACTCAGCGCCAAGAGCCGCTTTACAATGCCATCAGCTACCTGCGTGGCTCTCTCTCCTGCACCGTTATCCCTAAAGACATACATGACGTCCAGGTCGCTTCCAAAACCGAGCTCTCGACCTCCAAAACGCCCCATCGCAAGAATCGCAAACTCAACGCCATCATGAGGCTCCCTGGCCAGAGCAAGCATTCCCGCAATGAACCCCGCAGCGAGCTCTGACAGAGCCAAGCCAACGGCATTGATATCAATCACGCCGACCATGCTGGCCAGAGCCAGCCTCAACAGCTCTCGTCTGCGCAGCTGACGCAGGGCTTTAGCGGCGGACTGTGTGTCACCCTCATGGCGCTCGAGGGTGGCCCGTACTTCTTCGCGCAGTGATTCAGGGCTCCGCGGAGCAAGATCCTCATCGTTGTCCAGCCAAGCAGCACCTTCTGGAATACGACCAAAGAGCTTTGCAACATAGCTGCTCGTGGCCAAAGCGGTCGTCAACCGCTGTGCAGCACCGGAGGAGTCACGCAGCATTCGCAGGAACCAAAACGCCTCTCCCAAATCATCACTCAGTTGCCTAAAGGCGAGCAGGCCGCCATCGGGGTCGGTGCCCTCCGCAAGCCAACGAAGCAAAACAGGCAGCAGCGTCCGCTGGATGGAGGCGCTCCTGGACACGCCCTGGGTGAGAGCCTGGATGTGATTAAGCGCGCCTTGCGGATTGCGAAAACCCGATGCCTGGAGCCTCAACGCTGCTTGTTCGCTGGTGAGCTCGACACCATCTGAGGGGAGCCCAGCCACTGCGGAGAGCAAGGGGCGATAAAAGAGTCGCTCGTGCAGACTGCGGACAGCGACCTGAATCCCCCGCCATTTTTCCACCACAGCTTCGGAGCTCTCAGCGAGCTTGGTGGACCGGGCGAGCACGCGAACAGCCTCCGGATCCCGGGGCATGAGATGGCTTCTCTTCATTTTCGAGAGTTGAATACGGTGCTCCAGCACGCGTAGCACGCGATAGGCGTAGTCAAACTCCTCTGCTTCACCCCGGCCTACGTATCCGGCAGCTGCGAGTGCGGCGAGTGCTCCTAGCGTGTCTGGTTGGCGCACGCTTCCATCCATAGCCCCGTGCACCAGCTGAAGCAACTGGATGGTGAACTCGATGTCGCGGAGGCCACCTGGGCCCAGTTTGATTTGGTAATCGACGTCTTCCGGCGGGATGTTCGCTGTGACCCGTTCCCGCATGCGTTGCACTTGTTCGACGAACCCGGGCCTAGACGATGCGGCCCAAATCAAAGGCTCAATGGTCGCCCGGTAGCGCTCCCCCAGGTCTCTGCTCCCCGCAAGAGGACGCGCCTTAATCAGTGCCTGAAACTCCCAATCGCTCGCCCAGCGTTGGTAGTAGCTCAGATGGGATTCAAGCGTTCGCACTAGTGCGCCATCTTTTCCTTCTGGTCGCAGATTGGCGTCCACCTCCCACAAACCAGGCTCGACGCCGAATTCTGTGATGTACCTAGCCGTCTCCACAGCGAGCTTCGTAGCCTTCTGGATGATTGATTCCGGGTCAGCTCCTTCGGGGACCTCTGTGACGTAAATCACATCAACGTCACTGAGGTAATTCAGTTCCGCCGCTCCTGCTTTTCCCATCCCAATAATCGCTAAAGGGGCCTCGTGCTCCGGGATTCCCAGAGATGATCGGGCAATCGACAGTGCTGCGTCAATCGCGGCCCCTGCCATGTCCGCCAAGGCTCCAGCCACCCGGGAAACGACCTGAACGGGGTTTGGCGCTATGGCATCCCAGATGGCCAACCTGCAGAGTTCCGTTCGATAGGCAACCCGAAGCGCCATCGCCGCATCGTTCCCCACACGTCCCGCACTAGCCGCGTGGAAGACACCCGAATAGCCTGCTTGGTCCGGCACAGTCTTCAATGGCTTCACTACGGCGTTCCACTGGTCTGGGTGTCGTTTGAGAAAGTCACCTAGGCCCTGGCTGACGCCAGCGAGTGCGATAACCCGAGAGCGCGCTTGGGGCTTAGCAAAGAGTGCGTGAAACCTCGTGGGGTCTCGATCCAACAACCCCACCATGGTCTGGGCCGCCAAGTCAGGATCAGCGGCGAGGGAAAAATCACCAGGATCAGCCCCCAAAAGGGCTATTGCATCGCTGGCCTTGGAAAGTTCAGAAAAACCTGCACGCGCCAACACCGTAAGAGTCGAGGGCGACCGGGACATGCCTCACTCCCCCGAACTACAGCAATTCGAGATTGCTGGCTAGCTCATAGGGCGTGACCTGGGCTCGGTATTCCTGCCAGTCCCGCTTCTTGTTGAGCAACACATAGTTGAAGACCTGCTCTCCAAGAGTGTCTGCGACAAGCTCGCTCTGCTCCATCAAGGCAAGAGCGCGATCAAGGCTCGAGGGCAAAGGCTCGTAGCCAAGGGCAATCCGTTCGCCCTCGCTGAGCTCCCAGACCGTGTCTTCTGCCTCGGGAGGTAACTCGTAGTTCTCGGAGATTCCCTTGAGACCAGCAGCCAGCAAGACCGCAAAGGCGAGGTAGGGGTTGGCAGCTGAATCGATGCCTCGGTACTCGACACGGGCGCTTTGGCCTTTACCCGGCTTATACAGCGGGACACGAATCAGTGCCGAGCGGTTGTTGTGGCCCCAGGTGACGTAATTCGGAGCCTCGTGGCCACCCCAGAGACGCTTATAAGAGTTCACAAACTGGTTGGTAATCGCGGTGAATTCTGGTGCGTGCTTCAAAATACCGGCAACAAAAGAGCGTCCCACAGCAGATAATTGATATTTTCCAGCGGGATCAAAGAACGCATTCGTGTCGCCCTCAAACAGCGACAGGTGAGTGTGCATCCCGGATCCCGGGTGCTTGGCTAGCGGCTTCGGCATAAAGGTTGCATAGACACCCTGCTCAATCGCAACCTCTTTGACCACTGTTCTAAAGGTCATGATGTTGTCCGCGGTCGTGAGGGCATCCGCATATCTCAGGTCGATTTCGTTTTGACCGGGACCGGCTTCGTGGTGGCTGAATTCCACCGAAATACCGAGATCTTCAAGCATCCGAACCGCTCGGCGCCTAAAATCATGTGCCGTGCCGCCCGGAACGTTATCGAAGTATCCGGCGGAGTCGACCGGCTCTGGCCCGTCGGGCCCGTGGGAGCTTGATTTGAGGAGGTAAAACTCAATTTCTGGGTGGGTATAGAAGGTGAACCCGAGCTCAGCGGCCTTCTCTAGCTGACGCTTCAGGACAAAACGAGGATCAACAGCTGCTGGTTCGCCATCGGGTGTGCTGATGTCACAGAACATGCGCGCAGTGGGGTCAATTTCCCCACGCCAGGGCAAAATCTGGAAAGTGGTAGGATCGGGGTGCGCCAAAACATCAGCCTCGAAAGCCCGGGTAAACCCCTCAATCGACGAACCGTCGATTCCTAGACCTTCTAAGAAGGCCCCTTCGACTTCTGCTGGAGCAATGGCGACCATCTTCAAGGTGCCTACAACATCGGTAAACCATAGGCGGATGAACTTCACGCCGCGCTCTTCAATAGTCCGGAGCACAAAGTCCCGTTGTTTATCCATCAGCAATCCTTTTCAGGCTTCGTTGAAAACGCGCAAATCCTTAGCGTTAGGCTACTCGGTATGCCTCGTCTTCGCTTGGCCCTAGCCCAAACAAACCCCGTAGTGGGAGACCGTTTAGGCAACGCCACCCGCCTGATGGAGATGGCCAAGGAGGCCTATGCCAGCGGAGCCCAACTCTTCGTGACAGGTGAGTTAGCTCTCACTGGTTACCCCATCGAAGACCTTGCCCTGCGGGATAACTTTCTTGAACTCTCCAGGCAGGCTCTGGAGGAACTAGCAGTCTGGTTAGAGCGTGAGGGCATGGGCGACATGGCTGTTGTGGTCGGCCACCCCCATGGTCCACTTCCAGCCACAGCTCAGGCTGCTCTGCAACCACCAGCGCGGGCCCACAACGCGGCAAGTGTCCTGTCCGAAGGCCTGGTGCAGGCCAGCTATGCCAAGCACCACCTGCCAAACTATGCGGTGTTTGACGAGTTTCGGACTTTTGTTCCAGGGACCGAAAGCCTGATTATTCGGATGGTGGGTGTCGATGTAGGGCTGGTCATCTGTGAGGACCTGTGGCGCTCAGATGGTCCCGTTGCGACCCTGTCGGCATATCCCCTTGGTGCCCTTCTTGTTCCGAACGCCTCTCCTTTTGAGCGAGACAAAGACATCGTTCGTTTACCGCTGGTCATTACCCGCGCGAAAGAGATGAACACCCACGTTTGTTACGTCAACCTTGTGGGCGGCCAAGACGACCTGGTCTTTGACGGCGACAGCATGGTGATCACGCCCTCCGGTGAAAGAATCGCCACGGGAGCTAGGTTTGAGGAAGATGTAATCCTGGTTGACCTCGAACTACCCCCCGCGGATGATTCCGTGGCGATTCCTGCTGCA
>Ga0209491_10008300_pt1 | contig 13256 bp, 16 predicted proteins | sample BON02_FD_187213 | JGI IMG/M metagenome (GOLD analysis project Ga0209491, IMG submission 187213) | Freshwater microbial communities from Lake Bonney liftoff mats and glacier meltwater in Antarctica - BON-02 (SPAdes) (version 2) | ecosystem: Environmental > Aquatic > Freshwater > Ice > Glacier... | reverse complement strand
ACCTGGAGAGTCAGAAGAATCCAGATCGACTAAAGCGCAGTATACATGTAGACCGTATAGGTGTACACAGTACATTTGTCTATATATATGCTGTGCTGCGGGTTTTGATGATCTGGGCTAACTGCTGTTTTCTTTTAACATGTCTTTTCTTTTTAGAAAAGTAGAAGATGTGACGACAATCAGCAAATCACAGTCTCTCACTTCAGTGAGCGTAAAAGACTGCACCTTAAGAGTTCCAAACAAAACTGACAGAATAGTTGTTTGTGCAGAGTTCCTGATCATACGCCCATGGTAAATCACATCCACACGCACACGCATACGCATACCACAAATACATACATGTTCGAATTTGGTTTGGTTCAGCGAAATGAGTACACGTGACACTTTGATTGTCCATAGGAGTCAGATGAAGTCCTGTTCTTCTTAATAAAGTCGCCCAATCCATCCAGTTGTCTTGAGAAAGCCAGTCAATGTGTTGTACTGGAATACAGGCTATTCAAACATTTACTGCAAAAATTGAACTGAGGGTGTAAAAGTGCATTAGTGATAGTTAAGAAATTACTATTTAACAAGTGTATTTTTCTGATGTTGCAGTTCGGACACCTTCAAATGCACTCTGGTCTGAAGGGTCTTATTCATGGAGCATCTGTGTTCGACTCCTTCCTCAGTCCACGAGAAGGTAGGATGTGGGCTAGGCCCATTCCATCGTACATTGTCGACATCCTCTCGACCTTCGTCAGCCCATCTGTCTGCCTTTTCGTTGAGAAACTAACCCCTATGAGCTCTGATTTTGATAAACATGGTGAAGAGGCCCAGACTCACCCTTTGGTGGAGAACCTTGATGATGCGGGCGAGTATATCTCCGTCTGGGGAATGTCATAGGAGGGGATCCTTGCCCTCCCCCAACCAATTCGAGGCTACTGTCATGAGTCCTTTGGAATCCGTGAGAACCGCAATAGGTTGGTCGTGGGTGAGGGAATCTTCAAGAGCCAGACATGCTGCCGCAAATTTGTCCTTGCTGGACAAGCCTCCACAGACGCCTCCCCCAACTCTGCAGCATCAACCTCCTTTGGTATTGTGTCTGTAAAAACCTGCTCCTATTCTGGTGCTGCCTTTCAAACCGTCTTTGGCATAGATAACCCCAAGTAATTTAAAAAAATTCAAAATCACTTTGGCATTTGAGATTACTTTAGTGATTTCTTAAAATTGCATATTACTATTTAACAAGTGTATTTTTCTGATGAAAACAATTCCCCCCGCGCGTGCCTTGATCTGTTCCTTGTGCATGCTTGCACAAACTGAACTGATCATGTTTAAGTAGAATGTTAGCCTGATAGGCAACTCCACCACTGTGGGCGCACATGCGGGTCCATTGGGGTGCATGCGTGCTTCACCACGTGTGGGGGCACGCGTGCTTCCATTGCATGCACTATTGTACAATATGCACAGCGCTGCTGTATGAATACATGCATGCCTCATGCACAAGGCAGATTGATTGCGCGTGTACTTTCCCTGTTTGTCATGCCTGTTAATAACAACAAATCTGCCCATGGTTGTTATCACTGTATGTGCGGAAATACTCTCGCTATACCCCATGCCCCTTCTCTCTCTCTCTTCTGCCCAACCTCCACAGTCTTCCCTCTTACCAGGCTGATGCGCACAAGGAGGGAAACTTCCCTCCGCGTGTGTCATGTGTGTATCTGCGCGCGTGTGTGCGTGTGCGTGCTTGAGTGCGTGCGTGTCACGTGTGCGTCTGCGCGCGTGCGTCTGTGTGCGTGCGAGTGTGTTCTGGTGTGTGTGTGTGCGTGTGTACGTGTGTGTGTCTGCGTGCGTGTGTGCATATGTGTCTACGCGTGCGTGCATGCGCGTGCGTGCATGTGTGTGCGTGCGCGAATGCCATGTGTCTGTATGCGTGCGCGTATGCGCGTGTGTCTGTGTGCATACGTGTGTGTGAGTGTCTGTGTCTTTCCCTTCTATCTACAATATGTTCCCAGGAACCTGACAAGTGACATGACACCTCTCTCAAAACGTTGGAGGGTCCTTCATGATTGTTTGGGTCTAGAACATCTTGGTTACATACCATAATGCTCGAGACCTCAACATACATGAGCATTTGTGTGAGTATATGTATGTGTGTATGCTAGGGTGCATGTCTACACCAGTGTATGTACATGTCACTCACACACATTGTCACAACACACACCTACATTCACATACACACGCACACACATACACACACAGAACACTATGCGGTGTTTGTTCACACGACTCTTTAGGCGAATCAGCTCCTCCGAGTTAAATCCACAATCCTGTGTCCTTTTGCTTTATTTAGTTTTGTTTTGTCATTTTGTTCATGTGCGCATGTATGTATTTGTTTGTAGTTTTCCTTTATTATCTTTAATTTGTTGGCGGGTGGCCGCTTTTTCTAACTACCAAATCGTTCATGGGTTACCCCTGTCCCCTTTCGCTCACCCTGACTCCCTTGTATGTTGGTTCTGAAAACACAAGACTATCATGAGTGTCTGTGCTGAGGGGGATCAGACGTGGGGGAACTCGAAAGGCTATTTAGTGGCTGAGGATGCACTTGCGTTATTCCAGGGATGCGAACCAACCGGTCAACCTGTAGAGTGTTAACCTCAGTTGACACGTAGAGAGGTTCTGGGTGGTGACGTACCTTTGGTAGGACCGCAGGAAGAGCTACGCGGCCCAAGTGGATAAACTCCTAGGGGGTTTACATCGAGCCCAAGGCGGAAGGCGAAGTACGGATGTTCAGGTTTTATAACAACAAACAAACAATCGAACTAGCAATCGATTTTTGGCGATTTTTGGCGATTTTTCCTAGAATACCCACCAAATCAAAATAGAGGAGGGGAGGAGTGACCTCGGCGAGTACACATTTTTAATTCTTTGGACTCTTCTTCTCTCTCAGAGTTTTATGGACAACCGTGAGGTAGTCTGCTTTACCCGAGTGTGAAAACCCAACCTTACCACTCTGAATTGATGATGGCTTTTATTACTTGAAACAGTAATTTAGTACCCTTGCTTGAGGGTCTATGTAGCTCAAATCCATGTAGATTTGAGTTCTAGGTTTTTGGAGTTTTTGCCTGAATAGAACCAACGACCTCGAAATTAAGAATCCCGCGCTTTGACCAACTAAACTAGTTTTACATTGTCGCGGAATAGTCCCGGTTGCCACAATGACTCCCTTACCACTTCAAAAACAAGTTCGTACATTCTACATAACACGCCACACCTCTTCCACAAAACATTCCACTCAGCCCACAATCACATTTAATTAAAAATCAAAAAAATTAAAAAAAGAAAAAGAGAAAAAAAACAAAAAATCAGCAAAGAGGGGGAAAAAAAGATCACAAAATCATCACTACATTCATTCAGTCTGCCAACATACGCATAAACCACCTCAAAACAACAATCATGTGTCCAAGGTCCATTGCACGAGTGCCCTCGGGCCGGGCACTTCCGGGCTACCCTATTACTGCGCACAACGTGTATGCGTTCCTGATGAAATTGAAGGGCTAGTGGTGTGGTGGCATAACAAACAAAAACCAGAAATACACACGGGAAAGTTGGTCAGGACTTGGAAGAATTACTATTTGCATATTACATTTCGTGTTGAACCATCAGCAATCATTAGTAGACTTTTAATCGTGTGGTCGTAGGTCCGAATCCCGACTTGACATAGGCCGCACCACACAGAACTCATTTTGTTCCCCTCTTCGGTATCCTCGAGCTGCTCCTTTCACGTGCTTTTGCCTTTAGATGCACTTTACATGTCACTTTTTGTGGTCCCACAGGCACCACACAAGTTAAAGGTGGTCCAAGAAAGTGTATCATGTCACGCGAGGTTCCAGAACACACAAGAAACAAAGAAGTTATAGATACTGCCAGCGTAGTCTCGTGGTTTCGAGGGTCGCTTCTCATTGCAGCGAACTGTGTTCGATTCCAGGAACTTTCTAGCTTCAAAGTCGGAGAAAAGGGAGCTCGTGCCCAAAAAGTCTGAAAACATGGCAAATTTCAAAATTTGTGAATTAGAAGACCTGCAAAAAAATGTGGCTGCGCAGTGCCGACTTCCAACAAAACACGTTGTTTAATCGACTGTCGCTACTGCGCAGTGGCATTCTGTTTGCAAGTCCCGAAATAGTGTGTAGACCTAGATTGGACTCTCCTCTACACTTTGATTTTCAAAACATATATCAAATTCAAATGAGACAATGAAGTGCTATCGCTCGGCGTTTGCCTCCCGCAGCCCTGCTCGAGCGCTGGCCGCAGGTTTGCCGAGTCAAGATCAGGTTTCCAGTACTACCAGCACATAGGGCTTCCAGCAAAGCTACTAGACTATTTCTTGCGAAGCAATAAAAGCAACATCAATCATCAAAACCAACGAATTGGTCTGAAATTATTTTTCCCAGTGAATTTGCTATATGTTCCTAATATCAAGATGTAGAGGAGACTGAGATCTAGGTCTGTGCACTTTTTGGATACTTGCGAAAAGAGAACCGCTGCGCAATGGTGACTTCCGAAAAAAAACGTGTTTCGCCCGCAGAAAAAATTAGAATTTGGCATTGCACAACGCTTCTCTTTTTGCAATTACCCAAAAAGTGTACAGACCTAGATCTCAGTCTCCTCTATGTTGTGACATTAGGAACGTATAGCAAATTCGCTCGGAAACGTAATTTTCTAGCGCTCGGCGTTTGCTTTCCGCAGCCCTGCTCGAGCGCTGGCCGCAGGTTTGCCGCGTCAAGATCACGTTTAAAGAACTACTGACGAATTGTTTCGTTTGCACAACAAAAAAATTGATGAAATGCGTTGTAAACTGGATTCCACTGAGAATCTGCGTTCGTTCGAGAAATACCGAACCCCACCTTAAGGGTGGACCTGAACTCTCCGAAAAATTAATCCGGAAGGTTCTTTCCCCGCCACATGGCAATCTTGGTGAACCCAGCACAAGGCATACTCTTCGCTCACTGCGCATTTGATGTTGCCCTGTCTCCACCACGCTTTCCAGCGAACTGACTGCCCTTTGCCTCCTTTTTTATCCGTCTTCTCTCCTGCTTTGGGGTTGGCTTGCTTGCTGCGGTTTGAGAAGATTTCTTTTCCACGTGGATGTGGGGTAGACTCGTGGATGCGGGGTAGACTCGTGGATGTGGATTCGACTCGTGGATTAGACTCGTGGATTAGACTCGTGGATGAGACACGTGCATGGGACTCGTGGATGCGGTCTATTTGCAATTGGTTGTATCACATTAAACGTTCTTACCAAAAAATAACGAGTGTAAATTGTCGTATTTTCCCGATTTCTTCATCGCATAGTACGCCCAGACAACATATTTCTCGGATGAGACTCCAAATACCTTCTTTTGAGAAAGATAAATGTTTTTTTCCTCTTCTTTCAGTTTGCACAGTGCCTCGAATTCGAAATGATTCGATGCAAGACTTAAAATTTCGACGCTCCAAGCACTTGTGGCATCCCAACTTGACACAGAAAACTGCACCGCCGACGGCGGTAGGTGGATGCGGAGATGTTCCCCACCTGTTTCTGTGAAAAGTTACGTTCTGCCTCACGTATTTCGCGCTGCTTCTGGATGCTGTACTCCAAGAATGCACTGTCGCGTTTTTCGGTCCACGCCTTTTGAAGGGCGAGCAACTTGAATTCGTCCGTGCTTGGAGAAACGTCTTCCATTTGCTCCAGCTTCTGCCATTCGTGATACATGGCCATGTGCGCCTGCTTTTGTATGGCCTGAAATTCCGCTTCGTTTCGCTTCTCAATGATTCCAGCGGACTCGCTGTCAACAGGCACGCCAATGTCCAGCAGAATAGGTCGGTTTCATATTTACATTATTCCAGTACCAAAACAAATCTGACTGTATCATCCTACCTGGTACATTTCGCGAACTGGATGAAGTGTGCTCAGAAGTGCCAGAAGACAGCCGGGTGTTAAGAGTGCGCTGTTTATGGTTCCCGACCTCTGATTGCCTCCAATCCTGGCTCACTAGACAACATCACGAGTTCACCATAGTCTGACGCAATCTGCCCCCATATGATTGTTTTTGGTACTTTGTCTTGTCCTCTCCTCCTAAAAGAGCGTGACAAAGCGGAAGTAAGCTCGATCAGAGGTGGTATGAGGGCAGGTTGCGTCAGACCATGGTTGACTCGTGATATTGTTTAGACTGTATAGTTCCGGAGGAGATGAGCCAGGTTTCGGGGCAAATGTGTATTTTGTGCCAGGTTTCGGGGCAAATGTGTCAAATGTGTATTTTGTGCACTTTTTGACACTATGTCTATAGTACAAAATTTCATCCCTTCGAATATCGAAAAAAATCTTCAAACGATTTCTCGTGAAGGTGTCCTCTGTATCGTAGTACAATTTTCAGTTGAGTACAACTTTTGTCTGTATCGATTTTTGAGCTTCCAAACAAGTACCCCTCATTTCGACTTCGTCACAGCGCCAACGAAAAGCTGTTCAACGTATTTGTTCCGCATCTCTCGATAAACAGTGACTCGAGATATTTGTACTAAAAATAACCGTTTCAACCGATCGAGAATTTTCGATAGCAAAACAAAAATCAAATTCCATTCAAGAACTGGAAACACCTAGTTTACACCGGGAATCGAAGTCTGATCTGCTGACAGAAAAATTTGAATGTTTTTTTTGATTCGCATGGATACGAAAGAAAAAGAATTCTGAATCGGAATATGGTATTGGGCCTCGTTCCGACCCCTGCGAAACACGTTTTGTTGGTACATATCAACCTGTCACAGGTGCTGAACATCCATCCAAGATCAAAAATGAAATATAAATTTACACACAAACAATTCAGATTTCCAAATGTGAATGTTGAACACCGATAGCATACTTGGCAGATACATTGTGTCAAGGGCGTGAGGTCTCTAGTTCGAGACTGTGCAATGATTGGAAATCGCAATCACAAAGGCAACGCTGTAACTGCTAGGTCACCGATGTAATATCCTCTTGATCAACACATGTAGAATGCTTTGTATTTATTGCAGGCGTCATCGGGCCATTTTACTACAGTGGAAATGAATGCAATTGAACGAACACTAAACAACTCGTGTTCGCAAAGCCTTGCCCGCAAAAGGGATTCATAAAAACGTACAATTTTTTTTCCCAAACATTTCAATTCAGGTTGAATTTTATTGGTACCAAACCTCAGTTTGCTGAGATATTCCAGTATTACATTACCGAGGCACAAATCATCCAAAATTGAGGTTTCAGGTCCATCCTTAACTTGTTTTGTGCGACACCGTGTTGCTTTGTTTTATTAACCCGAGGGTGAGGAAGATGGGCGCGCGGCAAGCGGAGGGGCTTTAGCCCCGCAGCCGCCGTGCGCCACAGGAGTCGGACCAGAGAGCCTTGGATGTTGCCCGTTTTCTGGTCATTTTATTTGAGTGTGTCTTCTTTTCCCCTTCTTGTTTTTCTGTTTCTGAGATCGGACTTCTTTTCCCCTTCTTTGTCTGATCTCAGAATGGGCGGGAATATAGGCTTAAAACCAGGAAATTCGGGTTCACGACGCTCCAGAGGTGTGGAAAACATTGTCTGATTTCAACAAAAGAGGGAAAAAAAGAAAAAAATGGGATGTCTGATCTCAAAAAAAGTCGAACAAATGGGATATGACGTCGTAAAGACAATAGAAAACCGCCAAAAAAAAGGGTCTGGTCCGACTCCTGTGGCGCGCGGCGGCTGCGGGGCTAAAGCCCCTCAGCTTGCCGCGCGCCCGAAACGAGGCCTCCAGTTGCCCTGATATCTTCATCAGAACTCTCCGCTTGTACTATGTCGCTAACTCCCCCGGTTCACCCCTTTCCCATCTTCTTGACAGACACAAAAAACGTGTAGGACGTAGTGCAATTCCAGCAAGGTCATGCCCAGGGCCAGTTCGGTATCAGTGGGGAAGTATCGTAGAGTTGGAAGTGCCTCCCGACGAAACGCCAGGATTGATGACACTCCACCCCCTCAACACCAACGTATTACAGAGTATCACGTATGCTAAATCACCATACCCACCCGACAGATCCAATCTGGGACAAAACAAACTAATGCTTTCGACACGAGTATGGCTAGTCCTTCCAGACAGCATAACTTCGCAGTGAGGGTCTCTCCTAGATACATTATCAACTGTTGCAGAGTTTGGGCGCTCACGCAGACCGCTGAGTTTGGGCGCTCCCGCCATAGAGTCTGGCTCCCGTCGAGTTTGGGCGCTCCCGCCAAGTTTGGGCGCTCCCACCAGAGACAGCCATGAAATCCACTCTGTAGGTTCGAGTTTAGGCGCTCCAGCCGAGTTTAGGCGCTCCCACCGAGTTTGCGCGCTCCCGCCAGAGACGGTCATGAAATCCCCTCTACAGGTTCGAGTTTAAGCGCTCCTGCCGAATTTGGGCGCTCCCGCTGAGTTTGGGCGCTCCCACCAGAAGCAGCAGGAATCTCATCTCTTAGGTGGTGATGACCTGTATTTACATGCATACATATGTGTGTTGGTTTGTCAGTATTATCAGACACTCATTGTTTTATGCTCAGTTTGGGGCTTGGACACTCAGACTCGATTGAGCAGACACGGGTTCAGGCATAGTTCAGGCGGGGTGCTGCGACACATCTCAACATCGCTGGCAATCAATGAATGAGGATTGGGCGTATATAGTTGATTCATGACTTCATGCGCAGTAGTGAGGCTTTTTGGGGCAGGAATGAGTTTGGGATGACGTGACATTTTTGTTTTCACAATCAACTGTAATAATGGTTCCAACCGTCGACTATTGAAATAAATATTATATTTGATTTTTAATCTCATTCACTCGTCCACATTCGCTCACTGGGGCAGCTTGAAAGACACCGTCACCAGACACGTCACGTTAGAGTCTCTAATGTGACGTACCAAAGAAAGAAGAAGGATTGATTCTTGCTGGTGAGATGCCCTACGCTGTCTCAGTAGTTCCTAGGCTTTGTATGATAAATCAAAGATTAAAGTTCAGCGATTCCCTAGCTACAGGTGGGGTTGATGGAGTAGACCTGACGCAGATCACGGTAGCTCTTATTTTTATAGCAAAGTTGACCAAGGAACAAAACAGCATGGAGTGTCGTTGCGATGTCATTCTTCCGCCGATTTGTACCAAAAATGTACCAAAAAAAATATTTCCAGTAGGCCGGAGCCCAATTCACTGAACATCGACATTTTGACTTCTGTCTTGCCTATCCTAGTGGGGGAGCACCATTGCATCAGACACTACGTTCCTCCGTAGTTAGGGAGACTTGATCATCGGGACTTGTTAGCCTGAGGATGCATGTCAGCCCACAAACATTGTGAACTGTTGTTACCGGCTAGCAAGTCGTTCATAATCTAGGTCACGGTTGGCAACAGTCCGGAACACTGAGTTTTTTGGATCCTAAGTAATGAATTGGGACTTAGTCCGGTGATTAAGTTGGGTTTTCGCGACCAAAGAAAGAAATGAAAAAACAAACAGAGCCTCGACTGTCGCTATCTGAAAAAAACCAGTATGTGGTTTGTTTGTTTCTTGATTATCGAGAGATAAGCTACTTTGGCACAAGAAACAAGCACATCCCAGCGAACACTCTCCAGGAGATTGGAGTGCTAGATTATGGGGTGGTACGACTGCTAATGCGCATGCTTGGAGTGACTACCTGCGAGCCCCGGCACACAGGCCCAGTGTCTTCTAGTCCTACGTGTAAAAAGAAACATGCACAATAGCTACTGTGCCCAGCGAACTGCTGTTCTAAAATCTCATTCCAGCACCTCGCAGAAAAATCCAGGGTTGTCAAAGATTCAGGGTTGTCAAAGATGATGGGTTTAGAAGTGGAAATGCTGAATTTATTTCGAACACGTACATCGTCATAGGCGAAATCGTCGCAGTCTTTGGAGAGACAGCGACAATGGGGTCTCAGGGTGACGTCTGTGAGTTTAAAAGGGTTGCAAAGAAGCAAAATGCGACCAAAAGTGATGTACAAAAATTCCAGTTTTACGTAAGTGGGAGTAATCCAGAAAACCAATGACAACTTCTCATAGTGCCTTGTGAACATTTAGAACTGGCCCTATTCATGGAGATCACCTCATCCCTCCAACGTTCGCTGCAAATTTGATCTGAATGTAAAGGCGTGGGGCAATCCGTGAATCACACCTGCTGTAGCGACACCAAAATACCGAGTTAGAGTTCATCATTGTGCAAGCAATGCAGGAAGACGACGATGGCAACACCCTCACCAATGTCAAACCAGATGTGGCTGCAGTATTATGTGCGAAACGTGAAATGCAGCCAGTCGAATTCATTAGATATCAGTATACTGATCAATCTGAACACTTGAAAAAGTTCTTTGAGTGTAAGTGCTGCCTTCACGTTCCTGTGTCAACCTCACATTGCTCGAGAGGCTTGAAGCAGCACCAAAACAATCATCAGGCTTTCCGGAAATGAGGCAGCCCCAGGACGAGGCATTGTTGACAGTAAAAACTGGAGGCATAGCCCAGCAATGGGTGGTCAACAATATCAAGATTGCCACTGGCACCTTTGTAACAATCCAGCTCAAAAACAGAGAAATAACAGTGGATGAGAACTGACTTGTGTTTGATGCGACATCCAATCGCTTGAGTTTACAGCGACTTGGTTTCTTTGGCGACATTGCTCTCAAGCGTCCAACACTTACGTGGCACCCCTGTTGTCTTGGCATTAAGCAGCACCCCTGTGACAAGCTTGAGAGACCCATGCTTTATTTGTGCGACAACTAAGCGCTGATGAAAGCTGACTAAAAGCTATAATGGCATTGGTAGGCAAAGGCAAAATTTGATTTAAATTGCTGTTATTACTGCAAACAGTAGTTTAGAACCCTTGCTTGAGGGTCTATTTGCTCAAATCCTTGTGAATCTGAAATGACGTGTTTTCGGCCGGAATCGAACCGGGGACCTGCAGATAACTAGATTTCTTAAGTGCCGCGCTCTTCACCACTGAGCTAAGATGACGGATGAATCACCGAAAATTCTTTAGTACCCTCAGCAGGAGCACCAGACGCAGACATTTTACGAGAAGCAATCGAAGAGCTCCGAAAACGAATAACAGCAGGAGCAGCGACGTTTCAGGTTTTAGTGAAAGCGCATCGAAGAGAACTTGCAAAAGAAGAAGCCAGCATCCAAGCATACAAGGCTATTTCCAGCAAAGACGTTCCCACGGAATGGCGCGACAGGTCATATCGAGCAGTCTTCACATGGCAAGAGCCTCACTGGTAAGGAGGTGCAGTGAGCTATCAAGATGAAAAATCGATGTGGAACAGCGGGGTGCACAAAGCGATTAAACGAGAATCAACAAAAGAGGAGGTGCACAAGCACTGGCATCGTGTGACAGGAGCTTGGAAACAAATCTGAAAACAATGACAACGAGTCGATGTAAGCTATGACCAGAGTATGGTAACAGCTCTACGGCATTACACATAGATGGATGAGGAGATCTTCAAAAGGACTTGTATCAAGGAGAAGGGGAAAAGGGGAGGCACCCACCAGCCTTACCCTGTCCCTGATTAAATGACCTGTGGTGTCCGGATCCGCACCCTCTACCTTGACTACGTCGCTGGTTATACCAATCCTCTTCTCTTCCTGTTCGAATGGACCTACAGCTACTGCGTTGACCAGGCTACCATGGGCTTGTGCCCTATCGGTTACGTCGTCTGGGCGAATCAAAGCTCGTTCAGCCACATAGGTGAGGGTCCTGCGTGCAGGAATGATGGTAAAGCTTCTTCATATCTAAGGTCCCAAGTTCTTTGAAATCGTCCACTACCCACCACAGAAGCAAAGTAACACTTTCTTTCTTTCTTACTTGTTTTGTACAAAAAAGAAAGAAAAAGAAAACCCCCAAAGAGATGTGCACCTGCATTCGTGGCGACTTCGTGGTTTTGCTTTTTTGGGTTTCTGTTTGAGTGTGACTGCGTGGCATTTTCAGGTTTGTCTCTCTTTCTCACAGTTTTGATAATAGATGAGAGTTTTGCTGTGTTTCGTTGACCAACTCTGCCATTACACAACGCATTCCAGTGTATGGCAAGCTGAGATCCCCTTTGAAGGGGATGACTTTGAAGATTTCGTTGAGTACACATTACCAAGAAAAACCCGCCAAAATGGCAGGAAAATGACCTCGTTTGGGGGGGACACGGCCAAGCTCGCAGCTTGGGTGGGCCGTGAACTGGGTGGCTCGGCTCCGCACCAGTGCAGATAAGCGGATGTGGTCTGGACGGCGCGCTGTCGTGATGGTGCGATGAGCTGCTGTGGGTGGTGGTCGCTCTGCGCTTATCCGTCGTTCCTCGTGACGGGCAATTGGGCTGCTGGCCACGAAGGGTATCCCCCTCCGGATTGCAGCGGACAGGTAGAAGGGCAGAGCTTCTTGGCGTCAAGTTGGGCTTCCCGCGCAGTCGCTGCCGCGCCGTCGTTTCAGACGTGCTTTGCGTGCGTTCATATGTACATTTTGTATGCGTGTGTATATATATGTGTATGTGTGTATGTGTGCGGACATGTATATATATATATATATGTGCATGTGTGTATGTATATGTATATGTATGCGTTTATACACATGTGTATGTGTATGTGTATGCATATCTGTGCATAGATTGTGGGTCTCAGTATCAGTGCTTCAGCGTGTGGACGGTGTAATGCATGCGCATGTGTGTTCGTGTACATATGTATGTGTATGCATATGGATGTGGGTATATATATAGGTGCATTTTTTTTGCAGTGAGTGTTGCATGCACTTTGGAACAGGTGTTTTGGACACTAGTGCATGGGCAGGTGTGTGCGTTACACAGGTGTGTTTTTACGCTAACGTACACATCTGCGAACACACTCGCTGCAGGTTGTGCACATATGTGTATATTTATACATTTGTGTATATGCATGCATATTTATATGGATGGGTACGTGCGTCTATGATATTGCTTGACACGTTGAGGCGTTGTTGCTAGGATTTTCTATCTGTGCATACGTGTGAATATGCATGCGTATGTATATGTGTGTGCATGTATGCGTGTATAGGTGCATGTGTATATATATGTATATGTATATGTGTATGTCTGTGTATATGTATTCATACACATTTATATACACGCGCGTGTGGGTGTACATATGCACTCGTGTAGGCGCATTTTGTTTATTTGTACTATCCAATCTCTCTGCTACATGCGCGTGTATCACAGGTGTTTCTTAACACCTGCATGCGTGTGTGTGGGGGAATTGGAAGTGGGG
>Ga0209491_10008298_pt1 | contig 13257 bp, 8 predicted proteins | sample BON02_FD_187213 | JGI IMG/M metagenome (GOLD analysis project Ga0209491, IMG submission 187213) | Freshwater microbial communities from Lake Bonney liftoff mats and glacier meltwater in Antarctica - BON-02 (SPAdes) (version 2) | ecosystem: Environmental > Aquatic > Freshwater > Ice > Glacier... | reverse complement strand
CCACCACTGTAAATGACGCTCCGGGACAACCGTTACTTGTTGGCGTAACAGTATAAGTTGCTGTTTGAACGGTATTTGTTGGATTAGTTAAAGTTCCTGCAATAGTTGTTTGAGCATTTGCTGCAACGCCACCAGTAAGTCCTCCCGTTACAGTTGGAGCAACCCAAGAATAAGTCGTTCCCGCTGGAATGCTATTTAAAGAAGAAGCTGCTGGAGTTACCGAAAATAAAGAACCACTACATATTGTACTTGCAAAAGATTCCGTAATAGAAGGTCTTGGTTTTACTGTAATTGTGTAGTTGTATGTTGTTCCTGCACAAGCTGAACCGCCACTTGTAGAAGCTGTTGCAACATAAGTTATGGTTATTGCAGAAGCTGTTGAATTAACTAATTGTTGAACAGGAATAGTGTTGGTTCCATTGGTTACAACACCGGTTATTCCAGCTGGTTGTGTAGCAGTCCAATTAAACGTAACACCACTAGAAGTACTGCTTAAGGTAACTAAAGCACTCGAATCTCCAGAACAAACAGTTTGAGGAGCAGGCGTAAAAACGACAGATGGGGAAGGATTAACTGTAATGGTAACCGTAAAAGGAATACCTGAACAATTTCCTGATTTTGGCGTAACATTGTAAGTCAATGTAGCAGAAGAGTTTGTTGCGTTTGTTAATGTCTGACTTATTGGGCTTGAAAGATTTGTTCCTAAACTTCCTCCCGTCACTGCTCCAACCGGATTACTCACTGGAGTTGGCCATGAATAAGTTGTACCTATTGGTACTTTATCAGAAGCATTAGTTCCACCACCATTAGTTGGTGTTACGCTAAAAGATGTATTAGAACATATTACATCTGTTACATTTGAAATATTCGGAGTTGGATTTACAGTAACGGTAACCGTAAAATTAGCTATACAATTATTCGGTGAGGTTCCCGATGCTGCTGTTACATTATAGACAACATCAATAGCTGCGATTGTAGAATTAGTTAATGTTTGACCAATTGCAGCAATTCCTGTCGTTTGATTACTAGCTCCAGAAATACCGACTGGATTAGTTACTGTCCAAGTATAATTGGTATTTAACGGAATACTATTTGGGGATGTACTTGTGGGTGTTCCTAAAAATAAGCTACCACTACAACTTACAATTGCATAATTTGCAATTAATGGTTTTGGATTTACCGTCACGGTAATATTAAAAGTTGCTCCAACACAATTACCTGCGACACCAGATGTTGGTGTTACCGTATAAATTATGGTTTGTGCCGTATTTGATGTATTGGTTAATGTTTGACTTATTGTTGAAATTCCTGCAACTGAAGAGGCTACTTGTCCTGTAACATTGGGATTTGGATTAACAGTCCATGTGTAAGTAGTGCCAGTTGGAACACTATTTCCGTTTCCGCTTGAAGGCGTAACAGAAAATGAAGTTCCAGAACAGATGGCTGATGGACTTATTGCCGAAATAATAGGTTTCGGATTTACTGTTATTGTAAATGTCTTTGAAGGACCTGGACAACTAACACTTCCGTTAGTAAATGTAGGCGTCACTGTTATCGTTGCTATTACAGGAGAAGTTCCAGTATTGGAAGCTGTAAAAGATGGTATACTTCCCGTTCCTGAAGCCAATAACCCAATACTAGCTGTATCATTAGTCCATGCATAAGTAAAAACACCAGCAGTATTGGTAGTTAAAAAAGTAATTGCTGCTGTTGCATTGCCATTACATACTATTTGCGAAGTAGGCTGATTCACTTGACCAATTGGGTTTACCGTGATGGTAAAAGTTTTAGAAGCACCAAGACAATTTACACTACCATTGACAAGGGTAGGTGTTACAGTTATGGTTGCTGTTACAAAAGTATTTCCGTTATTAACTGCGGTAAAAGAAGGTATATTACCTACACCTGAAGCTGCTAATCCAATACTAGTTGTATTATTTGTCCAAGTGTAATTTGTTGTTCCAACAGTATTTGTGGTAGCAAATGCAACAGCTGTAGTGGTGCTTCCATTACATAACACTTGATTGGCAGGACTTGTAACTTGCCCAAGCGTATTAACGGTAAACAAAGCTGTAGTTTGACAACCATTAGAATTGGTATAAGTTATTGTTGAAGTTCCAGCGGCAACTCCTGTTACAATTCCTGCAGCGCTAACTGTTGCAATAGCGGTATTTGAGGAAACCCACGGGTTTGTAGTTGCGGGCGTAAGACTTCCTATTAAGGCAGGCGTTTGCCCTATACAAGCAAACAATGTTCCTGAAATAGTTGGCAACTGATTAATGGTAAAAGTTACATTATTAGCCACAGTAGTTCCACATTCATTGGTAACCGACAAAGAAACCGTGTAGGCTCCAAAAGTGGCGTAAGTAACCGTTCCTGGAGTTGCTAAATTAGAGGTATTGGGAATTCCTCCTGGAAAACTCCATGCATAAGTTAAAGTGCTTGACGCTGGTGCACAGCTATTTATTTGAGCCGTCGGATTTATTGCGGTTGTGCCTACCGTTTGACAAATTGAAGCAATAGGGTTTATTGACACCGTGGGTGGTTTCTTGACTGTTACTATTTGAACGACAGAAGTTACAGAACCGCAGGAGTTGGTTGTAGTAAGTGTTATAGCATAAGTACCTGGTGTTATTAAATTGAAAGATGGACTTGCTGATGTTGCAGAACCCGTTGCATAATTCCAAACAGGTGTACCGCTTCCGCAAAAACCAGCAGTGGGGACTACATTCCATAAATAGGTTGGATTGCCTGGACAAACATTGGTTAAATTAGTAGTATTTGTTGTGGTTACGTTTAGAGGCGTACATCCTTCTATGGTGTTTAAAGTAAATTGTGGGAGTAACGGAGATTCAATACAGATTTGTTGTGTTTTTATTGTTGTACCACAAAAGTTTTGAGCAGTTAAGGTTACCGTGTATGTTCCAGCAGCTGAAAATGTGTGATTTACGCTTGGGGTGTTATTCACAAATCCTGTAACAATAATATTAGAAGACCCACTTGAAGGATCACCAAAATCCCATTTGAACTTTGCTTCCTTAACACATCCGCTTACAAATCCTAAATTCGATGTGTTTGTAAACGAAACATTTGTATTGACACAGGCTGTTATAGGTGCTGTAAAATTAGCTATTGTTTTAGAAATTGTGTTTCCGCCGTCAACTTGTGCCTCTGTCGTGCTGCATGCATTTGTAACTGTCAGTTTTATGAGAAATTTTGGTAATGGGCAACTGTTTGTTGCATAACTATAAGGAACAGGATAGTTTTCAGATAAAGATGGGTTAGCCGAATTGTAATATAAAGTTGTAACCATAATGTCTTGATATAAAGTGAGTGGAGGAAAACCATCACCATAATCAACTGAATAGGTTGTACCTGGCGAATTTTTCCACCAAAGACCAATGCTATATTGAATAATACCAGTAGGTAAGCACATATCTGTTGTGCTTCCAGGAGTTAAAATTCCTGCTGCTGGATTTGAAATATTCTTAACGATATAATCCTTTGAAGTGGAGCACCCATTAACGCCTACAGCTGTAATTCTCATAGTATAAACTCCCAACTGGTTGTAGATATGAGAAATTGGAAAACTCACATTACTCTCAATATTTGAATTTGCAACATCCCAATTTATTGAATAAGAGGCTACACAATTAGTTGCGGATATATTACCGACGGTAATAGTATAAATTTGATTTGTAGGTGAAGCACTTTGACAATTATTAAACTGATTTGTAGATGAAGTTGCATTTGGATCCTCAAAATTAATATCTGGTTTTTGTTTTATATTTACCGAACGTGTTTTAGAAATTGTACAACCATTACCTGTAATTGTTAAAACAACAGTAAAAATTTGTGTTCCGCAACCAAGTGAAGTATATATATGGTTTGGATTCGACTGCGTAGAAGTTTCTCCATCGCCAAAATTCCATACGTAAGTAAAAGGCCCCGTGCCCGTAACTGTCGAATTAAAAGCCACACTCGTTCCAGAACATTGATTGTCTGTAAATGTAAAATCAACAACTGGCAAAGCTTTTACTGTAAATAACGCACTCGCAACGCAACCATTATTGTCTGTATAAGTAATTGTGGTTGTTCCCGTAGCAATTCCCGTTACCAATCCACTTGCATTTACTGAAGCCACTGCTGTACTTGATGAAACCCATGGATTTGTTGTGGCAGCAGTTAAACTACCTGTTAATTGCGAAGTTGTACCAAAACAAGTGTTTAAAGTTCCTGTAATTGTTGGTGCCGCATTTACTACTACTGTTGCGGTACCCGATACTGAAATTGGCGTCAGTGGCGTCGTGGAATCTTGAACCGACGTTAATGTGTAATTAAAAGTTCCTGCCGCAGTAGTACTAACCGAAATTGTAACTAAATTACTTGATGCTGTGGTTGTAATAGTTTGAATTGCTCCTCCATTAATAGTATAGGTAAAAGTATAAGGTGCAGTTCCGCCGCTTCCTGTAAATGTGATAACAGGACTAGCCGCATTTTGGCAAACTGAAGTATTTCCAGAAATTGTTGCTGTGGGAATTAAAACTAAATCAGGTTTATTAGCAATTCCAAAATTATAAAAAAACACTACAAAAAAGGTTAGGAATAGATTTTTCATATATAGATTTTTTGTAAAGTTTTTATTTATATTTTTGATTTATAAGAATCATATTTGTCGATACTTAAAAAAAGACGTTGATAAATGTATGATAATTAAATCATTATTTTTTGTTTAAAAAGTATATTTGTTAGAAAGAAAGGAACTAGATTTTAAAAGTAACATCTATGGTATCCTATATATCCTATTTATTGCTTATTATCAATTAGATAAAATAGCTAAGAGAAACAATAGGGTAATATTCAAATTTTTATACACAATAATGCAATAGCGAAGCGGTTGCAATTTTAATGTGAGAGTCTTGCTCGAACTACTTATTTTACAATTCTACTTTTTAATTTTATTCTAAACAACAAATTTTTCCATTAAAACCCAATAATTATTTATAGATTATTTTAGGAAACTTAGGAAACTAAACCGAGATAATAGGAAATACACTACTTTACTTATTTTCTATTTGTTTCCTATCTTTTATTTGTTTCTTAACTTTAGGAAACAAATTAATAAAAAAGAGAGTTTATAAACTTTTGACACAATAAAAGCGGTAATTAAACCGCTTTCATAAAAAAATATAACTCAAAAATTAAAAATCGTAACTTAATTTTACGCCAAAATTAAAGATCCAGTTATCAAAATCTCTATTATCAACATTTTCTTTACCTTTTACCTCTATTTGCCATTGTGTGCCTGCTGTAAATGATGTTCTTAATGTCTTTGCAATCATAAAATCATATCCAATCTCCGGATTAAAAATTGAAAAATAAGAGTAAGTACCTTTGTAATTTTCTAAAAATCCTTTTTCGTCAAATTTTATGTTTCCATAAACTAAACTGTTTTTATAAAACAATCCTTTATGTCCCCCTTTATCACTAGAATATAATTTAGTTCCTGAAGAAATTTGAAAACCCGAACCTGTAAACTCATTAAAAGTACCTTGTTTGTTTGCAGAAACGCTGCTTAACTCATAAGTCTGGGATGTATAATTTTTACCTATTTTCCAAAACCTCTCATAAAAAACGCCAAAAGATGGTATTCTTGAACCTGTTAATTCTAAACCAGCTGACCTTTTTTTAAACTCTTTTTCAACTTCTTTTTCTTGGCTAAAACTTGTTGCGAAAATCATTGCAACCGCTACTACTAAAATTTTTTTCATATTCTTATTGTTTTTAAATATTAATGCTAAAATTTATAATTTTTTAGTTAAAACAAAACCATATTATTTAACAGTTTCCTGTATTTTTTTTCTATTTTGCAAATTTATTGCTCATTATCAATTAGTTATATTTTTTTAATAAAATTATAATCTCATTTTTTGTATTACTTGCAACTTTTAACAACTCTAATTGTTCCAGTAATAAAGGAATATTTGACCGCTTTACAAACTCTTCTAGCGGTTTTCTAACAGTTGAAACTAGGTTTTTAAATGAGACTCTAGTAGCCCATAAAGCAAACTGCTTTCCATGAATTAAAAATATATAATCTAGATGAAATTCCAACAGAATGGGAAAATCATTTAGTAGAATTAAAATAAAGAAGATAATTCAAGAGTGCTTCGCACAATATAAAAAGGCTTTGAAAACCCTTTTTATTATATAAGTTGTTTTAATTCCAAAAGCGGTATTTCAAATGCTTTATTAAACGCTTCAAAAGTCTCAAATATTTTTAAAATTTTCTATTTAGATTAAATTTAACTTTACAAAAGCTTTAGAAAAAAGAATCTAACCTACCTATTTTTATAGACCAAGCATAACTAAATCTTCCTGATTTAAACCTACTTGTTTAGCAACATCTCTATTGTGTGTTTTTATCTTACCACTCAAAGTAAACAACAAGTAAAACGTCCAAATTCCTAACCCGCCTAAAGTTAAGTAAAACAGAATTTGTTTTCCCATTTGACCCGCACTCCCGTAAAACCAACCTAGGAATAAAAATAGAATCCATATTTTTCCAGATTCCATTTTTCTTTCGTTGTAAAAACTCAATTTTTCATTTCTGTTGTAATCACTCATAATTTAATAATTTTTTAATTTGCTCAAAGAACCAAAAGTTCTGTGACAACTAAAGTCAATTAATTGTCAGGCTTAGCGTTTTGACTTACCTTGTCGCAAAAATTAAAGAAATGTTTAACCAACATAAAATTTACAGGGTACTGCAACTCATTACACTGCTACAAAACAAGCCATCTAAATCGGTGCGGTTTATGGCTAATTTTTTAGAATGTACAGAGAGAACTGCCTATCGCTATATAGATTTACTCAAGCAATTAGGGTTTAATGTTGAAAAAGACGAACACAATAAGTTTTATATAATTACCGAAAATCAAACGCAAACAGATGGTTTTACAAATGAAGAAGCCTCTTTTCTAATAGAAATGGTCAAAACCGTAGGAAAAGAAAATCTTTTAAAAGATGCGGTGCTTCAAAAAATCTACTTAAAATCTGAAATTGCACAACAAGGAAATTTGCTGTTTAAAGCCCATTTAAGCAAACTAGTCGAAAAACTAAACCTAGCAATTACGGGTCATAAAAAAGTGATTTTAAAGCAATACCATTCTGTTAATTCTAATAAAATTTCAGATAGATTAGTGGAGCCTGTACAATTTACAGAAAGTTATACCGCTATTTGTGCTTTTGAAGTAGATAGCCAAATAACAAAATACTTTAATTTAGAACGCATTATTGATGTGGAAGTATTGGAAACCGACCAAGAATTTAAAAGTTTACACCTAATAGAAAAAATCGATGTTTTTGGATTTACAGAACGCAATGGCGAAAAATTTGAGATACAATTAGAACTTTCGTTAAGAGCTTACATTCTTTTTAAAGAAGCAAATGGAGCACTAGAAAAACACATGACTAAAAACAGTACAAACGAAAAATATTTGCTAATACTTGAAGTAAATAATCCAAAACCAATTATAAGTTTAATTAGAGGCTTTGCAGACGAGATTAAAATAATAGGTTCTGCTCCATTTATTAATTATATTTCTGGCATAACTGAAAAAAAAATAAAAACAAACCTCTAAAAAGGAGTAATAAATTTAATAAAAATGGGCTATTTTTACATTCTAACGAAAAATAGTAGTATTCCCAAAATAAACCAATACCATGTCTGAAGACCAAAAAAAACAACTCGAACAACAACTTTGGAATATTGCCAACACCCTGCGTGGAAAAATGAATGCCGATGAGTTTAGAGATTATATTTTAGGCTTTATTTTCTACAAATATTTAGCAGAGAAAATGGAACTCTTTGCAAACGAAATCTTAAAACAAGACAAAATTTCTTTTAGAGACATTCAATTAACCGATAAAAACGGACAAGAATATATTGACGCCATCCGTGAGGAATCCTTGGAGAAATTAGGGTATTTCTTGAAACCTGACGAATTGTTTAGCGAAGTTGCCAAACGGGGTAACAGCGACATAGCAGGACAAAGTAATTTTATTATCGAAGACCTGCAAAAAATCCTTATCAATATCCAGTTGAGTACAATGGGTACCGAAAGTGAAGACGATTTTGATAATCTCTTTGAAGACATGGATTTAAACAGTACTAAACTAGGAAAATCTCCAGAAGCTAGAAACGAAATTATTGCTAAAGTACTGCTACATTTAGACAAAATAGATTTTAAATTAGAAGATACAGAACTAGATGTTTTAGGCGATGCCTACGAATATTTAATAGGGCAATTTGCCAGTGGTGCAGGTAAAAAAGCAGGCGAATTTTACACACCACAAGAAGTAAGTACCATTCTAGCCAAAATTGTAACCACAGGAAAAACCAAATTAAAATCGGCTTACGACCCAACATCAGGAAGTGGTTCGTTATTGTTGCGTATTGCCAGACAAGTCAAAGAAGTAAGCATGTTTTACGGTCAAGAAATGAACCGTACCACTTATAACCTTTGCCGTATGAACATGATTTTGCACGGCGTACATTACCGAAAATTTGACATCAAACAAGAAGATACTTTAGAACACCCACAGCATTTGGGATTAACCTTTGAAGCTATAGTTGCCAATCCGCCTTTTTCGGCAAACTGGAGTGCTAATCCGTTGTTTACTTCAGACGATAGATTTTCGCAATACGGAAAACTCGCACCAAGTAGCAAAGCCGATTTTGCGTTTGTGCAACACATGATTCATCACCTTGCAGATAATGGAACCATGGCATTGGTTTTGCCACACGGAGCCTTGTTTAGAGGTGGAGCAGAACAGCACATTAGACGCTACTTGATAGAAAACAGAAACTATCTGGATGCGGTAATTGGTTTGCCTGCAAATATTTTTTACGGCACGAGTATTCCTACTTGTATTATGGTGTTTAAAAAATGCAAAGAACATCCCGAAGACGTTTTGTTTATAGATGCCAGCCAACATTTTGAAAAAATAAAAACCCAAAATGTTCTGCGAGAGGAAGACATTGACAAGATTATTGACACCTACCGCAACCGTACCGAAGAAGACAAATACAGCAAAAGAGCTGCATTAACTTTAATTGCCGAAAACGATTATAACCTTAATATTCCGCGTTATGTAGATACTTTTGAAGCCGAAGAACGTATTGATATTGAAGCAGTGGCAAATAAAATAAAAGCCTTGGATGCACAAATAAACGAAACCGATACAACTATTGCTGCCTTTTGTAGCGAGTTAAACATTGCAACACCTTTTTAAAAATAAAATTATGGAAGGCGAAAAATCAATAATTATTTACAATACAGAGGATGGCAAGGCATCTGTCGCACTTTTTGCTAAAGAAGGGTCTGTTTTTATGAACCAAATGCAGTTGGCAGCACTTTTTGACACCTTTAAACAAAATATAAGTTTACATACTATAAACATTCTGAAAGAAAAGGAGTTAGAGGCAATTTCAGTTGTCAAGGATTACTTGACAACTGCTTTAGACGGAAAAAATTATACTTTTCATTCTAAACTGATTTAAAAAATGAAAAATAAAACTATTAGTGTAAAAGGTTTAGAAATAACAATTCTGAAATTTAAAAATCAAGATTATATATCCCTTACAGATATGTTAGAGGCAAAAGACGGCGATTTTTTTATTTCAGATTGGTTGCGAAACAGAAATAAGTAGAGTTTTTAGGCATTTGGGAAAGTGTATATAATCCTAATTTTAATTATGGCGAATTTGCCATAATTAAAAGTCAAGCAGGTTTAAATAATTACAAATTAAGTGTAAAATCATTGACCGCAAACCCTAACATTCAAAAACTGAAATAACCATGGAAAAACAAATACCAAAATTGCGTTTTCCTGAATTTAGAGGAGAATGGGAAAAGAAGAAGTTGGGAGAAGTGGCAAAATTCTCAAAAGGCAAAGGGATTTCCAAAAGCCAAATATCAGAAGATGGCATAAATGAATGTATAAGATATGGAGAACTTTATACTCGTTATGGTGAAATAATTGACAATGTTTTTTCAAAAACAAATGTTGAATTAAATAAGTCTGTAGTGAGTGAGTCTAATGATGTTATTATTCCAGCTTCTGGCGAAACACAAATTGATATTGCGACAGCATCTTGCGTGATAAAAGCTGGAGTAATTCTTGGTGGGGATTTGAACATTATTAAAACAAATAATAATGGTATTTTTCTATCTTATTATCTAAATAATAAGAAGAAATTAGAAATTGCAAATCTTGCACAAGGCATTTCCGTAGTTCATATTTATTCAAGTCAATTGGCATTATTGACTTTAAATTTCCCCACTCTTCCCGAGCAAACCAAAATAGCCAATTTCCTTACGGCTGTTGATGAAAAACTAACGGCATTAAAACAAAAGAAAACCCTTTTAGAGCACTATAAAAAAGGCGTAATGCAACAAATTTTTTCCCAAGAATTAAGGTTTAAAGATGAAAATGGGACTGATTTTGAAGATTGGGAGGAGAAGAAATTGGGGGAATGTTTAGCAATTCAAGGAGGTTACCCATTTAAAAGTTCATTATTTAAGCAAAATGGTATTTCAAAAGTTATTAGAATTGGGGATATTACGCCAACTATTAAACTTGATAAATTTAGTGGCGTAAATTCTACTGAAGCACCAAATAATAAATATGTGGTAAAAAAAGATGACTTTTTAATGGCATTATCAGGAGCTACATTCGGTAAAGTTGGTAAAGTTATTGACGAAGGATTTGGATATATTAATCAACGAGTTGCGACTTTTAGAACTCTGCAAAATTTAGAATATTTTTTTCAATTAGTACAAAGCGAAAATTTTAAAAGCTATATAATCTCTATACCCACTGCAAGTGCTCAGCCTAATATTTCTAATGATGATATTGGAAATTATTCTTCATTTATTCCTTCCCTCGCCGAACAAACCAAAATCGCCAATTTTCTATCTGCTATAGATGAAAAAATAGGTTTGTGTTCGGTTCAAATAGAAAAAATGGGTGTTTGGAAAAAAGGGTTGTTGCAAGGCATGTTTGTTTAAAAAAAAAACATAATGTATAAAATAAATAAATTAACAAACAATGTTGAAAAGCTAGAGCAAAAACTTTTCAAAGAACTCAAAATAAAAGAGAGAGACCATTTGCAGGAGTGGATTGCCAAAAATCCTGAAATGTTAGGCGAGGAACTGCTCATTATTCAAAAAGAATATGATGGCTTCAACGATACTAACGAGCGGCTAGATTTGTTGGCTATTGACAAAGACGGTGTTTTAGTAATCATCGAAAACAAATTAGACGACACTGGTCGAGATGTGGTTTGGCAGGCTTTAAAATACACCTCTTACTGCTCCACTTTAACTACAAATCAAATCATTAAAATATACCAAGAGTATTTAGATAAATGGCAAAGTGGTGATGATGCAAAACAAAACCTCTTGGATTTTTTAGAAAGAACGGAAGAAGAGCTTTTGGTTAACAGAAACGACCAACGAATGATATTTGTTGCTAATAACTATCGTAAAGAAGTAACATCGACCGTATTGTGGCTACTAAAACATGATATTCAAATTAAGTGTTTTAGAGCAACGCCATACGCTATGGGCGATGATGTTTTTCTTCAAGTTGAACAAATAATACCTTTACCAGAAACAGCTCAGTTTATGATTGATGCCAAAGAAAAAGATAAAGAAGAAAGCGATAAAAGTAAAACTGTAGAAGAATCAGAAATAAGACTAATTAAATTCTGGGGATTATTAAAAAATAAGCTTTTAGAAAATAAATTAGATTATTTAGAACGAGTAAGTTCAAAACCTCATTATAGTTTAGGTTTTTGGAAAGGAGCAGGCAAGTTCGCTTTTTGCATAGGCAAGCATAGTTTTAGAGTTGAATTGTATTTTTCAAATGATGCCTTAAAAAAAATGATTGATGCAATGGCTGTGCATAAAGAAGCTATTGAAGCCTCTTTTGACGGAAAAATAGAATGGGAAAGATTAGAGGGAAAAAAAGCATCTAGAATTAAATTTGAAATGACCAAAGAAAAAGTTGACAAGTTAGAAGGCAAATTTAATGATGAAATCTATTGGGACGAATTAATAACATGGTATTCGGAATCTATGGTTCACTTTTATGTTGTAATAAATCCTTATTTAGACAAAATAAGATAATCGTAAAATACATTTAGAAGGGAAAATCATTGTAAAAGCTAGGACTAATAAATTTGAGTAATATAAAATAAAATAAGCTGATATTCGTTGCCGTATAAAATAATTTCGTTAATAAATTAAAACTAAATGAAAAAGAATAGTACAAAGACAGAAGAGTAGCTATTGTTAAAGGAAATTATGTAGTTATTATAAGATTTACAGGAATATTAAAAGCAAAATTAGTTACAGCGTATGAAAAAAACGACATTGATAATATATTGCAAGCTCCTGATTTTGAGAGAAGTGAAGCGTTTTTTGAAAAATAACAAGCACAAAAAAAACGTTGATTCGGGTTCAACGTTTAAGACCTTTGTAGATTCCCTACCGAGGGTAAAGAACACTGCAAATATAGATAATTATTAATAGGTTTGTCAACAATTTTACCTTTTTATTAATAAATTTTTTTAAATGCCAAAACAACCCAAACAAATATTAGAAAACTAATTATTCGTAAAGCTTCAAAAAATGGGGTACGGATTAGTGCTACTCAAAGACGAAACAGACTTAATGCACAATCTAAAAACACAAGTAAAGAAACAGAATAACAATTTCAAAAATGGATTGTTGTAGGGGGTGTGTTTAAATAAAAGTAAAAATAATAAGCCTATAAACTGATTATATGAAAATAGACACTATATTTGCAATTATAAAAGACAAGTTATTGTCGGTTCAATTTGAACCCAATGATTGTGATGAGTTTACTTTAGCTTTCAGAAACTGGAACGATACGGAATATTTAGAAGAGTTTTTCGAAAACAATAAAAAAGATTTACAATCAGGCTTTTATGGAACAATATCAATTGAAGAAGCTATTTTTTCAACAATAGAAGAAGCAGAAATATTTGAAGCAAAAATTAGAAATGTTGCAAAAATCGGAAAATTTAAAAAAAACAGTTCATTACAAGATTTAGTTTTTTATCCATTACACAAAAATGACCAAACTTACAAACTACAAGAAACCAGAGCATACGGCACAGATGATAAATCTTGGTTGCGTATTTTTGCAGTGCGCATTAATCCT
>Ga0209491_10008297_pt1 | contig 13259 bp, 12 predicted proteins | sample BON02_FD_187213 | JGI IMG/M metagenome (GOLD analysis project Ga0209491, IMG submission 187213) | Freshwater microbial communities from Lake Bonney liftoff mats and glacier meltwater in Antarctica - BON-02 (SPAdes) (version 2) | ecosystem: Environmental > Aquatic > Freshwater > Ice > Glacier... | reverse complement strand
ACGCAAAAAGAAAAATGGCGCACCAACATTTTGTTTTATTTTCCTCCCCACCCCGCCACCCGCATTTCCAGTGTGCATCGCTTCCCATTCATTTTGTTTCCGATTTTCATTTTTCAGTCTGTCTATCTGGTATCACAATACGACTACATCACACTTACTAACCCTCCCTCCTCGCTTTCTCTGCTTCTTTCCTTCCTCCCCAACCCCCTGCCTGGCCCACCGCTCACGCCTCAGGGGTTGGAGTAGGCGAAGGCAGCATGACGAGGCACCCAATCCTGGCCAGCATCTTGTCCATCACCATCTCAAAGACCGGCGGGCCACACATAACAAAGAGCTGGCCCTTCTCCTTCTCGTACGGGTAAAACAGCTGCCCCCTGGCCTGTCCTCATTCACGAAGCCCACGCCCTCTTTCCATCCCAACGGCGGCTGGTTCAGCACAATGTAGTGCTGGAAATAGGCCGGGTAGTTGTCCTGAATGCTCTGCAAGGTGTTGATGGTGGCCAAGTCAAAGTCCTTTCGCTCCGCCGCGTACACTAACCGCACCCGCACGCCCGAGGTATCGGTCAGAAGCCCCCCGCCCCGCACCAGGTGGTGAAAATAACCACGCACAATCTCAGTTAACACTCTTGAGATAGAGGGGAAAGACGCAGTCGTCCCGGCGAGCGGAGACGGTCGAAGCCAATGCCGTAAGAATGAGCCGATGCGGAGGGGGACATGTCGCTCTCTAGACTAGCTCACTTTCCTTGAACCCATATGAAATGCCCTTAGCCTCGAGGTACTCTACCAAAGCTTGCCGCGGGGCGCTCTTAAACGCCTTTTGGTCAATATACACGCACAATTTCACATCCTTTCTATCTTCTTCTCCCTCGTAAGCTGCGCGGGTTGCGCGGATTGCCTCCTCTACCCCACGTTGCCAGTACTCGGCGGAGCCATTGAAGCAGTAAGAAGGCAGCACGTGCCCTAGCAAGACATCCTCCCGATGTCTCAAAAGGTCGTTCATTTTCGGCGTGTAATGCCCACCACCCACACCGACCACCACCGGTTTACTACTGCTGCTGCTGTTGCTGCTACTACTACTGCTACTACTACTGCTGCTGCTACTTCCGTCCGCTGCACTCAACCCTAAGTTTTGGTCTAGCACGTCCGCCCACACACGCGCCGCGTCCTCCCTCCCCCAATCCTCTTCTTTCGAACCAATCTCCACAAACATAGAAGGATGGGCAAGCCAAGGCCCATGATGCGTCGCCTCCATGGTCACTTCAAATGCTTCTGCTAATCCCGCCTTTTGCACCGCCTTGTAAAGCTGCCGAAACAAGGGGGCCATCCGCGGGGAGGGAGAGACGCAGCGCCCCGGCACGCCACCATGTGCAGCTCGGACCTCCTCGTCAGCAGCAAAAGGCTGCCCGGGGTTACCGATCGGGTGGATGGTCAAGGAAGGCTGTCCACTGACTGCGGCATGGCGGCTGAGGAAGATTAATTCTTCGAGTTTGTGGGTGGGGTAGGCCGCGAGCCATTTTTGGTCGAGCCAGTCGGCGCGGAGGAAGCATTTTGGGTGATTTGCCATAGGTAGATGTTGTGGGGGCCTGTGGGACGGTGCCAGATACGGGAGGTGGTGTCAATGGGGGGGGATTCGGCCCAGCCGCCTTTGGAGAGGAGGGCTTGGATGAGGTTGAGGGAGGCTTTGTCTTCGGTTGTTGCGAGGAGGAGGATGGTTTTGGCGGAATCTGCTGCTGCTGGTGCTGCTGCTGTTGGTGCGGGTGGAGTGGAGAAAGAGCTGCTCATTCTTATGCGTGGGACGAGGAAGCGGCGGTGCCTGTGGTGTCTGAGGTGGTTGGTAGCGCCGAGACGGAAGAAAGAGACTCCGCGGAAGCAGAAGGAGGACGACAACAAAGAGAGCGCGGCAATGATGACGATGAAGGAAGGGCCAAAAAGCCGACGCAGGAGCATTTACTTTCTCTCCTGTCTGGGGTGGGTGGGGGTAGGGGAGAGAAAGAGAAATGTGGGTTGGTGGTAGAGTATTACTTCCAGGCACACCCGACCTTGCCCTATGTAGGGTCTAAAATCAACGGGCTTCCACTTTCAAAAACCTTTCTGGTCACGACCTAAATGCCTTGGGCCTAATTTTGTTATCGCAATTTGGTTGTACTTCTTTGTTTGCGATCATTTTTGCTTTCTACAATACAAAATATTTCTAATCGAGTCTATTTATACATTAAGTATACGGGAAATTTTCACCGCATGATCCGCCCCACAGCTAGCCAACACCAGCGGCTCTCTCTTCTTCTCCCCATTCAACCCATCAGTAGCAGCAAAAGAAAGAGGCTTCCACCTCAACCGCCGAACCGTCGCAGCATGAGGCAAACTCCCTTCAAACGTCAAAAGACACCGCCACGAGCTCCCATCATCCTTGCTTCCCGACCAAAGCTCTATCCCCCCACTCTCCATGCCAATGACCAACAAATAACTACCCCCCTCCTCCCCTCCCTCCTTCCCACCTTGCTGCTGAATTAAACGAGGCGCAAACGCCACGGCCGTCACCGCATCTGTCTCGTTCGTAGTTGGCTGGAAGCTAGCCATAGCCACAGGCACCAACACCGGCTGCAGCAACGGCTTCTCCCCTCCTCCTTCTCCTCCTCCTCTTCCTCCTCTTCCTCCTCCTCCTCCTCCTCCTCCTCCTCCTCCTCCTCCTCCCTCTGGCTCTTCCACCCGCCGTCTCCACAGCTTAACCACCCCATCCCTCGACGCCGTAGCCACCAAAGCATCATCATGCGCCCAACCACACGACCAAATAATTCTTTTATGAGCCCTTGCCAAAGTCTGCACCGGCCGAAACTTCTCCCTCCCCCCCCCCTCCTCCTCCCCCTCCCTCCGCGCATACACACACACCTGCCGATCCTTCGACACACTCACCAACACAAGCCCATCATGCGAAAACGCCAACTGCACGACCGTCGATGCATGCCCCGGCAACACCCCCGCCCCCCTCCAGCTTCCTGTATCCCAAAGCCTCACTTGAGCCGTCTCGGTATCACGGGCCTTACACGAAGAGGCCACCAGCCTCCCCGTCGGGTCAGCAGCCAAACACGCAATCCCATTACCATGACCATACAATTTCGCAATTTCCGGCCATAAGGTATGATCTACCAATTCACCCTCCAGCAAGGAAGGGTCTTTCCCTCGCCCCTCCCACGAGACACGCGCGCGGGCCTTGGCAATTGCCTCCACATCTTCCTTCCCCGTCCCCGCCCCACCACCACCACTCAAAACCATCCCCCCTCCACCTTGCTCCTCCTCCTCGACCTTCACCCTTGACGAAGTAGAAGAAGAAATTTGGACCGCCTTGCTCGACAAGGCCAACGCAGGGATATACGCAGTCTCTACCCTCGCCGGCTGCGACGACTTGATCCCCCCCAACGCCTCCAATAAACCTAGCACTTTATTAGGCGCATCAAACACCCTTAACGTCTTCTCATCCGCCCCCGACACCAACCGATGTTCTTGTCCTGCCCCTACTCCCTCCCCTCCTTTCCTTAAGGGAGGCAACAGATCCATACACGTCAAATCGTACCCATGCACCTGCACACGCGACATCTCATGCCACCTCTCCGTCGCCACCACCCTCGCCCACAACCGCGTCGTCTGATCCTTACTCACACTCACCAAATACCTCCCCCCACCCTCACCCTCCCCACTCCTCTCCCACTGCACATCACTCACTTCCTCAAAATGACCCGTCGCAAACGGTCCGGGCACCCAGCGCCCTTCTTCCTCCTCCTTCTCCTCCTCCTCCCCTTCCTCCCTCCCGCCCTCCTCCTCCTCCCCGTCCCGTTCATACGCATGAAACGACCCCCCAAAACCATGCCCTAACACCTTCCTTCCATCCGCACTAAACACCCCCCCCATAAACCCAAGCAAATTACTTCCGACCGCCCCACCCAAATCTGCTCCCAAGTCCCCCAGACGCACCCGCGGAGTCCACACCCCTTTAGCTCCCTCCGGTCTCCAGATAATTAGACTCCTGTCCATCGAGCAGGAAAGCAAGGCTAATGGTCGTCGTTTGTGTTGTTGTTGCTGTTGTAGTTTTGTCTGAAGGAGTTGTGTTTCAGGGTGCCAGCACAAGCCCGTCACCCAGTCTTCGTGGCCCACCAGCAGCGCGTCCAGGCGCACGCCGTACTTCCGCCGCTCGCCCTCAATTACCAAGCGCACCTCATGATCATCCTCCGCCTCATCCACTCGTACCCGCTCCTCATCTTCCTCGTCGTGGTCCTCCTCGTCGTCGTCATCTCTTTCTGCTCCTAAAACAGTCCCTTTCATCTTGGCACGTAGCACCTCACTCCCTTCCACCGGCTCAAGCCGCCACAAGCGAATCTTCCCGTCCTGCGCACCCGACGCGACCAACACCCCTCCACCACCCCCTCCTTCATGCTGCTGCTGCTGCTGCTCCTCATCCTGCTGCTGCACCTGCTCCTCATCCTGCTGCTGCTGCTGCTCCTGCACCTTCGACAAATGCCTCCAAGCCAAGCTTCGGACCCAACCCTGGTGCCCAACCAAAGCACCCGCCCGTTTCCAAGGAGAGGTTGTCCAATTTTCTCCATCTCCTTCTTGCTGCGTAGTTTTTCTCGGTGCCCTGCTGTTCCACACGTGAATCTTAGCATCCACTGCCCCTACGAGCAGCGCCACCTCCCCCTCCCCGTCCTCCCCCACCCCTTCCTCCTCCTCACCCTGCCCCGAGAGCGGCACCAAGGCCACAGCACACGGGATTTGGGTAGGTGGCAAGGCCGTGGCAAATATTTCCGTCCACGAAGAAGCGTCTTCGCCTTGCGAACGACGATAATGCCATACCGTGACGGAAAGCGTCGTGACAGCTGCTATCAAATCTCCTCTCAAGACCGCCAGCCGGTTGATCGAGGCCGTCGCAGCCTCCCCCTTGCTAGGGCGAAGCACCTGCGTGCACACCCACGCCGACCCGTCCTTGCTCTCCTCCCACACACGAAGAGTGCCGTCGGCGGCGCCCGAAACGAGTACTTTGCTTGGCACCAGCCACGCAACGCAATGCACCTTGCCTCCGTGCCCCCTCAGGCTGTGTCGGACCTCGCCTTCCGCCGTCGCAAGCGCCACCCAGTCATGTGCGCCGTAGGCCACCACCAAGGGTTTGTTTGTCTCCCAGGAAAGGGTAAGAGAGGAGAAAGCTGGTGATTACATATGCACGCACGCCGTCAATTCAAGCAGTAAAGCTCCCTCCACCCCACACAGTAGGGCGCCGACCTCCCCACCCCCCATTCCCCACTCCACCTCTTACCTCGTCGGAAGGACGAATCCCCTCGGCCCAGGCCAAGCACTGGCTGAAAGAGTTGCAGGCCGCGGACATGAAGACGGACTCGGCCCGCACGCTGGTCGTGGTGGTGTGTGTGGAGGCGGCCATCTTCAGTTTGTGGCTTGAAATGATTCGACCTCCTCTCCCTTGCTTGCTGATGATGACGCAGTGCGTTTGCTTGGCTTTGTGGTGCGCAGCGCTTATCGTAGTGGCCCTCCGCCGTGCTGGCTATCTTGCGCACGTGTCTGGCCTTCTTTTGCCTGTCGATAATGTGGTGGTCAAATGCAAATGCGTGAGTTTGGGCGTCGTGCATTGGAACCACACAGCGCTCGCTTCCTGGCGAAGCAGCAACGAGGACTGCATTCTGAGCACGAGGAGGAGGGGCATACAATTGATGCTCACCCCCAACTACACAGCCACCCACCACAGGTGCACCCCCTCCACGTCAAGCGGCCAATAATAGCGCCGTGACCTGGCGGGGACGGCTTTGTTTGTGCTTGCCTTCGTCCGTTGTGTCGGTTGCTGGTAGACCTCCGCCTCACATGCTTCCCCTCCCTTCCTTCCTTCCACTTCATCATCAACAGGCTACCCAACACCACTAGCAGCAGCAGCAGCAGCAGCAGCGGCCGCGCGCGTGTCGTTTCCAACTTTCCTGATGCCTGGTGGTTGCCCGCTCCGAGTCCTGCTAGGCCTCCCGCTCCTTCTGTGCGTCCTCCTTTCCCCCACCATCGCCGCCTTCCGCCGCCCCTTGCTGAGCGCCCGCCCCGCCGCCTCTGCCTTTGGTTGGTCTTCGTCCAAGCAACGCGCCGCAACCGCCTTTTCTTCCGGGTGGTACAACAAACTAAGCGCGTCTTCCTCCACCTCGTCGTCTTCGGCATCGTGGTCAGCAGCAGCAGGTACAGGAGCAGGAGCACCGACGGCTTCACAAAATCAACCACCGCCCGCCCGCGCCTTCGCCATGGCGCAGCTCAGCGAGATCACAGGCGGTGCCACCACCACCACCAAGCAGCCTTTTTCGCTCGCGACGCTTTGGGGGGTCGTTGGTGTGGTGGCTGTGCTCAGCAACGCCATCCGCCGTTTGTTGCCCATTGCCCTCGAGCCCTTCAGCAAGGCCGGGTCTGCCGCAGCTGCCACTGCCTTCACGCCTCTTCACTGGGCGCAATACGTGGGTTTTGCCTTGATTATGGCGTATGCTGAGGGGTACAAGGGCTTTCAGCTTAAGTTCTCGCCGTTGGTGGTCAAGCGAGCGATGACCTTGGGACCGAACTCGCCTTTCCACCACAAGCTCTTTGCTGCCCCCTACAGCATGGGCCTCTTCCACGCCAGCAAGAAACGTCAAATCATTTCGTGGACCCTCGCGATAGGAATCGTGGGGTTGGTTAAATTGGTGAAGGCGTTGGCATTCCCTTATCGGTCTATAGTAGATGCGGGGGTGGTGGTGGGGTTGTCATGGGGCACGGCCTCGATTGCGGGCATTTATGTGCAGGCGCTTCGAGGGCAAGTGCCAGTGATTGACCCGGCTATGCCTGAGAAGAAGGTGAATTAGATTTTAGAGGAAAGAGAAGATAGGATATAGGATATAGGAGGTGATGTGTGGGTTTGTAATGAGGAAGGAGTGAGGGAGGGAGGGAGGGAGGAAGAGGTAGTCGTGGGAAGATTACCATACATGAACTAGGAATGAAGGAAAAGCTATCCCACCATTCATGAGGGAAAAGAGAAGGGGAAGGAGGTAGAAAAAGGAGGAAAACAAAGACACAAACACGAGAATGAATCAATCAAGAAAACACCAACGAAACACTAGCAGCAAGACCAAGAGAACCATATATGACAGAGACCCTCCCGCTGGAATTTTGACACCCCCGCAGAAGAGAGAAGAGAGCGATCCAGCACTGCCACCACGACGCCGATGACCCTCCCTTGTTGTAAGTGTATGTGTGTGTGAGTCCCTTGCTGCCAGAGCGCGCACGAAAGAGAGAGGGAAGACAAGCGAAAGAAAAAAGGATATATGCGACAAGAAAACAAACCCACCACAACAACAACCAACATGCGTCCACAATTCTGTTAACCATAAGACATCATTTCGTTCCTTCGTTCTCTCTCGCTCTCCTTCTCACCATTCCCTCCTGCTGCAGCTTCTTTACCCCGATCTATCCACCACCAAAAGCACAAAATGGAAAAGGCAACGTCACGGCGAGCGCCACGCGTCCCTCCTCCTCTCCCTCCCTCCCTCCCCACCTCCATACATCACACACACGTAAAATGCATACGCTGCTGCTGCTACTCCTCCTGCTACTCAGGCTCTACTTTATTCCTCCTCCTCCTCCTCTTCCTCCTCCTCGTCCAGGTGGAAGTGCCACTTGCTCCAGTCTACCTGGTTGTAGAGTTTCTGTGTTTGTTGGTGTTGTGTAGGATGTGTGTGATATGTGTATATCTAATGAGTGCCTGTTAAACGTAATATAGCCACTATTTCCAAAAGGAACGTATCATAATACCTTGTCCTCATCGACACCAACATTCACAAATAAGATTCCATATCCAAAAGACTCAATTGGTCCCAACTTCAGCCCGCCTCTTCCCCGCCCCCTCCACCACCAAACCACACAGGATAAACGCAGCAACGCATGCCCCTACATTGAAAGTACGCTTCTGACACATTATGTCATGCGCGTTGTTAAGAAGTTAGGGATGGTTTTAATGCGTGCATCATGTGTGGTTTGGCAATGAGGCGGCTTCTCGCAAATCCCGGCAAGCAGACATACACGCAAATCCTCCTCCCCTCCCTCTCAACAACCCCACACGCTCTGCCTCCCCTTCCCCCCCCCAACCATCACGCCGCACGTACCCCGCTGTTGCTCATCTCCCAAGCCGTGTCGATGCCCTTGGAGTACACCCACTCCACCGCAATAGCGCCCGCAAAGACATAGGTCAAGTAGGCAATGTTGCTGCGAAAGACGTTCTTGTACAGCGTGTGGTAGATGGCCCCACCCCCGCTGCTGCTAGCCGTGGCCAGGCCCCGGCGGCCTACAGTAATAGAAAGAGAGAGAAGGAAGGGCGTGTGAGGTTGGGGGGGCTCGTGGCGTGTCGTGGTGGTTGACGCGGTGGACAGCGCACAAGAGCACACATGCATGCAAGAACCCCAGCTTCCCAGATGGATGATCTCCTCTCCCTCCCTCCCTTTTTGTGTTTGTGTGCATACCTGCCCCCGCCACTGCTAGCCGCTGGGCAGCTGCCGTGCGTCGCAACGCCGTGGAGAACAGCATTGGTCCCTGTAGTGTGTGGGGTGTGGGGTGTGGGGAGAGGGCGTGAGAATGCGGCATTTGCGATGAGCACACGAGAGAGGAGGCAGAGGCGTTGTGATCGGTTGCCTTCGAAGCCAAGCAAAGCGCCAGCCCACACAGCCGACACACCCCGCAACCACCATCACGAGAGCTAGCTAGAGAGCTTGTGCTTGTACTGGTAGGCAGGCAGGCAGTGGGACAAGACAAAACCTTGGCTTCGTTGTTGGGAGCCAAAAAGCAGAATGATCGTTCACGCCTTCACGCCGCAGAGATTGTCATCACGCCTTCGCCGCGAAATGCCCATGCCATAGCATATTCGAGAGGCAGGCAAACCCACATTCATCCGCAATCACAAGCACAACCACAGCGCACGCACCTGCAGCAGCACGAGGAGGACGAGCGGCTTCTTCTTCTCCTGCCCTTCACGTTGCGGTCCTTGTCTTCCCCCTGGTCTACCAAGTCAAGCCCAGGCCCAGCATCATCATCATTTCCTCATCACCGCGTTCCGCCCTCCCCCTCCCTCGCTCCTCCAAAACAGGAAGAAGCCTCACGTACAAAGCAAGCCATGCCCCTTCAGCTCCAGCAGCAGTGATATCGGAAGGAAGCGCCAGTACTACACTACAGACAATGGGGTCGCCGTCGTCGCGAGGCCCCCAAAAGGAGGGCTGCGGGACGAAGCACAATGTTCGAACCTGGTGCAACCAAGACCCGTGCGGCGTCGTCTGCGCCGGGGTCACCTGGTGGCTGATTTTGTACGCGCAGTACGCGGTGAACAAGGTGGTGATTTTTGATTGGATGGGCTTGTTGTCCTTGACGGGGTTAATGAATTTTGTGGGGTTTAATGCCACGGCGTGCTTGGCGATGCTCTCGCATATTCGAGCCATGATAACGGACCCTGGGGCGGTCCCTCGAGAGGCGCTGCCCTTGCCGGACGATGAAGGGTTGCTCGAAAATGGGACAGCAGGTGGTGTGAGCAGTAGTGCTTTGGAGGAGGGGAAGCACCCTTTGCCCAGTGATGGTGGTGCTGGGGTAGGTCCTCGGCAGCGTGTCCGGAAGTTTTGTCGGAGGTGTAATGCGTTCAAGCCGGCGCGGGCTCATCATTGCAGTATATGCAGGAGATGTATTATCAAGATGGATCATCACTGTCCGTGGGTGAATAATTGTGTGGGGATTGGCAACCATAAATTGTTTTTGTTGTTCATTTTTTATATCTTTCTGATGTGTACGTATGCGTTGGTATTGGTGGTGGTGAGATATGCCAAGTGCATGGGGGAGGAGGAGCCAGCGGCGAGCGAGGGGTGTGATGACGTGACGGGGAATTTACTGGTGGTTTTCTTGGTGATTGAAGCGATTTTATTCGGGTTGTTTACCTGTTGTATGATGCTTGATCAGTGGACTGTCGTGTCTACCAATACTACGGCTATCGATAGGTTAAAAATGGGAGCAGCAGCAGGGGGGTTCCAAGCATTGCAGCACCAACAGCAGCAGCAGAAGAAGGGAGGGAAGGGGGATGTGAATGAGGTGTTTGGAGGGAGGGAGGGAAGGAGGGTGAGGTGGCATTGGTTTTGGCCGGTGCCTGCTCATTTTCCAGGGACGACCAAGAATGATGTGCTTGGGTATCGAGTGGAGGGGGAGGAGAAGGACGTGGGGGAGGGAGGGGGGAAGGGGGAGGGAGGGGAGGAGTGTCGGGAGGCGGATGAGGAGACGGGGATCATGTTGTTGGATCGAAGGAGGCGGTCGTCGTCGGAAGGGGTGGGGGTGGTGGTGAAGGAGGAGCAGCTGCTGTCAGATGGTATGGGAGGGAGGGAGGGAGGGAGGAGTAGTAGTATTGGGGGCTTGGCGCCTGTGCCGAGTAAACGGACGCCGACGCAGGCGAGCAAGGGGTTGGGGGGAGGAGGAGGGGGAGGAGGAGGAGAGCTGTCGTCGTCTGCCTCAGCGGGGGTGGGTGATCGTACTGCGTTGCTGCGGGGAGGAGGGTCGGTATGATGGTGGTAGGTGGAGGGGAGGAAGGGAGGGAGGGAAGGAGGAAGTGGACGAAATAGTGTATGTACAGTGTGTCACTTTTCTCCGCGAAGTGGAAGATAAGCAAGTAATGAAAAACCACCTCAAACGCACGGACGCACGCACGGGCGTGCGCGCGAGAGAGAGAAGGCGGGGAAGAGGAAACGCAGAAGGCAACAAGCAAAAGCGAAAGAATAAGAGACAAAGTCATAATAGCATTCTTTGAGCATACGCCGCCTTCATTTTTGTTTTGGAGTGTCGATCATTTCCTTCATTTGTTTATTTGATAATTTTCACCCTATCACGAATAGCTCTAGAGCTATTTGATCGGCCTTCAGTCCTCTCATGCCTACACACACAGTTTCCTCAATCTTCTCGTTCTCAAAATGCTAGCCAAATCACTCAATCCCAAAAATACACGCCCCTAGCCTCCCTCCCTCCCTCCTTCCCTCCCTCCTCCCCTCAAGACAGCAAACCCAACGGCAGTCCTCCTATTATCTCACCTCCGGGCGCACGGAGCAGCAACTTCACAATTAACGATAAACTCACCCCCGGATACCTCCAGCAAAACGCCGCAATATTCAACAACGGAATCAAAGGCACGCACACATTATAAAAAGCCACATGTCCAAGAGGCAGTCGATTGTGCACTACAAGAGTAACCAAAAAGGTGGCAAAATTATTTGCAGCCACCGCAAGGAGGGCTTGGTACGTCGCCCATCTCACAAGGCCAGGACAGGTAGTAGTAAGCTGTTGAATCGAAGCGGGTCCCCATAAGAGGTACGGCAACTGCAGCAACGATGCGGACCCAAGCAGAGCGACAAAGATCGTGGGCAAGCATCCTTGCCACGCCGTCATCAGCGAAGCTTGCAATGCCTGCTTTGACGGTTGCCTCCACAAATTACTCCCAAACACCTGCCGAAACAAGGAGGGTTCAAAAGGCAGATACCACTTCCTCCCAAACTCCGTCTTATATCTCCCTTTACCCCAAAAATACATGTTCTGCACGGCATCACTCCAAGAGAACCCCACAGCATACACAGCAATCAACGCGAAGATCTTGCCAATAGGCGCATACCACCCATACCCCCCTAGACGAAAGGTCAAGCTCCACCCTAAGAAGGCTAGCCCGTATAGTGTTCCAACAGCGAGGCCTCGAGCAGCCGGTATGTCATATGCAGGGAAACGAGTTGGGATCAAAGCGACACCAAACAGGAGATTACAAAAAATGGTGACGACAGTCAGGGCGTATAGTGGCACGGGAGCATGCGTGCTTGTCATGGCTTCGTGTACTATTAGGACAAGAGGCAGGACTAAAGCACCAACTCCTCCAAGTCTGTGACCGACTGCATTCACATCATGCCACCTCCCCACACTCACCAAGGGCAAACCCCGGGCCAGACATAAGAAATACGGCAATAAAGTCATTGCTAACGGCGCTGCGGAATAGACGGCTCGCTTTCCCAATGGCATGGTCCGAAGCAAGATGGACAGGAGGAGGGTACCCGACGCGCCGGCGCCGACCATCAGACTGGCCAGCAGCTTTTGACGGGCTGTCTCGGCGTCCGGGAACGAGGTCTTCTCAAAGCCCTCGATTGTATTGGAGGAGGTGCTGCGTCGCTGTCGTCGCCACCGAAAACGTTTAGGCCAGGCTATTACCCTTGAGCGTTTAGAAGGCGGAGGCTGCTGCTCGTGGAGAGGGTGTGAGTGCAGCGGGGCTGGTGTTGCTGCTGGTGTCAAGGGCGGCAAGAAGCATGGTGGTTTGTGCCTTTGTACAGGAAATGAGGAGATGGAGATGGGTAAAATGCTGCCCGACTGGCGCAGTATTGACTGCTGCGCGGCCAAGCGCCCTGATGGCAAGGAGACGGGCGTCGAACAAAACGCCGCACATGATGACCTCCGCGCCGCAGCCGCCATTTGGAACAGCGGCAGAATGAGCAGCAGCAGCCAGGGCGCCCGTGGTCGTTGTCGTTCTTGTCGTGTTTGTAGTGGTGGAGGCATGGCGCCTCTATTGTGAATGTGTGGGGAAGGAGGGCGGGTTGGCAGTTGATGATGATGCGTTGGGTTGGTGGGGAAAAGGTGGGGAAAATGGACAAACAAGACGACGGCGTCCAAGCCAGCTCATTTCTGGGCAAGCGCACGTGTGCGGTGGGTGGTCTACAAGCATATTTTATCCGTATTCCAAAGAGGGCAGGGTATCAAGGTTCAAGGCAATATTTCGGTGCAATGCAACGGCACGGGAGTTGAAGCAGCGACGAACGACGAACAACACGCGCACGCGAAACAGAGCAAAGCAAAGCCTCTTTTGTCAATGTGCTTTCATTTCTTTCTTTACTAAGTTATCGTATGATTTTTACTTTCTGTCAATGCGGTGTGCTCGCCGGGGAGCGCACATCAGCCATCTCTATTTTAAAGGGTGAACAGAGATGCATTTGCCTCCACCCACTCGTCCATGCCGACGTTCCAACTGCTCCTTCCCTCCCCACCCTCCTCCTCCTCGCCCTCCTTGCCGTCCAGCTTCTTTGCATTCTTTCGGCGTTTCTTCGCTTCCTGGGAGTCCTCGACATCTAACTCATCCACTCCACCATCCCCCTTTCCGACGACCGCCCCGCTACTGCTGCTCCCCCCGCCCCTCTCCTCCTCCTCCTCCTCCTCCTCCTCCTCCT
>Ga0209491_10008294_pt1 | contig 13262 bp, 18 predicted proteins | sample BON02_FD_187213 | JGI IMG/M metagenome (GOLD analysis project Ga0209491, IMG submission 187213) | Freshwater microbial communities from Lake Bonney liftoff mats and glacier meltwater in Antarctica - BON-02 (SPAdes) (version 2) | ecosystem: Environmental > Aquatic > Freshwater > Ice > Glacier... | reverse complement strand
GGGGGGGGGGGAAGGGGGGGGGGGAGGGAGGGACATGGGAAGAGAGGAATCTCTCCATCGTGTAATGAAGTTTTAAGGGCCCCAGCCAAGCAAGCAAGGAAGGAGAGTTAAAGAGGGGGTAAAAAGAATTATAGGTAAATAAGTAAGAGGGAGAGAGAGAAAGCGAGAGAAAGCGCGCACGGGAAGAGAGAGAGCGAAGGGAGAAGAAGCATTCATGTTGTGTTTTAATCCATTTTTTTTCTTTTCTTTTCACTCACATCTCAGCACCACACCACCACGCGCTGGCCTTGAGAATACTAAACTTATCACCAGAGCTAGTAGCTCAGATAAATAAAAATAATAATCCCAAAAAAAAAGTAACGACTAACGAAAAAACGAAGAAGAGTTATAGATATATATAGAAGAAAAATTGATCGAATAAATGACTTCACAAAATAAGAGCTGGCTTTCCTTGCTTGCGCGTCTGCCTGTCTTTCCTCACTTTCCTCGCGTTTGCCCCTGTCTTTTCTTTTCCTTCATTGGCGAACTTAAGGAGGAAAAAGAGGAAAAGGCTTGCGAGAGATCGATCATTTCGATGCGGAAACCGCAAGAGCAGACGTTTGAATGTGTATGTGTGTCTCTTTGTAGTTTTGTTTCTTTCTCATCTCTTTCCTGTTCGTTCACTCTTCCCTTCTCTTATCTTTCTTCGTCTCTTTCTCTTTCCCTTTCCCTGTTAGGAAATCTTCTCTCATCATCCACGCATCTGCTTCTTTCACCCTTCCAGAAGGTCCTTTCCCCTCACTCACCCACATACACCCCCTCCCTCCCTTCCTTCCCTCCCTCCCTCCCCTCCCCTCCTCGTACTTTTATCATTGATACATCTGCTCAATCTCCTTAGCATACCTCTCCATCACCACATTCCTCTTGACCTTCAACGTCTGTGTTAAAAACCCATTGGCCATATTAAAGGGCTCTAAGACGACTTCCACCGCTCCTACCCTCTCACTAAAAGTCTTCCCCATCGCCCTTTGAATATCAGCCAAAATCGCCTTCCTCACATCCGTCTTCTTCTCCCTTATCTCCTTCTGAATCCTTTGCAACTCCTCCCTGCTCCCAGCAATCCCATTCGTCAATACCTGATTTCCGAGCAACTCACTCACCTCCTCATCGATCTTCCTCCCCACTAAACCCGCCCTCGCAAGAGCCTTGACATTGGGCACAACCAACATACCGAGCGCCTTCTGATCCTGCCCCACACACATCACCTGATCCACCAGCACAGAACCCGCACACACAGCATCTTCAATCGGCTGGGGCTCGATATTCTCGCCATTACTCAACACAATCGTATCCTTCGCCCTCCCCGTGATAATCAAATGCCCCGTCAAAGGATGAATCCTCCCCAAGTCGCCCGTATCCAAAAAACCCTCACTATCAAACACTTTTTTGGTCGCTTCGGCATTACCCTTATACCCCCCCATCATCTGCGGCCCCTTCATCAACACCAACCCCGACATCCCCTTCGTCAGCCTCACCCCCGTCTCCGGACTCACAATCTTAACCTCCGTATCCCTCGCAGGCCTCCCCACCGACCCCGCCAAATTCTTCTCCACCACCCTATTAGTAATCACGGGACTCGTCTCCGTCATCCCATACCCAACAATAACCGGCGTGCGGAGCAACTCAAAAAAATCTTCAAGCACAAGGGGCATCGAGCTCCCCCCCGCTACAAGCACCTTAATCTTCCCCCCCAACCCCTCCCTCACCTTCGACCAAACCAGCTTATCCCCTACTGCTGCCAACGGCGTCAGCAACAACGCAAGGATCAACGCTAAGAATCTCTCTACAATACTAGGAGCTCTCTGGCGAAGGACGAGGCCACGCGCGACCCTCCACGTCTTAACCCACGCCATTCCCACCTCCGTGAAAAAATCAATAATTTTCTTTTTGGCCCCTTTTTCCGCGGCAAATTTTTGGACGACCCCGCGATAGATCGTTTCGAGGAGCCGAGGGACGGCGACGATGAATTGGGGGTGGTGCTTCGCGAGGTCACTTTTAAAGTTTTTCACGTTGCTGTAGACGACGTGGATGCCTTTGGAGAACATCCAGTATTCGGCGGTGCGTTCAAAAATGTGCCAGCAGGGGAGGACGGACACGAGGACGTCACCTAGCACGGGATTAGACGCGGGCTCTTTTCTCGCGGCATCTGCGAAGGAGTTGTAGTTGACCTGGGGAGGGAAGGAGGGAGGGAGGAAGGGAGGGAGGGAGGGTAGGATGGATGTGAGGTTGCGTGCATAAATGCATATAAGAGAGCTGATTGGTCAAAGAGAGTATACACTTACACGAGAAATCAAATACTACATCTCATCCCTCCCTCCCTCCCTCCCTCCCTCCCTTCTAGCTTGCCTGGTGAAGTAAGTTGAGATGACGCAGCACCACCCCCTTAGGAATATTGGTGGTCCCGCTCGTGTGAACCAGCGTGGCAACAGAGCGAATATCACAAGAGAAAATAAATAAATAAATAAATAAATAAATAAATAAATAAATAAATAAATCAATAAATGAATGAATGAATAAATAAATGAATGAATAAATAAATAAATGAAATAATAAATAGATGAATAAATATAAATGAATAAATCAATGAATAAATAAATATTTAAATAAATAAATAAATAAATAATTACCTGATGCAATAGATTGGAATGACGCAGCACCACGCCCTTCGGGTTATTAGTCGTGCCGCTCGTGTAAACCAGCGTGGCAACAGAGCGAATATCACGGGGGACGGCCCGGAAGGTGAGGCCGCGGGAGAGGGAGGAAGCAAAAAGTTCGTCGTAGGTTAGAATCTCGGTGGGGGGGGGCACGTTGGCGAGGGCTAGAGGGAGGGAGGGAGGGAGGGAGGGAGGGTATGATGAGCGGGCATCCTTAGAATCAAAACCTAGCTTTTTTAAACAAGCAAACACACACACAAGCAGCGCTCTTCCCTTTCTCACTCACCTTTGATCTCCGCACTAGTCTTGTCGCCCGGGAAGAGGACGAGGATGAAACGCGGGGGTCCGTAGCGACCGTTGAGCCCGCCGTTGGTTTGCATCAGAGCTGGAAGGGAGGGAGGGAGAGAGGAAGGGAGGGAGAGAGGGAGGGTTAAGAGTGCGCTCATCAGAGATGAGTAGCAGAAAGAGGACAGGCGCCGCATTTTCCGAAAGGAAGGAAAGAAGGAGGAGATGGAAACATACCTGTAATCTGCTCGACACTCTCAACCACACATGCCACACTCTCACTATTTTGGTAGATGTATTGCAGCTCGTTAACGGGCGCTTTGACTCCTCTTACAGCATTGCAAGCCCCTGTCTTGAGAATCGCCTGGTCCGCAATAAGCCACCTAGGGAGGGTGGGAGGGAGGGAGGGAGGGAGGAAATATTTGAGTGACGGGAATAAATAGATAGATACATTTTTTTATTAGAAAAATAAGCATGAAAATTCAAATCAAAACTTGCCTGTGACTATTTTCAGCAAAGACACTCACGCACTGGCCAGGCTTCAACCCCGCGTGCTGCAAGTAAGCCGCCACCGCCCCAATCTTCTCATTCAACTCTCCGTACGTCATCTGTGGTAGATAGGGAAGGAGGAAGGGGGGGAGGGAGGGAAGGAGGAGAGTGTGAGTATAGAATAGGTCGCGAAGTACAAGCATCAATCCAATCGAGACAGACAGAAAAACATGAGGAGGACACCCGTGCTGCTGCCTTCCTTTTGCCTTCCATCCATCGTGCTTGAGTTCCCTCCCTCCCTCCCTCCCTCCCTCCCTCCCTCCCTCCTTTCCTCCCTCCCTCTTCCTACCTTAGCACTCGGCTTATGAATCATATCCTCCACCGCTATTGCCTCGGGTGCCAGCTCTGCCAGTGTCTCAAACACATCCGGCAGAATCCTCCATTTATACCTATCCATCCCCCTCAAATAATCCCCAGGTTTAAGCTGGCCTGCCGTATAAGGCAAATCACGAAATTTGGCCTCAGAAGGGTAATTTGTTGTAGTGGGGGAATTGACATGTAGAGCGGAGGAGGAGGAGGACGAGGAAGGGAGGGGGGAAGGGAGCCGAGGGCCCCAGAGGGGGGATTTGGAGAGGAGAGAAGAGGAGGAGGAGGGGAGGGAGGAGGGGGGAAGGTGTGGTTTTGGGGTTTGGAAGGCGATTGCGAGGGAGAGGAGGAGGAGGAGGGGGAGGAGGAGGAGCGGGAAGCGTGGTGGTTGACGCAGGGGTGTTGTCGTTGTTTTCATCTTAGTGGGAAGGAGAGGAGCAGGCAGGCAAGTGTAGATGCAGGAAGGGAGGGGAGGAAGGGCACGGGCTGCTGCTGTAGTTGGGTTTGAGCGGCGGGGCTTGCTGCTACGCGACGACGAGGGAGCTTGCGGCGGCTCGGCGCACCCCTGTGTATGTTTGTTTAAGTGAGAGGTTGATAGAAAGGATGTGGGTGAGTTGAGGTTTGATGATGCTTGCACGTCCATATGCTGCTTTCTTCTCGAGGCGCGCGATGATCGAGGCGACTAGCACTTTGTGCTTCTGTGTAGTGAGAGGCCGCTGGGCGAGAGACGACTACGACGATAAGGAGGTTCCCACACACACGCCAGCCTCAATGCCGTCGATGCAGCAACACCAAATGGTTTGGGACATGCAGAAGGAGACCAAGGCACCACGCCAAAGAGCTGCGGATCGGCGCACCCCTCCCTCTGCCTGCGATGGTGCGAGCTGTGGAGGAGGCAAGCAAGGGTACTTTTCGCGTCGGTTTAAAAACGCTAGACAAATGTGCCTGCACGCTCGCAGCAGCCCCGCCTTGGCCTGGCACGCGCGTGGGTGCTGGACATGCACCCTTCGATAAGCCTACGACGATCCATGAAGTGCAATCAAGCGGCGTGAGTTCGGAGGAGATTTGTCGTGGTTGCTGTCTGACCACCCCACCCTTGTGCCCCCGCCGTGCATAGAGCACCACCTACGCACACAATATGAATGCTAGTAGGGAGAGTTAGATGAGCAAGTCACGCGCCTCGTGTTGCAGATGAGGTTGAAAGCATCGGCTTGCCTCAAGCGGCCAACAAGCGCGACGCACTCTTTCAACCAAGGAGGCTTAAACGATCATCAATCGAAATCGTCTCTCGGGATTTGCTGGTCTTCTTCTACGTACGGCTGTCCTCTGCCTGCGCCCTTGTTGCCTTCACTAAGCGATGCCACGAGCCACGGAGAGCAGCACCATGACCACCACGACCACCACAAGCACGGCAAGGCGCTGTGGAAGCGGGTCAGAGACGCAAGACCACTTTCCCTCTAGCCTCCCCACTATCCTACCTCGATCATGCCTGCAGCAAGCCCCCACAACCAACCACAACCACGTCGGGCACCATGCCTGCCAAGACCATCCCGCCAAGCCCCTTAAGCAGCAGCAGCGCAGCAGGCTGGTGGTGCTGCGCACGCTGTCTGCGCCGCACCCCTCCTTGCCTCTACCCCTCCCCCTCGCACCCGGGCGCCGTCCTTCTCCTTGTCAAGCCCCAGCCCGCCTCAAGCACCCGCGACCCCTGTACAAGCTTCACACACTCAAGGTAAGTGTGCTCAGCAAGACAGAGACCGAGAAACCTCCTCTCCCGAAGAAAAGCAAAGGCCATGATGCATTCATATCAACATACGCCGTTTTACCTGATCTATTACTGCGCCTGACAGCGTAGATGAGAAGAACTTGTTGTCTGAGCCTAAATGCATACATATCCCCTCCCCTTCCCCTCCCTCCCATTCGTATCTTGCAAGAAAGAGCAGCCGTCCACTGACTATCCTTTTTATTCCTCCAGCACACAAGCAGCTCCCGCAAAGCAATCACCGCAGGAACGCCCGCCGCAGCTACAGCTACGACTCGATTCTCACCAAGGTAAGCTTCTGATAGACGAAGTCGGGCAGTGCTTATTCCTCCTCCGCCTCTCTTCCTCTTGCATGTGTCCTCTCATCTCCCATCCCTTCTTCTTGTCTCCTGCCTCCCCAAGAAAAAGTTGATGACAATTACATAGCTGACTCTAGACGATTAAGGCTGTGTCTTCTGACACAGCCCTATCACTTGCGAGTTTCTACAGCTAGCCTTCAAAGTTCCCTGATTTTTAAATTAGTGTATGCATGTATATATACTATGGGGGAGGAGAGGGGGGCCGTGCAGGGGGAGGAGGAAGAGGGGATATGTGTTTTCTATTCTTATTTGTTTCGTGTCTGTTGACGAGATTGATTTACTCACCCCTCTTTATAAATACACACATCTATTTTTACTAGGTGAAGAGGCACATGGAAAAAAGGGGCAGAGAGCAGCGTCTACGTCTTGGAAAATGTAGGGCAAAAATAAAGAAGTAAAAGAAGAAACGAATAGAAACCCCAAAGCGAAGGCAAGTCATTTGTGCTTTCTTAATTTATTCACTTCTTTTTGTAATTTATTGTTGTCTTTTCTTTTCTAGAATCAACTTACAATTTGAGATGCTTTCTTTCTTCTCAGGCTCTATCCTCTCCGTGCACTTCGAAAGGTAAAATCAAATTTGGCATTAGAGCTATACCACCTATTATCGACGTCATCAGGACAAGTATATAAAGAGCCTCAGGCAAGTTGAAGGCAAGAAAAAATCACCTGAATAATGATAATTTTTATCACCAAAGGTGAGGGTATGCGGGTAGTAATTAGTCTCCTGCTGACACTCCCTCCCCGGGTGAATAAGCCAAGGTGCTCGCAATCCTATCCCCGCCTTATAACTGAGCTTCAGGCACACGCCGTATACGAGTGACGTATCTCTATCGCATTTAACACAGACAATAATCAGACACAGCAATCCAAACGAGGCCTTCTCCTAAGCGCCGCTCTCACCCACACTTTTGGGGGGGAAATCGATAGCTCTACGTGCTGTGTGTCTACGAAATAAAAAACGTTATATATAGGTGGATGAAGAGGAAGGAAAATCCAACACACTAAATGTACAAAAAGAGGGGGGGGCTAAAAGTGACAAAAGATTTGGCCTCAGGGGAATTGTTGCATGAACGGATGCCACTTCTATACGAACACATTCAAGGCGAGTGCAGACGGCTGGCAGAAGAACGAGGATGGTTGACACTGCCTCAAGCCCGCCTTACAAAGAAGTGTATGCGGGTTAGGCCCCCACTGACACTGATTCTCAAAGCATTCGGATGTCATCGAACGCATTCTCGCATTTCTAGTGAGCTCCAAGCACACGCCCTGAACGCGTCGTATACATGTGACATTAATCCTCTAACCCCCAAGCTGCTTAGCATCTCCCGCTTCAGACGTGTGTTGCCCTGGGGCCCTCACCGAAGTTCTGTTACTGCTGCTGGTGGCGTCCAGAGACACATCGACGGACAGCGGCTCCGAAAAGGCAGGGCGCAAGGGGGCACATGGTGCTGCGAGGAGGAGGTAGTGTGCCTGTGGGGCGGAGAATATTTGGGAGGAGGAGGTCAATTGGTGCTTTGCCAAGCAAGAAACTCGGTGGGGCATGAAGTACAAAGGAAGCGTACTACTCTCTTCCTGTGTATGGGAGCATTTTCCTGGGAATGCGCCGCCCAGCCGCACGCGCCTGGGTGCGTGTGTTTTGCTGCTAGGCAGCCTCCTTGCTTCTTCTCCTTTAGCTTCCTCTCCGCAACAATTGTGGCACTTTCCTTTGTTGGTCCACCACCAAAGCCCAGAGCTTGTCCCTGACATGCTACACTTCCCTTACAGTGCCCGTGGCGCGTGTTGCACAGCTAAAAACACAGCAAAGTGGAATGCGGAGAGGCAGGAGGTTCATCTGGAGAACAACGTGGGGCCGGCGGTTCGCGAGGACACTCTGGCACTCGTTGCGTGCGGCGAGTAGTGGTGGGGGAGGCTTTTCTTCTGTCTCCTCTCAATGCATTGACCGTGGCAGCAAGGCAGACGTGCATGCAAGACAAGGCACATTCGACTAGGACGTCGTCTCAAACCACCATTCCCTTTTCCCCAGACCAGAGGCCTTACTCTCAACGTCATTGGATGGACAGGGGCGGCTGGCGATGGACAGGGGAGCCAGCATCAGCATCGCCAGTCTTGCTTGTGTGGCTGCCGCGTCTATTCTTTGGGCACTATAACCATGGTCAGGAGAAGGGCAGGGTCGATCAAGACGGCGCCTTTGCTAGTGTGGTGTGGTGCTGGACACATGGCTAGCAGAGGGAGGCTTGGAAAGCTTAGCCTTTGGACGGCCACGGAGCCACCTTGGAGAGAGGAAGAATGCAGCACACGTGATGATAAGACTTTCTGCCTCTGCTAATCTCACCACATACAAACAACCACCCCCTACATACACATAGACACAGACATGTCTACCCATAAGAAGATTGTCAAGCCCAAGGGCCAGGAGCCGGATGAAATGGATCTCAAGGTGGCTTCGGAGTTGCTCCAACTCGAGGTAGGGAGGGAGGGAGGGAGGGAGGGGTGGAAGAGAAACTAGAAGAGGGTATTGCTGGGGAGGGAGGCACATTTGCATGCATGGAGACAGCGGCGTGCTAGGGGAGCGTGTAGGAAAGAGGACGTGGACAGCGGGGGCTGGTGGAAGTGGAAGAGGAAGCCCTGCGGAAGCACAGTAGCGTTGAGTCCACCAGCAAGCAGCAGCAGCAGCAGCAGCAGCAGTAGCAGCGAGGCTGGGATTTGAGGCGTCGCAGCAGGAGGAGGAGGAAGAGGACAGCGGGGTTGAGGAGTCAAGGCTTGAGCGTACATGCAGGCGGCTGCTGTGGCTGGCTTGGCGCTGTGGAAAGGAGGAATGGAAGGAAGGAAGGAGGGAGGGAGGGCTAGAGCGTCGTGCTGAACGGGCTGTGAGCAGGGTCGCGTTTCGTTAGGACCAGTAGACAACTATTGAATGTTAGGATATTTGCCCTTATTGTTATCTCGTCCTAGTAGTTACCACCTTTCCTCCTTCCCTCCCTCCCCTTTTTCTCTAGCGACCCCACCTCTTGACACTCACTCTCCACCCCTCCTTCCCTCCCCTCCCTCCCCTTTTTCTCTAACAGAGCAACAACGCTGAGTGGAAGGCAGACCTGAAGGACCTCTACATTACCGCGGCCAAGGAAGTGGAGATGGGCAAGACCCAAGCCATCGTCGTCTTCGTCCCCTTCAAGCTCCTCAAGGCCTACCACAAGATCCAGCAACGCCTCGTCCGGGAGTTGGAGAAGAAGTTCAGGTACGTCCCCTCCCTCCCTCTCTCCCTCCCTCCCTCCCTCCCTCGTCGTCTTCGTCCCTTTCAAGCTCCTCAAGGCCTACGACAAGATCCAGCAACGCTCCCTCCCTCCCTCCCCCAGTGGCAAGCACGTGGTGGTCGTCGCGCAACGCACCATATTGGGGAAGAGCTACGACCGCTACACCAAGACTAAGGGCTCCCGTCCTCGTCCTCCTTCCTTCACATAACCAAAAAGTAATCCTCCATCCCTCCCTTCCTCCCTCCCTCTCCTAGTGGCAAGCACGTGGTGATCGTCGCTCAACGCACCATCCTGGGGAAGAGCTACGGCCGCTCCACCAAGACCAAGGGCCCCCGTCCTCGTTCCCGCACCCTGACTGCCGTACAAGACGCGATTTTGGAGGATATTGTCTACCCTACTGAGATTGTGGGCAAGCGCACACGATGCAAGGTCGATGGCACCAAGACCCTAAAGGTGTTTCTGGATAACAAGGACCAGGTACGTCCCACCCCTCCCTCCCTCCCTCCCTCCCTCCCTCCCCCCCTACCGTGCTGAGATCGTGGACATGCGCACACGATGCAAGGTCGATGGCACCAAGACCCTCAAGGTGTTTCTGGATCACAAGGACCAGGTGCGTTCCACCCCTCCCTCCCTCCCTCTCCCCCTCCCTCCCTCCCTCCCTTCCTACCCTACTGAGATCCTGGGCAAGCAAACGAAGTGCAAGATGGACGGCGATAAAGCTAGGGAGGAAGGAAGGGAGGGAGGGAGGGAAGGCGGACAGGAATTCAGTGATGCCTAGACAAGACACTATCTTAACATTTTGACTCAACCCTCCCTCCCTCCCTCCCTCCCTCCCTCCCTCCTAGATGAATGTGGACTACAAGCTGGAGACGTTCAAGGAGGTGTACAAGAAGCTGACCAACAAGGAGGTGGAGTTCACCTTCTTCGTCAAGCAAGCAGAGGCCTAAAGCAGCAGCGGTAGCAGCAGTAGTAGCAGCAGTAGCAGCAGCAGCAAGAAGATTTTTCTGTTGTTGCTGCTGCTGGTGGTGGGAGGAGAGGAGGGGTGTTGCTGTTGCTGTTGCTTGTTAGTTAGGACACAGAGGAGGAGAAAGAGAGAGCTAGCTTGGTTTAGTCTTGTGCCTGGAAGAGAGGCCACGACGACGACGACGACGACGACGACAAACAAAAAACACGGAAACCGACAAGACGTTACATAAAAGAAAAGACGACCTTTGTAATGAGGGCGGACGGACGGAAGGGGAGAGGCGGGAGGGTTGAAGGGTGCTTTTAGAAGTTAGAAGGGTAGGTTAATGGCCTACAAGGAAAAGACTAAGAAGAAGAAAAGAACTTGCAACCGCGCTTCGAACACAACACTCAACACATGAAGACGAAAAGGAGCTCTGTCTCTCTTCTTCCTGCGACTGCGAGTGGCAAAAATGTTTTTGTTTCCCCTTTTTGATTTTGTTTTCCTTTCCTTCTTTTCGATTTTCGTTTTGGGTTTGTTTCTATTTCCATTGTGTATTTTACTCCTCTGATAATGCGATGCCGCGTGTCTTCTTCCACTCTTCAAATTTTGCCTCGGTTGTGTACTGGCTTAGGCAGGCGTTCACTGTGGAGGAAGAGGAGAGGGAGGAAGGGAGGGAGGGCGTGAGCAAGGAATGAAATACGGAGAGGCTGTGAAAACGGACGGCTAATCGAGAGAGGCAGATTTACCAGACGCTGTTTTTCACTCCTTCCACCATTCGCTTTTGATCATCGGTATCGCAAGCACAGAGGGAGGAGGCAAGGCACACGTCCCTCCCTCCCTCCCTCCCTCCCTCACACTTACTGGCATTATTAAGTCCCCGGCACTTGAACACAACAAACATCCCATTCTCCTTGGCGCACGCCGCAAACGCGCCCAGGGCATCCTTGCACTCCTTCCGCGCATGCAAGGCCAGCTCGTCCCGGAGGTGCTGTGGGGAGGGAGGGAGGGAGGGAGGGAGGGAGGGAGGGTGGGATGAGGACTCACGCAGACCATACGGCAGGCTGGCTTTCCGGTCTCTCCGGTCTCTCCATCTACAAACCTGCTCCGCCCGCTTGCTGAATTTCAGGCGGCCTTCCCTGGAGCCGTCCCTGTAGTTGGGGTCAACGGGAGTGCTACTGCTGCTGCTCATATTGCTCTGATGATGGAGTGTGCAGGGTGGGGGAGGGGTAGAGGGTGGGTGCGAGGCGCTGGACGAATGAAAGACGACGCGGGGCCGGGGGAAGCTAGAGATGCCTGTCAGGTGGAGGTGGAGGGAGGGGTTACGTAAGTGGTGGTGTTGTTGTGCAGTAGAGCAGGAGGGCCAAGTGGAGTGAAGGGGTGTGCGTCAGTACTTCCCAACGACGAACAAACTGAAAACGAGGAGGACAAGCATCTCCTCGATTCATTGCCTTTTGACTAGCTATGACTGACTTCGCACCACCACCACCATTATGACAAGCACAGGACGCTACTCCTCATCTAGCCGACGCCGGGACTTGCCTTTCCGGTTCGTACGTCCATCAGACAAAGCAAACCAAAGCCGTGCTGCTGCTAAGCCGGGAGGTCCAAAACGACACCATCGTCATCACCACCACGCCAAGCGTAACAGACACACAGCCAGCACCATGGTAAGCCCCTCCGTCCTCCTCTACCTGCATGTCATTCTCTTGTCAGGCAATGCCTGCAAAGGTGCCGTGATCCCTATTCCAATACTCTAGAAGCGCTTGCCTCCCCTCTTTCCATCCCCTCCCCTGCCCATCCCTCCTCTGTCTCATTCATCCCCCCTACCCACTTTTACAGCCCAAGTCTTGCAAGGAAGCCGCTTATGCGTTATTGGGCTGCATGCAGCAACAGCCGTGTATGAAGGGTGGGGGCGCGTTGAAAGAATGCCTGAAGGGGGAGGACGTGGATGCTTGCACGGTACGTATATGAAGGGAGTGGCGCGGCGGTGGTCTCTCAAGCACTTTTGGCTTGCCTCCACCCTTCCTTTTCCTTCCTTTAACTGCTCACGCTTTGGTTAGCTTTCGCCCTGGAGGGTTTGTTTGGTGATTGGGTTTGTCCCTCCTCCACCAGAGCTGCAGCACTCACTCTACCCTCTCCTCCCATCCTCTCACCCTCCCTCCATCCCCACCACCACTACCAACAGATGCAACGAAACGCCTACTTCCTATGCAAGCGCTCGCAGTTGGACATGCGCACGAGGATAAGAGGCACCCGAGTGTACTAGGACAAAGATAAAAATGTCTCCTCAAAACGTGCAATCAAACAAAGAGGAAAAGTCAAGAAGAAGAAACACAAGAAAGAAAAGCAAGACAAATCAGAGTAATAAGACTCACTAAGAAGGCATAGATTTTCGATCTATATGTGCGATATTTCTTCCTTTCTTGTTATATTCGCCGTTGACGTTCCTCGTTTTCAACCGTTTCTAACCGGTCGCAACTGTTGCTGCTGTTGCTGCTGCTGCTGCTGCTGCTGCTGCTGTTGCTGCTGCTGCTGCTGCTATCCTAATGCCCTCTCATTTCTTTTCACCTCTTCTTCTTTCTCTCTATCCCTTCTTCCGTTCTCTTTTTCTTTGAAAACACTCCTCACTTGTGCTTCCGTCCTGCTGCTGGTGCTGGTGCTGTTGCTACTGTCGCTAACGAAACACATTTCCTTACAATTTCTGTTTTTGTTCTTCTCGTCTCTTCCTCTTTTTCCAAGTGTGTATGCGCGTGCGCGTGTGAGTGTGCAAGGACGAAAAGCCCCATCCACCCACCGCCTTTCTCCCTCTTTTTCGCTCTTTCTCACCCACGCTCAAATCATATTTCTCTCAATATAAGATTCTCTTCCTCTCTGCGCACGCACGCACAGTCTCGCGCCCCCTCCCCAAGTCAAGACCACACGCGTTACCGCGCAGTCAGTCCCTCGCTTGCTCGCGGGCTTGCGCCCTTGCTTTCAAAATTGTATCTTTTGAATATCAAATAAATGAGTGTGAGCGTGTATTTGTCTGGAGTCTATCAACCTACCGTCGACCACACACAATTTCCCTGTCCTTTCTCCCTCCCTTACTCACTCACTCTCTCTCACACACACTCACAC
>Ga0209491_10008287_pt1 | contig 13270 bp, 5 predicted proteins | sample BON02_FD_187213 | JGI IMG/M metagenome (GOLD analysis project Ga0209491, IMG submission 187213) | Freshwater microbial communities from Lake Bonney liftoff mats and glacier meltwater in Antarctica - BON-02 (SPAdes) (version 2) | ecosystem: Environmental > Aquatic > Freshwater > Ice > Glacier... | reverse complement strand
CTTGTTGCGCAGCTTGCGGCGGTTGGCCTTGCGCGTGACCTTGTAGGCGGCGGGGTCGAAGCCGCACACCTGCGCCAGGGAGGGGTCCGACGTGCCAAACTTGGCGACGGCCGCCTTGTAGTGCTCGTGCGCCAGGGAATTGACGATGGTCTTGTCCAAGAAGGCGTGGACGCGGGAGAAGGGGGTGGCCATCGGGAACAGGTTGTGATCCCGGCCCCAAAATATGCCCTCCTCCTCCTGCTCTTTCAGCACGGCCGCGAGCTGCGAGACGGCGGCCTTGTAGGGGGGCACGGCCGCGGCCGAGGCGGCGGCGGCCGCGGGGGGCACGGCCGCGGCCTCGGCCGAGGCGACGGCGGCGGCGGCGGCCGAGGCGGCGCCGGCCGCGGGGGGCACGGCCGCGGCGGAGGCGGCGCCGGCCGCGGGGGGCACGGCCGCGGCCCAGGCGGCGGCGACGGCGGCGGCGGCGGCCGAGGCGGCGCCGGCGCCGGCCGCGGGGGGAACGGCTGCGGCCGAGGCGGCGACGGCCGCGGGGGGCACGGCCGCGGCCGAGGCGGCGGTGGGGGCGGGAGCTGCAGGCCGCGTGCTCACGTACGCCGAGTAGCCTGTAAGTCGCGCCGTTGCCGCCACGGCGCGCGCGCTGCCTGCTGCTGCTGCTGCTGATGCTGCTCCTGCTCCTCGCGACGACGGCGGCGGTTCTGGAGGGTCTGGCGGCGGCGGCGTGAGACGATTCTTGCGCTCCCCCCCCGCTCGACAAAAAAAGCGATAAGGCGGTGTCGCTCGTCGGTCGGCGTCGTTCCGACGCTTCTCGCGCTTGTGCTTGGCCCCCCGGCCCCTTTTAAAAACCACCCCAGTGCCGCTTCTTACATTGAGTAAACGGAGGAAAGAACGCGTGATACTGACAGCGTCACCGCGTGGGCTCGACGTGTACGCTGCGGGTGCTCGCTGCGGCGCGACGTAGCGCGCGCGCCGCGCCGCGCCGCGCCGCTCGCTGCTGCCCGTTGCCAGCCGCAGCCGCCGCCGCCAGCCGGCCGCAGCCGCCGCCCGCCCCAACGACTGCCCGTCGGATGGGTAATTATACATTTGCGAGCAAATCGTCAGATCATTTTTGCTTCTTGGGGCGCACGGGGCCCTCGGCCTTGGCCCGGGGAACGTCGGGGCCGTTGGCCGCCGCGGCGCGCGGCCGCTTGCCGCCAGGCCGCGGCCGCTGCCGAGCCTTGTCGTCCGCCTCTTCGTCGTCGTTGTCGTCGTCGTCGTTCCCCGCCGCTCCTGCCTTGGCGGCAACCTTGCCAGACCCGCCGGCAGCCAGCCGCTCGCGGGCGCGCAGCAGCGCCGCGCGTGCGGCCGGGTCCGGCCGCGCCGAGAGCACCAGCTCGGTCACGCCCGACGCCGCCTCGAGCCGCGCGAGCGCCGCGCCCACGCGCTGAGGCAGCGGCGCGTGCCCGGCGGCGGCAGCGGCGCCCGCCTCGTTTGCCGCCGTCGCGGGCGGGCCGCTGCCGCCGACGGCGCGCACGAGCGCGACGGCGCGCGCGAGGGCGCCGGGGGCGTCGGGGCACAGGGCGTCCGCGAGGCGCAGCTGCGCCTGCTGCTGCTGCTGCTGCTGCTGCTGCTGCTTGCCCTTGTCGCTCGCCGCCGCCGCCGCCAGCCCGCCGCCGCCCCGCCTCAGCGCCGTGGCCACCGCCGCGGCCGCGCCGACCGCCGCCGCGTGGCGGGCGGGCGTCTTGAACGGGCCCTTGACGCAGGCCGCGAGCGCCTGCGACAGGGCGGAGCGACCGTCGGCGCCTAGCAACTCGGCCAGGGGGTGGCGGCGCGCCTTGGCGCCGTCGTCGCCCGCCGCCGAGGCCGACGCCGGCAGCTGCCGGCAAAGGACGGCGGCGGGCGGCTTGAACGCGGCCGCCACGAGCTCGGCGGCCTCGGCCTGGAGGTAGTCCGTGCGCGCGGAGCCCGATGCGGCGCGGCACATCAGCACGAGGGCGCATTCGGTCGGGACGGCCGACTTGGCCGCCGCCGCCGAAGGCGCGCCCTCGTCGTCGTCCGACTCTGACTCGTCCGCCGCCGCCGCCGCCGCCGCTGCCGCCGCCGAGGGGTCGGCGACGAACGCCGCAGGCGCCCGCGCAAGGAGGGCCTGCACGGACGCGCGCGACAGGCGCGACCGCTTCTTGCGCAGGAAGTCGTCGACGGCGCACGCGGCGGCCGCGGCGGCCTCGGCCGGGCAGCGGGCGCCCGCGGAGGCGCCGCCGGCGGCCAGCAGCGCGCCGAGCAGCGCGGCGCCGGCGGCGGCGACGGCCGGGTCGCGCGCGCGCGAGGCGGCGGTCAGCGCCGCGCGCAGGGCCGCGCGCAGGGTCGGCGCGTCGCCGTCGGCGAGCGGCGGCGAGGGTCGGACGCGCGCGAGGCGCCCGGTGGCCAGGCCGCACAGGCGCTGCGCGACCGCGGCCGCCGCGCCGCCAGAGGCGCCGCCGCCGGCCGGGCCCGACGACGCCGCGCCCGCGGCGCCCGCCGCGCCGGCTCCCGCCGCCGCCGCCGCGGCAGTCCCGGCCCCACCGCCACCCACCGCGCGGCGCGCAGCGCTCTCGGCCGCGCGCAGCAGCGGGGCCGCGGCGCGCACCGCCAGCGGGCTCCCCGAGCACCGCCGCAGCCAGTCGTCCAGCAGCGCCGCCGCGCGCAGCTGCAGCGCCGCCAGCGCAGCCGCGCGGCGGCGCGCGGCGCCGGCGGCCTCGCCCGCGGCGGCGGCGCCCACCGCGGCCCCCCCGCCGCGGATCAGGGCGCGGAAGGCGGCGCCGATGCGCGCGTCCATAGCCTCCATGGCGTCGTCGTCGAAGCCCGGGTCGCTGCTGCTGCTGCTGCTGCCTTCGTCGTCGTCGTCGTCGTCGACATCGTCGCCGCCGCCGCCGCCGCCCTTGCCCTTGCCCTCCCTCCTTTGCTGCTGCTTCTGCTGCTTGGCCTCCATCGCGGCGAGGCGCCTCTCGGCGGCGGCCGTGATGGCCGGGTCGTCGTCGTCGTCCGAGGAGGAGCCGCCGCCGTCAGACTCGTCGTCGACGTCCATTGCGGCGGCGGCGGCGGCGGAGGAGGCGGGGCCCTTTCTGCTCCGCTTGCCGCCAGCGGCCCCGCCTCCCTCCTCCTCCTCCTCTTCGTCCTCCTCCTCCTCGTCGCTCTCGGAGCCCGCCGCGCCCGGGGCCACGCCCTGGATCAGCACGAGTAAGAGGCTGTCCAGGCCAACGGGCGTCAAGGCCGCCGCGCACGCGCGGAAGGCCGACTCGGCCGCCTCGCGCAGCGGCGCCGTCGGCAGCCGGGCGGGCGGCGCCGCCGACGACGCGGCGGCGGCGGCGGCAGCGCGCGGCCCGCCCTCGTCCTCCTCGGCCAGCGCGGCGCCCGAGCTCCCCGCCTCCTCCTGCGCCACGGCCCCGGCCAGCAGCGACAGCAGCACGTCCATCAGCACGTCCATCCAAAAGGGCGGCCCCGCGCCGTCGCCGCCGCCGTCGCCGTCGCCGTCGCCGTCGCGGCCGAGCGGCGCGGCGGGGAGGCCCGTCGCCGCCACCGCGGCGAGCTCGGCGCCGAGTGAGGGGTCAAAGGCCGGGCCGCGCGGGTCGGCCGTGAGCTGCAGGCGCATGACGCGCGCCAGGTGCAGCAGGGCGCGCGCGCGGGACTGGCGCAGGTCGTCCCCGTCGCCGTCGCCGTGCTGCTGCTTCTGATGCTTCGGCTGCTGCTTCTCCTGCTTCTGCTGCTGCAGGAGCGCGCGCAGCGACGCCTCTGCAGAGCACAGCGCCTCGCGCGCGCCGGCGACCTCGCCCGAGGCCGCCGCCAGCAGCGCCGACGGCGCGCCCTCGTCGCCCCCGCCCTCGCCGGCCGCCGCCTCGGCCGCGTCCAGAGACGCCAGCACGTCCTCCAGGAGCGCCGCCTGCGCCTGGCGCGCGCGCTCGGACGCCTGCGCCGCGGCCTGCTGCGCCGCCGCCGCCGCCTCGGCCTTGCCGCCGCCGCCGCCGCCGCCGCCCGCGGCCTCGAGCCGCCGCCGCCGCTCCAGCTGCTGCTGCTGCTTGCGCAGCTTCTGGCGCTCCTGCTTGGTCTTGCACGCGGCGAGGGCGGCGGCGTCCGCGGCGGCCTGCGCGGCGGCCTCGGGGGACGCGGCCGCGCGCGGGGCGTGGCCCACGGCGGACACCAGCGCCAGGAGGCGCGCGGCGCACAGGCGGCGCACGTGGCCGCAGATGGGCGGGGGCGGCGGCGAGCCCGCGCCCGCCGCCGCCGCCGCCGGCCGCACCGCGCGCGCCGCCAGCGCCAGCGCCGACAGCGGCCCGGCGGCGGCCGCCCCGCCGCCCGTTCCCTCGGCCTGATCCGCCTGCGGGTGCTGCGTCGCCCGACGCTTCTTCTTGCCGGCGCTGCCCCCGCCGCCCGCGCCCGCGGACGCGCCGCCCTCCTCGGCCCCCCGGAGCGCCCGCTGCGCCGCTCCGCAAGACCCGTCCAGAAAGGCGTGGGCAGCGAGGAAGCGCGCGCCCGTCGTGACCGTGGCGGCGGCCGCGCCCGGCAGGCGCAGCGCCGACGCGAGCTGCTCGACAGCCCAGGCGCGGCGCGCGCGGGAGGCGAGCGCGAGGCGGCGGGCCTCGCGGGCCTCGGCCGACTCGCGCGCGCCGCCGGCCCCGCCGTCGCCGTCCTCCTCCTCCTCTTCCTCCTCCTCCTCGTAGCCCGGGAGCCACGCGCCGCCGCCGCCGCTGCCGCCGGCCGCCGCCGCCTCGGCGCCTGCTGCTGCGGCGCCCACCGGCCCGCCGCCCTCAAAGACGGCGATCAGCGACGCGACGTGCGCGTCCACGCCGGCCGCGTCGAGGCCGGCCATCAGGCGCGCGCACGCGCGCGTGCGCGAGGCCGCGTCGAACCCGCCGCCGCCGGCCGGGCCGAAGCGCTGGAGGGCGGCCGCCGCGGCGAGCCGCAGCGCCGTGGCGCCCTCGCCCCCGCCGCCCTCGTCAGTGCCCTCGCAGCCCTCGCCGCCGCAGCCGATCGCGGCGACGCGCTCGACGGTGCGGCGCGCCGCGGCGTGCAGCAGCGCCGTGCGGTCGCGTGAGTTGTTGGCGAGGCAGCGGAGCGCGGCGGGCGTCAGCAGCGCCGACACGGCGCGCGGCGAGCGCGCGCGAGGCAGCAGCGCGTCGAGCAGGCGCAACGCGAGCGCCCGCCGCTCGGGGCTGCTGGGCAGCAGCGCCCCGTCGACGACGACGCGCGCGAGCGCCTCGAGCGCCTCCTCGGGCCCCGCGGCGCGCCCGGGCGGCGCCAGCAGCGGCAGCAGGCCGAGCGTCCAAACTGCGTGCGTGCGGGGCGCGGCGGCCGTCGAGGCCAGCAGCGCGGGCAGCAGCCGCCGCAGGTGCGCGCGGGAGAAGAGCGCCTCGGCCAGGCCCGCGGGCGGGGGCGGGGGCGGAGGCAGAGGGAGCGGGCCCCCCCTTGCCTTGGAGGACGTGGGGTGGCCCCCGGCGGCGGAGGCGGCGGCGGCGGCGTCGGCAGCGTCGGCGTCGGACCGGCGCCAGAAATCGGCGGGCGGGCGCGGGCAGCCGGGGGGCAGCAGGGCGCAGCGCGCCAGCAGGGCCGGCGGCAGCGCGGGCCACAGCCGCAGCGCGAGCAGCAGGCCCTCAGGCGTCGGGCCGTCGTCGTCGTCGCCGGCGGCGGCGGCGGCGACGCCCGCCGCGTCCTCGTCCTCGTCGTCGTCCTCCTCGTCCTCCTCTTGTCCCTCGCTGTCGCTCGCGTCGTCGGCTCCGCGGCGCTTCACAGGCGCGACCTCCGCCTTCGCGGCAACCGCCTCGCCCTCGGCGGGTGCGATGCACAGCAGCGCCGACACGGCCGGCGCCGCCGCCAGCACGGCGCCGAGCCGCCCGGCGCCGGCCGCCGCCTTGGCCTTGGCGCCCGGGGACGGCGAGGCGGCGGACGCCGGCGCCGCGTCGGCCGCCTGGGTGAGCAGCTCCAGCAGGGCGCCGCACGCCGCCTCGCGGAGGTAGGGCTTGCGCGCGCCCAGGGCGGCGAGCCGCTCCGCGACGGCCGCCGCCGACAGTGCGGCGGCGGCGTCGGCCTCGGCGGCGCCCGCGGCCTCGGGAAGGTCGCGGGGCGGGCGCAGGGCGAGGCCCGAGCGCACGAGGGCGGCCAGGCCGAACACGCGGCCGAGGAGCACCTCGCGTTGCTCCTGTCGTTTCGGGGTGGGTTGGTGCGGTTGGTTTTTGACGAGGGGCGGGGGGGGCCAAACACGGAGAAGAGACCAGCTTCAAGAGAGAGTCCGCGAGGCCGTCGACACACACACACGCAAAGAAAGGGAACAGGAAAAAACGGACAGAAAGCCCCCATGTTGCCGCGCGCGCGCGCGCATCCCCCTTCCGCAAAAAACAGACGTCTTTCCCAACAACGAGCGCTCTGATCGTTTTCTATTCCTCACCGATGCCGCTCGTCTTGGTCGGCGTGTTGACGGAAACGAAAACGATATCCGCCTCGCCGACGTGCTTGGTCGTGTCGCTGCTGAAGAAGAGGTTCTTGCCGCGGCACGCCTTGACGATCTCCTCGAGCCCCGGCTCGTAGATGGGCAGCTCGTCCGAGTTCCACGCCTTGATCCGCTCTGCGTTTTTGTGTTTTGTGTTTTTGTGTTTTTTGAGGGGCGGGGGCGCGGCGGACGGTTGGGCAAGAAGAGGACGAAAGGGCGGCGAGCGAGGAAACGGGCGGCGGCGGCGGCGGCACGACGGCGCCTCCTCTGTCTCTCCCTCTCGCGCGCCCGCGGGCGCGCGGGGGCGCGATCGACGCACCCTCGTTGATGTCGACGACGACCACCTCGATGTCGGGGCAGTTGCGCGCGATCACGGCCATCGTCGGGCCTATTTAGTTTTTTCGCGGGAGGGGGAGGGGCAAACGGGCGGTGAGAAAAAAGGGGGGGGGGGGGGGGGGGAAGGGGGGTTTGAAAAAAGAGGGGGGGGGGGGGGTGCGAGTTTGATTTTTGCTCCTTCCGTTTTCTTGCTCCTCGGGCCACTTTGTGTCGGCGCGCGGGGCCTGCCGGAGCACGCGTGAGGTGCGGGTCGCGCGGCGGCCGGGTCTGTCGGATCGTATGCGGCGCGCCCGCGGGTGCAATGGGGGCGAATGGGGCGCGGGGGAGGCGCGCGGCGGTGGCCCGGACGGACAATTTATTTTTTTCTCTCTCCCCCTTGCTCTTCCCCCCGATCCTCCCTCTCTCTTCCCCCCCCTTTCCCTTTCCTCTCCCGAGCGCGCGCCTCTCGCCCCCCGGCATCCCTGTTCATGACTCACCACCGACGTAGCCGGCGCCGATGCAGGCGATTTTCATCTTGCAAAGAGAGAGAGAGAGAGACAGGCGGAGGGAGGGAAGGAGCGGTGGCGCGTTCAGGAGGTCGTTCGAGAGAGAGGGCCCGTCTGTGTTGTGCCTTTCTCCCGCCTGCGAGCTGGGTGCTGCTATGCTTGTCTTTGTTTGTGTGTGTGGGTCGCAGTGCTAATTGCTCGTAAATGTGTGCGGTTACGGGAAAGGCGGAGAGGAGGCCGTTATACGGGGAGCTCCGCGACGCGTGGAACCGTTCGCCGCCGCGTTCGCCGCCGCGTTCGCGCCAACGCCGACGGCGATGCCGGCGCCCGGCGCGGTCGCGCGCACCAACATCAGCGGCGGCGACACGCTTCGTCCGCTCTCTTTCATCACAGAGGCACGCACGCGCGCTCTTCCTTTTACGTCCACGTACGACCACCCAAGAGGGCGCGCTCCCCACGATCACAAAACACGAAACACGAAAAACGAGAGACGCTGCGATTTTCCGACACACACGACACGACTTCCCGCGACAGCCACAGCCAGATGCGCGCAGCGACTACGCCGCCGCTCCTGGCGCGGTGGTGGCTGCTCGGCCGCGCGGCTCTGGCGCGGTCCGCGACTGCGCAAGGAACGGGGGCCGCCACCGCCGCCGCCGCCGCCCCGCGCCGCGCCGCGTCCTCCGCCGCCGCCGCCGTCCCCTCGCCCAATGACGCCGACGCCGCCGACGACGCCAACGTCGCCGCCGCCGACCCCCTCTCCGCCGCGCTCGCCGAGCGGCGCCTAGCCGCCCAGGCCGCCGGCACGTGGAAGCGCGAGCGCGTCATCCGGGGACCCCAGGGCCGCTCGGTGCGCGTCGGCGACCGCGACCTCTTGAATTTCTGCGCCAACAACTACATGGGCCTGTGCAACCACCCGCGCGTGGTCGCCGCCGCGAGAGACGCCCTCGGCACGCACGGATTTGGCCTCGCGTCCGTGCGCTTCATCTGCGGCACGACCGACCTGCACGTCGAGCTCGAGCGCCGGCTCGCCGGGTGGCTCGGCGCCGAGGACGCCGTGCTTTTCCCTTCGTGCTTTGACGCAAACGCGGGCGTTTTTGAGGCGCTGCTCGGCGCCGAGGATGCGATCGTCTCGGATTCGCTCAACCACGCGTCCATCATCGACGGCGCCCGCCTGTGCAAGGCGCGGCGGTTCCGCTACGCGCACGCCGACGTCGCGGCGCTCGAGGAAGCGCTGGGGCAGGCGCGGGAGGCCGGGGCGCGCGCGACCGTCGTCGTGACCGACGGCGTGTTTTCGATGGATGGCGCCGTCGCGCCGCTCGACAGGATCGTCCCCGCGGTCCGGGCGGCAGGCGGCCCGGGCGGCGGCGTCTATCTGATGGTGGACGACTGCCACGCGTCCGGGTTCTGGGGGGCGACGGGCCGGGGGACGGCGGAGGCGTGCGGGCTGCTGGACGGGGGGGCGGGCGGGGGCGCCGGCGGCGGCGGCGGGGCGGGAGAGGCCGCGGCGACGGCAAATGCAACAGCGGCGACAGGGACGGCGGCGGCGGTGACAGCGGCGGCAGCAACGTCACCAGCCACCAAAGCGCCGCCGCCGCCGCCGCCGATGATGGGCGGCGTCGACCTCCTGTCGTCGACGCTGGGCAAGGCCCTCGGCGGCGCCACGGGCGGGTTCGTCTGCGGCCGCGCCGACGCCGTAGCCGCCCTGCGCCAGAGCGCCAGGCCCTACCTCTTCAGCAACACGCTCGCGCCGTCGGTGGCGGCCGCGTCGCTGGCCGTGCTGGACATCGTCCAGGGCGCAGAAGGCGACGCGCTGCGGGCCCGCCTGCGCCGTAACGCCGCCCTCTTTCGGGGCGCCATGGAGGAGGCCGGCTTTTCCCTGGGGGGAGGAGGGCGCGGCGGCGGCGGCGGCGGCGGAAACGTCGGCTCTGACGGCGCCGCCTCCTCCTCCTCTGCTTCCCCTCACCCCATCGTCCCTGTGATGCTGGGCGACGCCGCCCTCGCGTCCGAGTTTGCGCGCCGCATGCTCGACGACAGGGGGATCTACGTCGTCGCCTTCTCCTTCCCCGTGGTGCCCCGCGGGCGGGCGCGCATCCGCGTGCAGCTGAGCGCCGCGCACAGCGAGGAGGACGTGAAGGCGTGCGCGGCGGCGTTCGCGGCGGTCGGGCGCGAGCTTGGGGTCGTGCGGTGAGAGAGAAAAAGAGGCTCGGGCTGATTCGGCGCGAGCGCGACGTAGAGGCGTGCGCGGCGGCGTTCGCGGCGGTCGGGCGCGAGCTTGGGGTCGTGCGGTGAGAGAGAAAAAGAGGCTCGGGCTGATTCGGCGAAAGAAGAAAGGTTGCTCGCCGGCCGACGGCGACGGCGGCGACGACGATCTTTGTTGGGCGAGAGACGGGGAGGGAGCCTTCGAGTTACCTTGTATATCAGGACGCTTTTCCTCTGTCCGCCCCTACCGTCGCCGCGCCCCCCCGTCCCCCGCCCCACCGCCGCCCCCACCGCCAGCGCCGCCCCCGCCCTTGCCGCCCGCGCGCGGGCCGTCCCCCGCCAGCACCGCCGAGGACGTCCGCCGCTTGCCCCCGCCCCACACCCCGGACGACCCGCCGCCGCCGCCGCCGCCGCCGACCCTCTCAGCACCCGCCGCCGCCGCCGCCGCCGCCGCCTCGCCCACCGCCAGCAGCGCCGAGCGGAAGAGCGGCGGCCCGATGGCCAGGTTTACCATGATCGCGCCCGTCATCGCCGTCTGGAAGTGCGGGCCCCAACCGGCGAGCGCGGTGCCCGCGATGCGCGCCAGGCCCAGGGCCACGCCCGCCTGCGTCACCATCGCGCGCCAGAACAGGTGCCGGTGCTCGGCCGATTTCACGCCGCCGAGCGCGCCTCCCGCGGCGCAGCCCGCGCGCACGGCGAGCAAGCGCGCGGCCACCAGGGCGGCGGCGAGCCAGGCGCTCTGCGCGACCGCGGACAGGCGCAGCGAGCTGCCCGCCAGGCCGAAGAAGGCGACGTTGGTGAGCTCCATGACGGCGTTGGCGACGGACGAGACGTCGCCTCCTCCCGCGCCGCCGCCGTCGCCCCCTCCGTCCTCGGCGTGGGCGGCGAGGGCGCGCGGCGGTGGGTGGTGGTGCCCGTTGTGCTCGCCGCCGCCGCCGCCGCCGCCGCCGCCCGGGCCGTCCCCGCCGCTCTCGCGCCCGCCGTCGTCACCGCTGCCGCTGCCGCTGCCGCCGCCGTCGTCTTCGCCCGGGCGCACGGCGCCCTTTTCGCCGCTCTCTGAGAGGCGGCGCAGGCCGCTTCCCCCGTCCGCCGCCGCCTCTGCGCCGCCGCCACCGCCGCCGCCGCCAGGAACGCCAGCCCCTCCGCCTCCTCCCAGGACCAGCTGCGGGAAGGCGCGGTTCCCCGCCACCAGGCCCATCGTCACGCACGCGAGCAGCGGCTCCGCGTCCAGGGCGCGCGCCACCGCGAACACGAGCGTCGCGAGCAGCAGGAGCGCGGCCTCCTTGCAGCGGGCCAGGTGCTGCTGCGCGGCGGAGTTGGCCGACGCGGCGCCCGCCTCGCCCGCCGTCTTTTCGCCGCCGCCCCCAGCTCCTGCTCCTTGTGCCGCCGCCGCCACAAGCGGCAAGTCGGCGCGCCCGCTCCCGCCCACCGACCGCGAGCCCCCATTCGCAAGGTCTCCGACGCCGGGGGAAGCCGCCAGCCCTAGACGCGCCAGCCCCGCGCCGGACGCCGCCGCGAGCCGCGCAGCAAGCGCCGACGCCGCACCGGCCAGCGACGCCGCCGCCCTGGCCGCCCCCGCCGCCAGCCTGAGGGCCACGGGCCGCGACATCGCGACCGAAAGCAGCATGCCGCCCAGGAGGCCGACGCTCACCGAGAGCGCGACCGACAGCAGAGGCAGCACGAGCAGGCGCGCGGCCGAGGCGGCGGCGGCCGCCAATGGCGACGACGACGGCTGCGACGACGCGACGGCCGCGCCGGCCGCTCCAACCGCTGCCGCCGCCGCCTCGGACGCCGCCGCCAGCGTCGAGACAACCTGCACGTTGACCGCGAACGCCACGATCACCACGACGTCTTTCAGCACCGTCACGCCCATGACGACCGAGGAGAAGGGGCCGCGGGCGTCCAGCTCTCGCAGCACGGCGATCGCCGAGGCCGGCGAGCGCGCCATCGCGAGCGTCGCGGCCAGCGACGCGAACGGGAGGAGCGGGGCCGAGGGGTGGGTGGGAGCGCTACCGCCGCGCGAGGGTGCTGCTAGGGCGCCCTCGGGCGGCCACTGGACGCCGGGGAGGGGCATTACGCCCTCGGCAGCGCCTGCAGCCGCGGCCGCCGGCGCCGAGAGCAACCCTGCTCTTCCGCCTCCGCCTCCTCCCCCGCCGCCGTCCAGCCACAGCACGGACGGCATCGCCTTGGCGACCGCCACCACCGCCGCGAAGCACGCCGCCCACGTGGTGGCGCACACCCCCGCGGTCAAACAAATCACCGCCCGCCGCGCCCTCGCCAGCTCGGCCCACCGGAGCTCGGCGCCCGCCGCCACGCCGACGACGGCCAGGCACGCGCCCTCCACGAAGCCGAGGTCGGCCACGGCCGCGTGCGACAGGACGCCCAGGCAGTAGGGGCCCAGCGCGACGCCCGCGGCGACGTAGCCCGTGAGGCGAGGAAGGCCGAGGCGGCGGGCAGCGGCGCCGGCGGCGAAGCAGCAGGGCGCGACGACGGCAGCGACGAGCAGGGCCTGGAGGGCATGGTGCTGCTGGTGGTGCTGCGACCCGCCGAGCTCCAAGGAGGGCTCTTGCTGCTGATGCAGGATGGCGGACGCCATGGTGGGGGTTGTTTGTTGTTTATTTTATTGGGGAGAAGGGCCGCCGCCTCCGACTGGTCGCCGCGGCGCGCGCGGCCCCGCGGCCGTTTCTTCAAGGTAGGAAGATTCGGGCGCGTGTGTTTTGCGCGAGCGTACGAAGAAGGCGCGCGACGGATTGTATTTGAACGGACGTTGGACGTTGATACGGCGGGTCTGGTTGCGCTCGTTTGGGCAGAGGGCAGCGGCGCGCGCGAAAGACTGCGATGTGGGAAAGCAGTTTTTCCGCTTGAGCGGTGCGCGATGGATAGGTCTGTGTCATGCGCTGCGTTGCAGGAGGTCAAGCGGGTTGTGCGCGCGCTTCTTTCGGTGGTGGTCAGATAAGTGGGGGGAACGCATGAGGGCTCCTGTTCGGGAGGACCTCCCCTCTCCAGCCTCTCTCTGAAAGACAAACATCTCTTTCTCTCCCGCGACACGATCCGCCACGAGAAAAAAAGCAGCCAGCCAGCAAGCAAGCGACCGCCCCACCATGGCGGACAAGTTCCCGCCGCCGGAGATGAAGGCGACCAAGGTCCGTCTTGTCGACGATCGATCTGCCGTTGTCTCCCTGTTGCCAAACGCGCGGCCCGCAGACCGAGGCGTGTGGTGGCCTCAGCAGGAGGACCCCGTGGGCGGCAGCGATGGTTCCACGCGCATCTACACGTGCAGCGGGCAGGACGCGCCAACGCCCAACCACGCTCGCCGGCGGCGACAACCCTGCGCGCCGACACCCGACGCCCTAAGCCGACGCCCGACGCGCGCGCTCGCCCGCTCACCCCAAACCGCCGCCCCGAATCACAAACCAAACGCCAAAACCAAACGCCAGGACGAGATGGACGCCGCCCGCCTCCCCTACGCCTGGCGCGACTACTGCGCCCACCTGCTCCTGCCCCTGAACGCCTGCCGCGGGCGCGAGTGGTACCTGCCCTGGAAGTGCGGCCACGAGCGCCACCTCTACGAAAAGTGCCAGTACGTCGAGTGGAAGCGGCGGGTGGCCATCGTGCACGAGGAGAAGGCGCGGCGGAGGGCGGCGGCCGCGGCGGCGGGGAGCGCGTGAAGTGGCCGGGGGGCGCGGTCCTTGGTCGCAACTTTTGCTGTCCGACGCCGCCGCTCCCCCCGCGGGAAACAGACCCGATCGCAAAACGAAACCACAAAACACGAGCGCGGCGAGAGATTTTTTCACGAACGACCCCCCCCCCCCCCCCC
>Ga0209491_10008285_pt1 | contig 13273 bp, 13 predicted proteins | sample BON02_FD_187213 | JGI IMG/M metagenome (GOLD analysis project Ga0209491, IMG submission 187213) | Freshwater microbial communities from Lake Bonney liftoff mats and glacier meltwater in Antarctica - BON-02 (SPAdes) (version 2) | ecosystem: Environmental > Aquatic > Freshwater > Ice > Glacier... | reverse complement strand
AAATACGTTTTCGACTTCAGAGTTCATGTCATTCGTAACTGACTACGAATCGCCCGGTTTGTCTAGGCCAAAGTGCTTTTCCCTACAGCCACATACAATCAGACATCACAAATAAAATAACCGTGGTCGAAGACTTGGCGGAGCGTAGGTTTTTCCTCCATCTTTTTTTGTTTTGGAGTAGGGGAAAGAACCGGGATGGCTCCGTCATGCCTACGGGCGGCGGCGCTGGTAGCTGAAGGTTCCATGGATTAGTGCGAGCATGCTTTCTTCCTTTATGACACGCGGGGGGTGGGAAACTTAGAGGAAACTTTAAATTTTAAACTTTAAACTCCAAGGAAGAGGTTTGTGGAAACGGAAAAGCCCCGGGGTGCGGGGCACCTGGGGGCTGGGGATTTGGGGGGAGGGCGACCGAAGATCGCCTCTACTTTCCTCAGAAATGGAAGATTAGGCCGGTGGTTAGGCCGTGGTCGAAGTCTTTCGGGGTGCTGATGGGGAATTGGTAACCGAGGCGGATATCCATTTCCGGTGTCACACCATAACTGATTCCGACGAGGCCTTCGGTTTCGAAATCGCCTTTGTCGTCGCCGTTGATGGGGGTGGATCCGGTGATTTCGAGATGGAGGTTGATTAGGCCGAAGGCGGTTTGGTGCTCGTGGTGATCGTGTCCGCGATGATCGTGGGAGGCGGAGAGGTCTGGTTTTTCGCCGAAGGATTTCACGAGGCCGAAACCGAAGACGAGTTCTGTTTCGTTTGAGTCAAAGCCGTGCTCGACTGCGATATTGGTATTGAGTGTGAACCAGTTGCCGAGGTCGTTCCACATGGCGATACCAGGGGCGATAGCGGTTTCGCCGCCGAAGGTGCTGGAACCGGTTGGCAGGACGGTTTCGATTTGGGCGGTGAGCATGAAGCGGTCCGCGTCGATGAGCAGTGCACGGGGGACGATGGCTATATCACCGAAGCCAGATGCGGAGCCGACGCCCTCCTCGTCTTCCCATATATAGGGAACTTCGACGATGACGCCGAAGCGTTTGGTGAAGGCCCATTCGAGTTCGAGTTCGGTCTCGTGCTCGGTGACACCGTTGCCCTCACGCCACGAGTGGTCGAGGAAGAGATCGCGGCCTGTGAAGGCGGGTTCGACACCGAAGGAGTGGATGATAGGAGTGCCGATGGGGCTGAAGTGGACGTGTTCGAAGGGTTCGAAGAAGGAGGCTACGTAATCGGAGTTTTCCGCAGAGAGTTGTGCGGATGAGACGATGAGGCAGGCGGCGATTGAGTTGCTGAGTAATTTCATTCCTAAGGTTTGTTAATGTGACAAAATCGCGCTAGCAAGCGATTAATGCGAAAAATTTGCGTTAAGGGAGATGGTTAATTTTGAGAAATTTGCAGAGGGCCTCGTCCGGATGTCGAAGGATGATGTCGGATGGAAGCAGGTAGCCGTCTTTGAGATAGCAGTTCCGGCGTTCGGCATCGATGGCGAGGGTGTTGAATTCTTGGTTAAAGAAAACCGTGTGCCCGGAAGGGGTGTAACTGAAAGTGGTGGGCAGGAACGCCTTACCGAACGAGGCGCTGCCTCCGTGGACTGCGTGCAGCCTGCTGCCGCCTTTCCCCAAGGCAGCCCTGCTGCGAGGGGGGGGGCAAGCTGAGGTTTCATTGGGCAAGATCCGTGCCGATGCCGCCGGGCTCGCAGCAGGGCTGCATTGCCCAAGGCTACAGCAGGCTGTAGCCAGTCCACGGAGTCTGCGCCTCAATCTGTGTTAATCCTGTCCATCTGTGGTTGGACTTCTTCAAATTTAGATGGCCTGAGGCGGTGATTGCGACCGAAGGTCACCGCTACAGTTTTTCGAGGAGGGAGGCGTGGAAGCCGTCGTGGCCGGTCTCGGAGGGGAGGAGGTTGTTTTGGGAAATGAGGCGGAATTTGCCGGGATGTTTTTCCATCAGGCGGGTGATCTGGTTTTGGTTTTCCGAAGGGAGGATGGAGCAGGTGGCGTAGAGGAGTTTGCCGCCGGATTTGAGCATTTTGGGATACTCGACTAGGAGCTGGGCTTGGATGGAGCGGACGCGGTCGATGGCGGCGGGCTTGAGGCGCCATTTGAGATCGGGCTGGCGTTTCAGGGTGCCGAGGCCTGAGCAGGGAGAGTCGATAATGAGGGCGTCGGCGATATTTTCGAAATCGGTGGGAGTGGTTTCGATGATGGGCTTTGGGACAATGGAGGTGGCGCGGGCGCGCTTGGCGCGGTATTGGAGTTGGGAGAGTTTTTTCGGCTCAACGTCCATCGCGTAGATGCGGGCTTGGTTGTTTGAGAGGGCGGCGAGGTGAAGGGCTTTTCCGCCGGCGCCTGAGCAGGCGTCGATGATGCGTTGTTCGGGTTGGGGATCGAGGAGTGGGGCGATGGACTGGGAGGAGGGGTCTTGGATTTCAATCCGGCCATCAAGGCGGAGGGATTTCGGGATGACTTTTCCGGGAGGTAGTGCGAGGGCGTGGGGGTAATCTACTAGGGTTGTAGTTTCTACGTTGTTTTCCGCGAGCCATTCGCGGACTTCATCGACGGTGGCGAGCAGGGTGTTGACGCGGAGGAAGACCGAGGGTTTTTCGTTGAGGGCGGTGAGCTGGGGTTCCCATTGCTCGCCGAGTTCGGATTCTCCGAGTTTATCGAGCCAGTCAGGGATGGATTGGCGGACGGCGCGGGTCTGGTCTGGGATGAGTTCCTGGCGGGTGAGGATTTCTTCGCGAGGGAGGCCGTTGTATTCGTGCCAATCGGGCAGTTCGTAGCCCATGAGGATCCATTGGGCGGTGATGAGGGAGTTGGTTTCTTCGGAATCGACTAGGAAGGAAAGGACGCGGCGCCAGCGGGTGGTTTCAAAGAGGGTTTCGGCGACAAAGGAGCGGTCGCGTTTTCCCCATTTAGGGTTTTCGTCGAAGGCGGCGGCGAGTTCGTGGTCGGCGACGCGGTGGTTGACCAAGACGGATTTGGCGAGTTCGAGGGTGGAGGCGCAGAGGTGGCGGTGTAATTTCATAAAATGGAACGATTTAAAATTTGAGATTTAAAATTTGAGATTTCGAGAGAGGATGTGGGCGTGCCTATTGTTCATTTAAAATATCAGACGTTTCATCCTTCGATTTGGCCCAAGATGGTGGGGGAGGTTTCGCGGGATGCAAAGGCTGGAGATTTGGTGGAGGTGTATGGGAAGAAGGGGACGAGATTTGGTTGGGGGCTGTGGAATCCCAAGGCGCGGATGCCGCTGCGGGTGGTGAGCCATTCGGTGGAGGATCTGGATGAGACGTTTTTCGAGAAGGCGATCGTGAGGGCGGGAGAGTTGCGGAGAGGGCTTTTGAAGCTGGATGGGGAGACGGATTGTTACCGCTGTATTCACGGGGATGCGGATTTCCTGCCTGGGATGGTTGCGGATAAATTCGGGGATGTGCTGTCGGTGGAGATTACGGCGCTGGGGGCGTGGTTGAGGTTGGAAGGCTGGTTGCCGCTGTTGCACGAGACTTTCGGGACGAAGCAGGTGGTGGTGCAGGTGGATGCGGATTTGGCAAAGATCGAGGGCATTCCGCGGACTGGCGGGGTGGAAAGTGACAATATTAGGTTGGTCAAAGTGGTGGAGAACGGGGTGCGGTATGAGATCGATTTTTCACAGGGGCACAAGACCGGATTTTTCTGTGACCAGCGCGACAACCGGAGGAAGTTCCGGGGACTGGCGGAGGGGAAAACGGTTTTGGATCTGTGCTGTTATTCGGGAGGGTTTTCAGTTTCGGCGGCGTTGGGTGGAGCGAGCGAGGTTACGGCTGTTGATCTGGATGAGGCGGCGGTGGCGATGGCCAAACGCAATGCGAACCTGAACGGCGCGAAGGTGAAATTCACTCATGCGGATGCGTTCACCTGGGTGCGGACGATGCTTGAGAACGAACGCAAGTGGGATGTGGTGATGGTGGATCCGCCAAAATTCATTTTCGGGAAAGATGATGAGGTGGGCTACGCGAAGTATCACGATTTGAACAAGCTTGCGTCGCAGTTGGTGGATAAGGACGGGGTGCTGGTGACGTGTTCTTGCTCGGGGCAATTGGGTGTGGACGCGTTTGAGGATATCGTGACGGGTGTGGTGCATCGGCAGGATAAGCGGCTGCAGGTTTTCGACAGGACGGGAGCGGGTGGAGATCATCCGACGCTTTCGAATTATCCGGAGTCGCGTTATCTAAAAGTGGTGTGGGGGCGGGTGATCGGGTGAGAAACCTGATTTGGCGTGAGGGCGCGGACGGAGACGAGGTCTCCAGACTGCGTTTGGGGAAATACGGTGGGGAGTCGCGTTCTGGAGAACGCGACTCCGGCGGTGCCGACTTTTTCAAATCCACCGGAAAAATCATACCGGTGGCATCGGATTTGCTTGCGGGTGGCTAGAGCGGCTTGCTAAGTCTCAGGTCGAATTTTTTGCAATGGATTTTCCGATTACACGAATCAAAGGCGGCGTGGGTGCTGCGAAAGGATTCCTGACCAGTGCGGTCAGTTGTGGAATCAAGAACCCGGAAAGCGATCGCCTCGATCTTGCGCTGATTTATTCCGAGCGGGTGTGTAAATCGGCGGGGATGTTCACGACGAACAAGGTGAAGGCCGCGCCGGTGAAAGTTTCTCAGACGCACCTCAGGAAGGGTTCACTAAGGGCGGTAATCGTAAATTCGGGAAACGCCAATGCGTGCACCGGAGTCCAAGGGGTTCATGATGCCAACGCGATGTGCGCGGGAGTCGCGGAAGGCCTGGGCTTGAAGAAGACGGAGGTGGGGGTTGGTTCCACTGGAGTGATCGGATTACCAATGCCGATGATGAGGCTGGAGCCAAAGATACAGCCGCTGGTCGAAGGTCTCACAAATAAGCGTGGTAACGATGTGGCGCGCGCGATCATCACCAGCGACACTCACGAGAAGGAGTTGGCGATCTCGTTTGACATCGGGGAGCACCGAGTCCGGATCGGCGGATGTGTGAAGGGGGCGGGGATGATTTGTCCGAGCATGGCGACGATGCTTTGTTTCATCACGACGGATGCGAATCTTTCGCAGGACTGCCTTCAGAGGGCGGTGCAGGAATCAGTGGAGGAGAGTTTTAATCGGATCACGATCGACGGTGATATGAGCACGAACGATTCGGTGATCGTGTTGGCGAACGGTGCTTCTGGAATGCCGGTGGCGCGTCGGAATGGCGGCGCTTGTCGGCAGTTCCGGCAGGCGCTCGGGTGGTTGATGTTGGAACTGGCTAAGGCGATCGTCAGGGATGGGGAGCGGGTGACGAAATTTGTGACGGTGAATGTCAAAGGGGCGCGGACTCATCTGGATGCGAAAAAGGTCGCGGAGGCGGTTTGTAAGAGTGCGCTGGTGAAATCATCGTGGAACGGCAGTGATCCGAACTGGGGAAGGATCATTCATGCGGTGGGGTATTCGCGGGCGCGGATCCGGGAGGAGTTGATTGATATTTACATCGGTGGCAAGGCGGCGTGTCTCGGTGGCTTGCAGGCGGATACGCCGATGGAAGATTTGCGTGAAGCTGTTTCGGGAAATGAGTTCGAGATCGATATTGATCTCAATCAAGGAGCTGCGGAATACACAATGTATTCAAGTGATCTGTCGCCGGAGTATGTGGATTTCAATCGTTCGGAATATGCGTATTGGAAACAGGCGCGGAAAGACGGACTGGTATAGAAACTTTAAAGTTTCAGCTTCGTGCGACCTCCGTTGGCTTTGCGCATGGGTTGGAAAAGCGAGTCCATGCCGCATTCTTTGATTTCGCAGACCTGAGCCATGAGCTCGCCAAGGCGGCCTTTGGGGAACTCGCGTTGCTTGAACCACATGAGGTATTCCTCCGGGAGATCGAAGATCGGCACGCCTTTGGGCGGGTATTTTTCTTTCCCGAACATGCCGAAGGGCATGTGGGTGGCGTGGATCTCCGCCAGTAGGCGGCGGAAATCATCGCGGTCGATTTCGGTGAAGTTCATGAGTTTTAAGAAAATAAGGGGGCTTGCGAGGTCGGTTCAGTCGGCTACGTTTGATCTGTAATGATCAAGTTTTTGCACACACGGATCCGGGTGAAAAGCCTGGAAGAGTCGATTTCGTTTTATAAGAAGCTCGGCTACAAGCTGGCCGAGCAGAAGGATTCTCCGGAGGGGAACCGCTTGGCATTTATGGAACTCGAAGGGAACGATGTTTTCCTAGAGCTGACCTGGTCGGCGGATTACGAGCATAGCTGCCCGGAAGATCTGATGCATACCGCGCTGGGGGTTCCGGATATTGTCGAGTATTGCGATAAGGTGGAGAAGAGCGGCATCGAGATCTGGCCGGGAGCTTGGAGAGAGAAGTTCACTGCCGGAGAGAGAAAGATGGCCTTTGTGACGGATCCTGATGGTTATGAGGTGGAGATTTTAGAGAGATAATATGAGTGGACGTTCGACTATATTTGCGACCGCGTTTCTGATGTGTTTGCTGCCATTGGTTGGGACGGCGTTTCCGCTGAATTCGAAAAAAGCGCCGGAAACCCAAGATGATTTGCTTTCGGTTCAGGAAGCGTTGCAGAAGGCACTGCCGCAAGCGAGCGCTGCGACGGTGTGTATCGATCTGGGCGAGGGAACCGGCAGCGGTGTGATCATTTCGCCGGATGGGCTTATAATGACGGCAGCTCATGTTTCAACGGCAGTGGGAAAAAAGGTGACTGTGATCATGCCGGACGGGAAAAAGCTGAAAGCGAAGACTCTCGGCTTGCGAGCGGACGCAGATGCGGCGCTGGTTCAGATTGAGGATGAGGGGACTTATCCCTTTGTGGAGATCAATAAGGGGCCCGCTGCCGAGCTGGGTGACTGGGTGTTTTCGGTGGGGCATTCCGGTGGTTTTGACAAGGATCGCGGGGCGGTCGTGCGTCTGGCACGACTGGTGAGAATGGCGAACAATACGATCCAGTCGGACGGAACACTGATTGGCGGCGATTCTGGTGGGCCTTTGTTCGATATGGAAGGACGGCTGATCGGGATTCATTCGCGGGTCGGCCCACAGCTTCCGGTCAACATGCATGTGCCGATGAAGGTTTTCATCGAGAGTCTTGAGGAGATGAAGGCCTCAGAATTCATTGGTGAGGGGCCATTCGCTACGGCACCTGAGAAGGGGGCTGGTTTTTTCGGTGTGGCTACCAAAGGTGTGGAGGGCGGATTGGAAATTACCAAGGTAGGGAGAAGCAGCCCGGCTGAGAAAGGCGGCTTAAAGGAAGGCGACGTAATCCAATCTTTAAATGGAAACAAACTGGCGACGCGTGAGGAATTAAAAAGCGTGCTTGCGGAATTAGCGCCGGGAGATGAATTGGAACTGGAAATTATTCGGGATGGAAAAGAAGAAAAATTCACACTCAACCTTGGTAAAAAATAGCGGACTAGGGGTGTTGATCGCATTTAGCTTCTCCTTTTCAATTTTGAATGGGCAGCAGTCGCTCGAGACGAACTATCGGATGACCGGGGAGGCGATCACTGGCATGTTCGAGCCGCAACGAGAGGCGATCCAGAAATTCAGCGCCGTCATTTATGATGGCAGGGATGAGATTGTTTACGGGGTGGTGATTTCGGAGGATGGCTACCTTTTAACGAAGGCCAGTGAGATTGAGGGGGTAAGCGGTCTGAATGTGAGGGTAGATCGTCAGTCATTCAAGAAGGCGGAGGTCGTAATAGTGGATCCGCGGTGGGATGTCGCGCTGCTCAAAGTCGATGCGAAGGGGCTGATACCGGCGGATTATGCGGCAAGTAGCGATTTAACGCAGGGCACATGGGTGATCGTGAACGGTGCGACCAGTAGAACGAAACGGAGGATTCAGGTTGGCGTCATCAGCGCGAATGCCCGCGAGATCCCACCCTCTGGGGGAGCTGTGCTCGGTGTGCAATTGAAGGGAGACGACGGTAAACTTGTGATCGAAGACGTGAGTGAAGGCAGCGGAGCTGAGAAGGCAGGCATGGAAAAAGGGGACCTCATTATCAATGTCGAGGGAACTAAAGTCGGGGATATCGAGGAACTGATGAAGGAACTCGAAGGGAAGAAAGCCGGAACGGCAGTGAAGATTTCGGTGAAACGCGGCGATGAGGTCCTTGAACTTGATGTGACGCTTTCGGCGCGAGACGAGCTTTTTCAGCAAATGGATCGCAATGATATGATGAGTGGTGACTTTTCTGAACGCCGCAGCGGTTTTCCAAGGATTATCCAGCACGATATTCTGGGAAACAGTGATACGATGGGAGGTCCGGTTCTCGATTTTGATGGACGTGTAATCGGCATGAATATCGCTCGCGCGAATCGTGCCGAGACGTTTGCGATCCCCGTGGAGGAACTCAAGGTGCTGGCTGATGGAATGCTGGCTCAGGTGCCGAAGTAGGATTTGTGTGGGCTTGGATAGTCACTTTTCAGACGACATCTTCGTCTTGCATATTGGTCAAGCATTCCCGAACCTGCCCCCTGTTCGATGCCCGATACCCAGTCAGAAGAAACCCTGTTGCTAGTAGATCCTGATCTGGATTTTCTGGAATGGGCGACGAAGCACCTCGCGGCCAAGGGTTTGCGCATCCTTCGTTGCGACGATGCGGGTAAAGCGATCAAGGTGATCGAAAAGACCCAAGTGAACGTGGTGGTGTCTGCGGTGGCGATCCAACCATTCGATGGACTGGATCTTCTCGGGCGTATCAGAGCGCAGAGTCCCGATACGCTCGTAATTCTGACGACGGGCTTTCCGACAACGGGACAGATCATCGAGGCGACCCAGAAGGGTGCGCACGATGTGTTGCGGAAGGAGTCGCTTTCATTCGAACTCAGGCCTGTGGTTGAGTCGGCGCTGCAGACGGTTGAAGACAGGCGTGGAGCGCTGCAGCCGATTCCCGAGCTTCCGGGCCCTGACGGGAGGGTCAAGATTATCGGTGTCTCGCGTGCCTTGCAGGATGTCTTCAAGCTTGTGGGGCGGGTTGCGAGATCCGATGCACCTGTTCTGATTTCCGGAGAGAGCGGGACGGGAAAAGAGCTGGTGGCCAAGGCAGTCCACGAATACAGCCCACGACGGCAGCAGGAAATGATCACGATCAACTGCGGTGCGATTCCGGAGAATCTGTTAGAGAGTGAGCTGTTCGGTCACGAGAAAGGATCCTTCACGGGAGCCATCGCGAAAAGGGCGGGTCGGTTCGAGCAGGCAGATGGTGGGACGCTTTTCCTAGACGAGATCGGCGATATGCCGCTTTCCATCCAAGTGAAGTTGCTACGGGTGCTTCAGGACGGAACGTTTTCCCGCGTCGGTTCGAACGATGTGTTGAAAACCGACGTCCGTATCGTTGCAGCGACTCACAAAAATCTCGCCGCCGAAGTTTCCGCAGGGCGCTTCCGCGAGGATCTTTTTTATCGGCTGAATGTTGTCGAGCTGCGTATTCCGCCGCTCCGTGAAAGGCCGGAGGACATTCCGTTACTGGCCGAGTATTTCCTCCAACGGATCACCCGCAAGAACGGGATGGCGCGGATGCGGATCTCCACGGAGGCGACGGCCTCGCTCTCAAATCACCATTGGCCGGGAAATGTCAGGGAACTTGAAAACACGATCGCGCGTGCCTGCGCGTTGGCTTCCTCGCAGATTCTATTGCCAGCGGATATTCCACTCGCTTCGGCACCCGGCAAGACTTCTGCTCTGGCCCACGGACTGGACTTGGTGATCAACTCCGCTCCCTCCGATATGCTGCTGATGGATTGGGTTTCAAAGCAGATCGTCGGACGCTTGCTCGATCGCACCGGTGGTAACCTCAAGGAAACTGCAAGGTCGCTTGGAGTGGAGCTTGCTGATGTGAAGCGTATTCTTTCCTCGTAAAATTGATATGCTTCATCACATTGACCACCCGTTGATTTCGGCTGAACTGACATGTGTGAGAAATCCGGATTGCCCGAATCACGAGTTTCGTCAGCGGGTCAGGCGGATCGCTTCACTGATGGTTCCTGCAGTGACAGCGGACTTTGGGCGGACCGTTGTGCCTTGCCGAACGCCGCTGGAAATCACCTCTGGAGAGGAACTCAGTCGCCCGATCATCTTGGTTCCAATTCTCCGTGCAGGGCTCGGATTTCTTGATGGTTTTCTGGATCTCATTCCGCAGGCGGCGGTGGCTCACATCGGCCTTGCACGGAACGAGAAAACGCTCGAACCGGAGGCGTATTATCTCAAGTATCCAACGCCGCTGGAGGAGGCGGAGCTGATTCTCCTTGATCCGATGCTGGCCACTGGAGGCTCGGCAATCCATGCGGTAACAACTCTTTTTGAGGCTGGTGCAAAACGGATACGCTTTGCCTCCCTGGTGGCGGCTCCGGAGGGGATTACCGCGTTTCAGGCGGCTCATCCACAGGTGCCGATTTATACGGCTGCCATCGATCGATGCCTCAACGAGAGGGGCTATATCCTCCCGGGGCTGGGCGATGCGGGCGACAGGATTTTCGGGACGATCTGAGTCATCGGTAGATAAGCTTGGGGAAATGTGCGATTGCATCGCGGACTGGTATGCCGAGGGTTGAACAAATGAAACCCTTCCTAATTTCCAAACTAATGGCCTGGGTGCTGGTAATATGCATCAGCAGCAGGGCGGCGCAGGAGCAGCCGAATACCATCCTCATCTTCACCGATGACCAGGGCTATGGTGATCTCTCATACTTCGGGGCCGCCTTCAGATGATCCCTTCCCGCAGTGCCTTGGCGACGGCTGCGGTGTTGGTGGTCACCTGGAGCTTGTCATAAACGTGCCGGAGGTGGGTGGAAACGGTGTGGACGCTGAGGCCTATCGTTTCGGCGATCTCTTTCTTGAGCAATCCGTCCGCCATCAACCGGAGGATGTCTCGCTCCCGGTCGGTGAGGTGGTAATCCTCGGCGGCCCCATGGGATGGCTTGATGCTTGAGAATGCTTCCAGAACTTTCTTCGCCACTCCGGGCGTCATCGGGGCACCACCATCCATCACCTGCCGGATCGCCTCGCCGATCTGATCGATGCCAGAAGTTTTCAGGACATAGCCCATGGCACCCGCACAGACGGCGCGGAAAATCTTGTCCGCATCGTCGAACACCGTCAGGATAACAACCCGTGCCTGTGGGGCGCGCTCGCGGAGCGTTTGCAAGGCTTCAATGCCGTCCATTCCCGGCAACTGGACATCGAGCAGGATCACATCCGGCGGCTCCTCCGTATCAAGGGCCGAGAAAGCGGCCTCCGCCGAGGTGAATCTGCCGCGGCACGCCATCCCCTCAAGGCTGTCCACGCCGCGCTGCACGCCCATGCGGAACATCGCATTGTCCTCAACCAGCCAGACACCGATCTCATTCTTTTTCGTCATATATTCGATTTGGATGCTTTGAATGGTGCGCTGAAGACCACCACGGAGCCTTCGCCCGGTGAGCTTTTAATCGTGCAGTCGCCCTTCACCCGCTCCGCTCTGCGCCGGAGGTTGGCGAGGCCATGGCCGGATTGCGAGGCGCTTTCCGGATCGAAGCCGCAACCGTTGTCGTGCACCTCGAAGCGCAGTTCATCGGAATCGATCCAGATTCGCAGCTCCACCGCCGTCGCCCCGGAATGCTTGCGGGCGTTGTTGATCGTTTCCTTGAAGGCGAAGAAGACATGCCTGCGGAAAAACAGCGACAGGGGCCGATCCGGGAAATCGGCGGGCGAGACTTTGAGGGCGATCCTGCTTTCACCGAGCAAGGCTTCCGCGGAGCGCCGCAGCCTGGTCACCAGTTCCCTGAGACCGACGTTTTCACGCTCAATGAGCCACACGATGTCCTGCATCGACTGGGACGTCGTCTCCGCCGCTTCCCTGATGGTTTTGAAATCCTCCCTCGCCTGCTCGTTCTCACAATACCGCCCGCCGATCTCACTGAGCAGGACGATGCCGCCTAGGTTGCTGCCGATATCGTCATGGAGATCCCGTGCGATCTGGTTTCTCAAATGGGCTACCGCCCGGCTGCGCATCGTCCGCTGCCGCACCAGCAACCACCCGAAGCCCAGGAATGCCGCCGCCCCGAGTCCGCCGCCGCCGTAGGCGATGGCCATGCCCGCCGTATTAATCTTCCTGTCCCTTAGTGCCACCAGCCGTTCCCGCTCCCCTTCGAAGCGTCCCCGACGTTCGATGAGATCGAGATATTCCGGGTATTCGGACAGCCGGTTTGTGCTGTTGAAGCCGTCCACCACCGCACCCGGCGACCATTCCCCGCTTTCCAGGGTGTCCGCCTGATCCTTTGCCCGCACCGGCTTGCCGAGGGCGATGTTTTCCCCTCCCGCATAAACCCGGATTTCCGCCAGCGCGAAGCTTGCCCTGTCATCGACTCCCCAAAGTTCCTGTGCCACCAGCCTCAGGTAGCGGCCGCGCTGGCCGAAGGCCGGCACGCTGAACGGGCACCTGCCCGGATAGCCCGGCGTGTTCGATTTCAGAGCCTGGTTAATCAGCACGGGATCCTTGAATCCGGGATCATTCGCCAGCTCAATCTTCCATCTCCGGGGAAACGAGTGCAATCCGGGCGTCTCGAAGTTCCCGCTCACCACGGGGAAAAGCCTGACCTCATCGATCGCATGTTCCTCCCCCAGATCGACCTCTATCCATTTCTCCTCCTGGTTGAGATAGTTTGTCACGGCGCTCGCATAGCCCTTGGTAGGGCTTTTCTCCATGGTCACCGGCATCCCCAGCTCGCTCTGGCCGTCGTTGATCCGGTACATGGACCAGTTGGGGAAAAGCTCCAGGCTGCTCGATGCCATCGTTTTCCGCGTCGTCGCCACCGAGGTGTTCCCGGAAAGGACGACCAGCTCCTCCAGCGCCCAGAAGAATCCCTCGTCCAGCGGGCTGTGCTTCGTCGCGGTGAAACGGATATAGCGCGCCTCGGTCGGGTCTATCCCGAAAACCATCGGGTAGCGCCCCGGATTCACGACATCCCCGCCGGTCCTATCCACCACCGTGAACGCATCCTTCATCCCCGGATCGCCTGACACCTCGATACTGAAGCGCAGCGGGAAACCGTAGCCCTCGCCCTCGTTCCCCAGCGCCGGGATGTGCGTCGGCACCGCCGCAATCCTGTCGATGGGCCAGCTCCGCCCCAGGTCGATCTGCACCCACTGCGGCCCGTCCTGCGTGTCCAGCTTCTCACTGCGGAAGCCGTAGCGGGAGGCGAATGGAGCGCTGGAGAGTTCCGGCAGGTTTTTCAGCTCCCCCGCCAGCCAATCCAGCCGCGCTTCCGCCCGCCGAATCTCCGGGCTGCACACATGCGCCAGCC
>Ga0209491_10008281_pt1 | contig 13278 bp, 8 predicted proteins | sample BON02_FD_187213 | JGI IMG/M metagenome (GOLD analysis project Ga0209491, IMG submission 187213) | Freshwater microbial communities from Lake Bonney liftoff mats and glacier meltwater in Antarctica - BON-02 (SPAdes) (version 2) | ecosystem: Environmental > Aquatic > Freshwater > Ice > Glacier... | reverse complement strand
AAATCGCGGATCTTCTTGGGCCCCCATGTGGGGCGTTTTCTTCGTAGCTTTAAGATCAATGCCTCGACTGATTTGGCCGTCGCATTGGGACTACACTTGGGGCGCCGACTGTGCTCATGCAGTCCCTTGAGTCCTTCACTTAGGTAGCGCTTCAGATACTTGTGACCCGTCTTGCGACTGATCCCAAACTCAGCGCACAGCTCCAATACGGTGAATCGCCCAGTCTGGGCTAATACGGCAAATCGTTCTTTTTCGCTCATCGGTTCGGTTTCTTTCCACGACATATCTGCCGTGCTAATGTGTAACCGATGTCCTTAGAAGATCTGTAACCTATGTCCTCGGATCATACCCATATGATGTGATAACACGCTCCGGCAGACTCGATTCGCAGAGGTCTGGGCGTCCGTCAATCGGCCTCGTAATTCAGTGATTTTGTCAAGATTCAAGACCTGACGTCTTCTGATTGCCCTTGGGGACGCCGACGTCCCCGTCGGCCCTCCGACCACAAGCTACAAAGCCTGATCCGCCTGGCCGTTTCCTTTAGGTCCCCCTCAGGCCGATCCAGTAATGTCAAACAGTAAGGATTGACCCTTTTCAATACCCCCTACGCGGACTTTACGGGCAGGACGAAACTCCCAGGCCGTTCTTTGATCCCTTCGATGACGGCTTGGAGCGCGTCCTCGAAATACGTCTTCCATGCCACCGTCTTTTGGTTCGGGTGGTAGACATAGACCCATAGACGCTCGTCAATCCATGCATACCATGCGCTGCACGCTTACGAATTGACATCGTTGGGGAGACTCAGGCCATTCTCTTTGAAAATGATGGCCGCGTGTGGGCCGCAGGCGAAAATGACATCAGGGTCGTAGGTTTGAATTTGTCGACCGATCACAGCCCGGACAAATGTAGTCGGCTTCCCAGTCGGGCGAATCTTTGGGCAAGCTTGGTCTGTTTTTAGGCCAGATGAACACTGATCCTGTTTTCCGATCTCGCCCCCATTCCGTATTGCAACTTGTGCAGCAAAATCGACTATTTGTGATCTCTGCTCTGTCCGATGGGCAGCAAGGGCAACGTTGGGCAAAGGTGAAAGTGGCGATTGTGCGCTCTAAAAAAACCACGATAGCGTTTAAGTCTTCCCGCCGCTTCATTTGTTGATCTAATCTCGCTTTAAGTTTCTGCCTCCGATTCTCCAATTCACGAATAGGCTGATTCTTGCGCAATGCCTTCCTTTTTTGCTCCTCTAGTCTCTCAATCTCGTTTTCGGCTAATTTCAGCTCAGTATCGGCTTCAGTTCGTTCCGCTACAGCTTTTTTAAGCTTGGTTTCTGACGGAGGCGTAACAAGTCCACCTTCACGTAGTGGTGGCAAGTAATCTCGGATAATGCTATTGAGCTCAAGAGGTAGATCCACAATAAGGGGGAGTAGTGGCCATTCTTCGTGGTAGATGATCTCCCGCACAAAACGAAGTACCCCTTCGCCGGAATCCATGCGTTGTGGAGAGACGTAAATGTGCCTTATTTGTGCACCCTCTGACTCGCTTGATAGGGTTGATTCCGGATTCTCTAAATCAGAATCCAGCCAGACGCAGAGAATCGGCGCGTTTTGTTCGCCGAGTGGTTCAGCACGCAAGGCTTGGTGTATATCCACCGCATGTTGGTTTCGACTGTCTGCGACAGGGAGGATGTGGGCCTTGTTGATCTCTGCCTTTTTTAGGGTAAGTAGTCCAGACATCAGGCGGTGCAGCTTCCAGTCGTGGATAAGTAAGAGAGGCTGATGGATTGGACTATCAAGATTATCATTTTGGATCCGGAATTTGCTCAGGGATCGGAGTGTCAAGGTGCAGACTAGATCACGGTGTGCCTGGATGCGGTTTCGGCGTTTTTGGAGCCATTCGTCCTCGGATATGGTCTTTTCGGCATCTGCTTTTTCCATCCACATCCGCCAGAGCGATTCAACGTGGCGATATGCGTCGTTACCTCGAAAGAGATTTGTGGAACGCAATGGCGGTCGAACTGGGGCAAAATTGCGTGCTTCGCGAAATAAACGGCTACTAAGTAGAGCCCGAACATCTCGGAGCAGGTCGTTTAGTTTATCGTAAAGTGCGCGTATGGCATCGGCGTTGGGCGGATTTTTGAAAGCATTACCCCAGAGTTCGAACATACGTTCACGCCGAAAGCGTGAGCCGGACATGAGGTTGTCCGGGGCTTCTATTTGTTCCAGCTGAGCAAGCAGTGATCTCAGCGTAACAACACGTCGAGAGAGGCTGCCAGAAACGTAACGTTGTAAGGTAACGACTGCACGATTTTCGTAGAGTGCCCAGTTTTCTTCCGTGACCTGAGCGAGCAGGCGTGATGGACGAACGCCACGAAAAGTTTGTGCGTGCCAGTCTTCCGAATGTGCCGCGAGGTGTTGCACTGTGCGAGTGGTGATGCGGCGGACCCTAGCCACAGGTTCGCGTTGTTCGTCGGCTTTGAGGTGCGTGTTAGGTTTTTCACAAACATTGCGAATGTAGTGAATGTCCTGCGATAGGCGTTTCTCGGTTTCGTGTTCGCTAAGTTCAGTTTGTAGGCCCGGATCAAGAGGTAATCGCTTGGTTAATTCATCCCAAGTTTCAGCTGAGGAATCCTTCTTTCTCCAGCGGTCCAATGCCGCCAATATAGGTGCAGGGATACCGGGTAGGATGGCCGGATCTTCACCTGATTCGAGTGCTCCTGGCCAGGCCACCGACACTGACTCGCCCTCCTGCCACCAACCTAGAATCGGGAGTGTGTCGGGATTTCCCGAACGCCCCCACGGATTTAGGGCGAGGGCGGAGGAGAGTGGTCGCGGGACAGGTGGCATTATGAGGTGCTTTAGCCGCGTCGTTCCAAGCGTTTGATTTCTTGTTCGAGTAGGTTGAGTGACTTGACGGGCGTATCCTTGGGTGCAAATTTGGCCCACGCGTTCACGACCGAATTGTTTAGCTCATTGATTTCCTGTGGAGGCAGATCGAAACGACCATGGAGTTTGCGTAGCACTTTCGTGGCGAGGAGATGGTCGAGAGCCTCGGACGACGTTCCGCCGGCCGCGATGAGGGTGGGAAGAAATCCTTTGAGTTGCTTTTCGAAACGATTGCCCCAGCCGAGGTCCAGTTTGGCTAGAGGATTCTTGAGCTCGCGATTCAGAAAGGCCAGCGCATCGGTAGATTGCTTGGAATGCACTTTCTGTGCGTTCGTGAAAAGCGCATTAAGGCAAGGCCAAGAGAGTGCGTTGGGTCGTGTTGTCACTGCTTTAAATTGCGCATGGCTCCTTGGTAGTTCCATTACGTGTGCCCGGTCATACGTTTTGTCGGCAAAGTCCTTTGTGCTCTCGTCGTGGTTAGCCGTGCCGATGAACCAAACATTGTCTGGAATGGTGATCTTCTTGCCTTCGGATAGCAGTCGTGGTGCCGGGCTGATCGTGTGGCTAAGTAAAGTGACGCGACGCTTATCGGACTCGGTCTGTTCCAGAGCGGAGAGGAAGTCTGCAAAGTAATGCTCAGTTTGGGACAGGTTCATTTCGTCGAGCACAATGAAGAAGGGGCGATCTGCATAGCGTGGGCATTGGGCTCGATAGAGTGCCTGAAGGCATGCGCTCTCATAGAACTTCTTTTCGAAAGCGTTGTAGTAGCCGAGAAGATCTGCCTTGTCTCGCCAGCTGGATTGCACTTCCACGAAGTCGCTTTCCCAGCCAAGGGCACGTGCGAACTCACGTGGCAGACTGCTCTTGCCCGTGCCACTGATCCCCTGAAGCAAGTGCAGCCGATTGCTGGCTAAACCACCTAAGAAGCAGCGCACATCCGTTTCTGTGTAGAAGAGCGGCTGTGCATGTTCGCTGTTATGCGCCATTGCGTGACGGGCTCGATGCACGACTGCCTTGAGATCGGGATAGGCGTCAGGATCAGGAGACTCCAGCTTGGTCTGGATATCTGTGTCGTCGTCAAGGCGGGTAAGCTCAGAAAATACTTTCTTATTATTCACCTCTCCGGTGAGGCGTTCGAGGTCTGCCTTTAATTGCTCGTTGGCCGAGCGAATAGCCGCCTCACGCACTTTCCAAGCGGCCTCCTGGTCCTTAATCGTTTCCAGTTGGCCAACCGCGATTGACTGCTGGCTTAACAGCCTCTCGGTGGCATGGAGTTTTCGTCTATTTTCAGAGAGGTCAGCTAAATCGCTTTCATGCTCGGATTCAAGCCGCTGAAGCTGCTGGGTCTGTTCGACGCTGGCACGGTGACTGAGTTCATCCTGAAGCTCCGTGTGTTTTTTGTGCAGTTGCTCGATTTCAATGAGAAGCTCCTGGGGGGAGCGCCCTCCGCGTGCTCGTTCGGCGGCCTCTTTCTCTGCAAGTTGATGGGATAAATTTTCGATTCGTTTATAAGCAGAGTCGAGTTGTGCTGAGGTTTCGATGTCGTGCGTCTTTATATGGTCAGACACACGTTTTCCCAAGTTGGTCTTGAGCTCGAGTGCGTCTTCTTTGGCCCAATTGGCCTCCAGTTTTGCTTGTTCGGCATCACGTAAATCTGCGCGAAGTTTTGTTTTATCCTTATCGATTCCCGCGAGCAATTCCTCGCGCATGGATTGGAGATCCTTTTCGTAGGTAGCCTTTGATTCAAGCCGGTGCTTTGTTTGTTCTGCTTCAGCTTTAGCATTAAGCGCAACTTCGGCCTCAAGACGGGTCAGCATATCACGCTTGCGGACCAGAAATCCGGCGGTGGCGTCGATCTCACGAGCACACAGACTTTCCTCTCTATTTAGAAACTCGGACTCAGTTTCGGTTTTTTGCTTCACCCATTCTTCTTTCAGGGAATGAAGCGCATCTGTGTCTTTCTTGAGCTGAACCTCTTGCTCCTGTAAATGCTGTTCTGTTTGCCTGAGTTTTTCGGACCGCTCACGTTGTTGGGTGGCCTTATGCTCCAGTTCAGCGTCACGCTTTTCGATCTGTTTACGTCCTTCCTGCCATCGATCACGGGCGTCGCGGGCTTGTTGGAGCACGGTCGCAAGGTCTATAGGCTCATCCTCGATTGTTTGGGATTTGGAGAGTATCGCATTAGGCACGTCATGACGGGCTGCGGCATCGAGGGTAGCAGCTGCTTTCGTTTGTTCGCTGAGCGCTGGCCCAGCTGGTTTAAACTGGTTGGTCGGTTCGGCAGGTTTCGGCTGCGAGCTGTGGTGTTTATGTTTATTTTTTCCCATGGTCGGAGGCAAATTTTCGGGTGGAGGATGACGCGAGATTAAGTGATAGATCTAGCAGGAGAGAGACGATCCGGTAGGTGTTGGCACGCATGGCCTGCACCCGCCTGCCGATATCCTCGGGATTAACTTCAACGTCGGATTCGTTGTCGTGAGAACCTTGGTTACCTTGCTGCTTAACCTCCATGATGAGGTTGAAAAAATTGGGTTCCAGCTGTGCGACCATGCGGAGTCGATGATGCTCTAGTTGCGTGGCCCGAAGTAGTAGACTGATGAGTCCAAGGTGGAGGTTGTAGACCTTACCTCTCGACCATCGTCCGAGTAATCGTTGTTTATCTTTTTGCCCAATCGAGAGACTTGCTGGCCAAGAACAGAACCCGAATTTCTGCGCATGCCTTTCTAGAATTTGTTGATTTTCTTCTGGGGTATCCACCAGGAGTGAAGGTAACTGTGGAACTTCTGGATCGCGCGCTTCGGCTTCCTTCAAAAGTGCTTCGATGGCCTTTCGCGCATTATTGCGGGCATTATCCCAACGATGCAGTCGATCCTCAATGTCGTCCTCTGCGTCGGCGATATCGAGCTCCATACGCGTGAGGTGGTCGTAAACGGCTCGTGCTTTTTCGATGTGTTCAGAAAGAATATTGAGCACCTTATTTTTTGCCTCCTTACGCAGGGTTCCCCGGATAGTGGTGAGGTCTGGTTCGCGGCGTTGGCGGGCAAGTTGTTCGATTTCGGCCACGCACTCGGCAGTCATCTTATCCTTTGTCTTAGTGCTATGGGTGCGTAGCTCCGTCCAGAGCATCGGATCTTCCCCGTAGCCGAAGGGGTCGTCCAAAGTGGGCTGAGGGTCCTCGATAGAGAGGCGACCGACGGTGAGCAGTAACACTGGCTCCGGGGCTGCATCCAATAGTTCGACCAAATGGGCAGGAGGGAGTGAGTCGGTAGCTGCTACAGGAGTTGAAATGGTTTCGCCTTCCATGAAGCGCCGGTTTTTTTCTCGCTGTCGAGTTACGCGCAAAGCACGGGCAATGTCCTCGTTAGTGGGTTGGGGCGGAAATTCCGCGGCGCATAGACGGTAGGTATCCCAATCCTGATCTCCGAGGCGCACACGTGCTCCTTTTAAGCCAGTGAACTCTCCTTCAGGTTGAAATAGGCGTGTCGTGAAAAAAGGTAGCACACGCCCACTGAATGCATCCTGAAACATCCATCCTGAAATCGCGCCTTCCCATATGGTTTCTTCGCCTTCCAGTAAGGACAGGCCGTTTGAGGTCGGCCGCGCACTGTCTGGCTCAATCAGCTCCTTCGCGGTCAGCTCAGTCAAGACTGCTTGCACAAGCTTTGGGTGTAGCCCGAGTTTTCCAGCAAGGCTTTCAGTTGGGAAACGACCAGCGCGGCAAGCGCCTAGCACCGCTCGCTGAAACAGGTTCAGTCGATTGGCGTATCCCTCCGGGGCGATCACGCGCCATGCTCGGGCGGGCCACAGCACGGGCACGATCTCATCGGGCCTGATAAGAGGCTGCCTGTCCGGTCTCCAAAAATTCAGGACTAACGGGTCTTGGCTCATAATAGCACAACTCCTTCCTTACTTTCGCAGAGTTTCAAAAACTCAACGAGTCCCGGTGCTGCGTTAGCGACTTCTGGTGCGACAAGCATTTCACTATCACCGGCGATAATTAGCAGTTGGCGTTGTCGGCTCATCGCCACGCACTGACGGTTTTCGAGCAGAAGGTGACCTAGCTTGCGGCGTAGCTCTTCGAGAGAATGAGCAGTCATCGAATTTGAGCGAGTGAATGATAGGATCACGATATCGAACTCTTTGCCTTGAAACGCGTCGACTGAGCCAACCCGCAGGCGTTCGGTTGGCTCTCCGCGAGCGTTGGTGGTCTTCTCGTAAGCTGAGTTGATTCGTGTTTCGCCTTGTTCATCACGCTCAGTCAGCCCCAAGGGAATCATTTCTTCCCGTATGCATGCCACCTGCGCGGCATAAAAAGATATTACGCCGAGGCTCAGTGACGGGTGATTGTCGAGCATACGCTTAGCCTCGACGGCGATCCATCGCGCCTCGACCGGTCGGCGCCAGCTCTTGCCGTAATGTTGTTCCAGCCCCTCGCGAAGGGGCAGGTGCTTCCATGCGGCAACCTTGCCCGAATACGCACCGGTAAGTGGGTGCACGTAGTTTTCTGTCGGTGAGGGTGAGGTGAATTTTTCCTCAACACCATGGCGTTCGTAGAAAACGCGGGACACAAAATCTCCCAGCACGGGGTGCATGCGATACTGAGCATTAAGCGTGACCCAACGCTTGATACCGTCGTGCTCTTGCTGGCGCTTGGTCTGTTCAAATAGGCGTTGGAACAGGCTCCGCTTCATCGCGTCTCGGGTCTCTTCGTCCAACGAGCGTTCAAGCTCTCGCTCGATATCGAGCTCCAGCATGTGGGGCAGTTGCCGATGGTCTCCCACCAAGATGATGCGACGTCGAGCGCGGCTGAGCGGGATTAGCAGGTCTAGAGGGTTGGCTCTGGCGGCCTCATCCACGACAACAGTTGCAAAATCGTCACCAACTTCGAGCTGTTCGAGCATGGTTTTGCTCACGGCCTGTTGGCATGTAGCCGCCAGCACAAGGGTGTAGTGCCCTAAGGTTTCTTTTAGTGATTCTGGATCACCGTTTAGATCTTCACGTAAGCGTTCCAGCACGAGGTCGAGACCCTCGTCGGGCATTTCGGCGATGCGGGTCTCGACCTCACGGACAGCCCTTTCCAGCAAGCAAGCGACGTCGCTGTTGACCGGCGTAATCCGTGTTTTGGGTGGAGGAGTTGCAAGCTCGTCAAGCAGCCGATTGCGCAGGCCTTCGATTTCACTGATGAACTCAAACGAGTCGTCGGTTTGCCAGCGTGCCGCACGGGTGAGCAGTTTATCTGTTACGTCGTCCAGTTTGCCGACCTCATCAAGCCGTTCGCGCAAGCGATGGGCTGCGCGCGGGCCGTCGTCGGAGAAGGCAGCCTCCGAAGTGCGCAGGCCCTGCACCGCTACTTTCAATAAGTCGAGTTCGTCAGTTGCTGCACTTCCACGTCGTAGTCGAGCAGCGGTGGCCTGGATTTCTTGATCGAGTTTAATCGACAGTAGATTGCGGGCCGCCGATGACACGATATCGAGCATCATGGCCGCACCGATTTCTGAGCCAGGCGCTTGTAGGTAACTTAGTCTGTGTTTGCGCAGATTCTCCAAAACGAGTCGGCGTGGTCGGTGGTCAAGGTGGGCCAAAGCTTCGTCGAGTTTTTTGCGGTGTTCGTGCCGCCAAGTGTCGATAACCAGAGTGGATTGTTCGACTCCTCTTTTGCGGCCAAACTTTATCGCAGGAAGACCGTTAACACCACTGATAGCTGCGGCATTTTCTACCGCATCGTGCTGAAAACTAGTGAGCAGGTTTTTATCGAAACAACGATCTTCTTTTTCCGCGATTTCTGCAATCCGTGTCAGTAGCGCGGCAATCACGCGAGTCTTACCAGTGCCCGGAGGGCCTTGGATAAGCGCAATATCCGGGGTGTTTAGTGCAAGATCAATTGCCTCAATTTGTCGTGGAGTCGGTCCATTTGGGCCGAAGTGAGCACGGGCTGCCGGGGAAAGTGGTTCGTGCCGACGCCCTTGCCGAGAACTTAAGGGGTGACCTTCCAGCCATCCGAACAGTGGAATCCCAGTGAGGTTGGAGACAATGCGCTCTCTCGCTGTAGAACGGCGTATTAGTGCCGCCGAGTTTCCTGTAAGATCGAGGAAAATACAGCCGGTTTTCGGCGGCGAGCGTTCTGCAGAGGAGGGATCAGGTCGTAGCACAAGGCGAGTGCCTTGAAGGGAGATACAATCGCCACGTAAATCAGGTTGGTTTGAATTACGCTGTTTCCCCGGTGCTGGAGGTGTAGCCAAAGTGAGGTAATCGGGAGCATTACGTGCCACTGCCAGGCTCTCTTCGCCGTAATGGGCAAATGGGATTTGTTCTGCCGAGATTACTTTTGCGAGGGTAAACTCCCAAGTGCCGTTTGCGAGTCGCCGGACTAGTTTATAGTTAAGAAGGCCAAGCTCTTTCGCTTTTTTACTGATACTTTCCCACTCCAGTTTTTCGTAGGTTTGCCAGAGGGCCAGATAGCCGGCATTCGCACGTCGCAACGCCTCCAGCTCGGCGACTGCACCTGCGTCCGCACCTTCAGGAAAGTCGCCAAATTCAACTTTCCCTTCGGCCAAACAGCGCGCCCCCCCATCATCTCCCTTAGGCTTCATTAAGCGATCTGCGCGCCATCCACCGCCTGGCCGTCGGGCGATGCGTAGCGTCCACCTGTCTCCAACCAAAAGGAACGGACTTTGATCATTTTGGCCGGGCCACAGGACGAAGCGATCTGCTGATTCGGCTGTGCTTGATGGCAGGATGAATTGCTCCGTGAGCCAGCCTGAAACTCGGGGCAGATCCAGTGGGGTCTTCATCTTTCGCTCCAAATCCTCCACGACAACTCGGTCCACGTGTATACGTAACGGCTTGTCCAGTAGTTGCCGATTTGTGAAGCGACGTGTGCCCACGACAATAAGCGGTGTGCGGTCGGTTTTGTCCTGCATGCGTCGCTCGATCCATGCGAGCAAAGGCACGTCGTGGTGAAGCAGGTCCTGCAGGGCGTGGCGCGAGGCCATGTCATCGCCCTCTACGCGAATCATACGGCCGTCAACGGGGAGTCTGAGATAGTAAATTTCATTTTGCGGACGGAGCTGCACTTCGATCCCAACCGGAGGAACACCCTCGGCAGAGGTGTCGGAGAGGAGTCGTAGCACCAAGGATCGGGTGGAGCCAAAGGCCGGTAGATCGGGAAGCTTCATGGTGAAAATCGTTTAGGCCTTAGATCCGAAGCGAATGACACGATGGAGGGTTTCCAGAGTGCCAAGATGAAGGTAGGCGCGTGATGTTACTGTGTTTTTAGCATCAGTTGTTTCCTTGAGGTTTATCAGGGTTCTTTTCCCGGGAGGGACGATCTTTTCAGGCGGAGTCATGCCACTAGGATTTCCGCGGCGGATGAATCTAAGCGACTCATCACCAGCGCAGGTTACTTCACATACAGTTGCCGCGCCGTTTTCCGACTTAAGCATGAGCGTGGCTATTGGTTTGGACCTAGCGGTATGAATGTCCACGGTCCGGCCAAGATGGCGTTGCTCCAGCCGGATGGGTTCACCAGCGGTAAGTCGCATCCAGGCCTGGGTGAGCGGAGTGCCGTGCTTAGGATTTATCACCAGTCGGCCATAAGGGGGTTTCCCCTCTGTTTGTGGATCCCACAATAACCATGTGAGAGTTAGGTTGACGGGGAGACTATGGCCGCACCATGGGCACTCAGGCTCATCACGAGCACCAAAGTAGGTGGCCCGGCAGGATGGTGCGGGGCAGCGAAGCACCATGTCGGATGCCTGCTCCAGCACATCGATCCATTCGGCAAGTCGTGGCCGGGCAACCGGGTCGATACGGCCCGGCCCAAAGGCGCGGGTAAATAGCTCACGCGTGACTTCAGACACTACCCGGGTGCGAGGAACGCCTGTGGTGCATGTGTTTGACCGGTCGATGGGATCGTCGATCCAGGGAAACTCTCCGGCATATGCTCGCTCTTCGTTTTCGGGTGCGCCGCCCAAAACGACGTCACCGAGAAATGGATGGACTCCGGTCAGGCATTCGTGGGCAAGCACTGCGAATGCATGTAGGTCGCTCAGCGTGTTCGCGCCTGAGCGATTGGCAATGAGTTCGGGAGCTGCGTAACCGGGGGTATAAAGGCAGGTGGGATCTGGGGATGACTCCACCCGCAGGTTGTCACAGTCAATGAGATGAAGGGAAATATCATCGAGCGGGTCTCCGGATATACGCACGTTTTCAGCTGAAAGATCACCGTAAACGACGCCGCGGGTGTGGAGCTGATGGAGCACCCGCGCGAGCATCGCGAGGACTCTTAGGCGGCCTTTTAATCCTCCCGAGTTAAGGAACCATTGGGCAGGGGAATGATCATCGCGTCCAGGTCGTATGAGTGAAGCGAGTGCGCGGGTGCCGGACACCAGTGGCATGGTGTAGCCTATGTGTGGTGGGCGTAGCACGGTCTCGGGTCGCGCGAGAGGCAGGCCTTGGAGGTCGAGACGTCGCACGCGTTCAAGGCGCCGCCGGAGTAGATCTGCAGAGATATTACTGCCGGGGCGGATTATCTTGATCGCAAGTCTGCCCTCTTTAGCAGCGAAAACATCACCCTGTCCGCCACCTCCAAGATATTCTCCCAGGGTCAAGCGAGTTCCGCGTTCATCGGTAACGGTGCGTTTCATTGTGAAATTAAAACGGCTATACTTTTGTCATCGGAATGACCCGGAGTGGGCCATTTTCTCAGGGCCTCCCGGAGCCGAATCCTTCTTTGATGAGGCGGGAGTGGCGCGATTTCGTTTACAAGCCAGTCCATAAATTGCTCTAATCGCGCAGGGTCCAAGTCGTCGGCCACTCCATCAGTGGCGAGCACTACAGCCCAGGGAGCAACAGGTTCTAGCTGAGAAATTGACCAGTCAGAAAGACGATGGTCACAGCCGAGGGCCAGCGTTTCGTTCAAAGCATAACCATCGGGACGCGTTGAGAGAATGCGGGTGGTTTGCCCGGCTTCGCGCAGGAGGATGATACCATCGCCAAGAGCGGCGGTCGTGAGGCCACTATCAGATGTCCAGCCTGCGAGTAGGCAGGTGGTGGCGCAGTCGGCTGGGCTGAGCGGTGCAATGGCCAGGCGCCAGCGCGTCTCCAGCAGGCGTGAAAACCACACTGGTTCAGCCTTGGGTGCTCGATTCCATTCACGGAAGGCTCGTTTGGCTGAGATGGTTGCGCATCGGGCCCCCCGGGATGACTCTCGGCGAGACCCCATCCCATCCGCCAACGTTATACACGCGCCGCTATCAACGGCCATGCCGCCAAATGCGTCTTGGCATGCTAATCTTTCACGTAGGTGAGCCGGTCCGCGCACAGCTACTCCGAAAAAGGTGGCACCGGGGGGCGTTTCAGAAACGGATTTCATCATCATCGTCGAGCAGCGGCGGTGGTGGCGGCAGTTGGTCGGGCGTTGTGCTGCGGGTGCGTGCGACCACACTCATGGTAACCCACCTGAAGAATCGCGTGATTTCGCGGGCACCTGCGGCATTAAAGACCGGAATCTCTGAGTTGTGCAGAAAGCGACTAAGCATGGATAGATCGGCATCGGGGCCAATACCCATGGCAAGACGGGTAGCTTTGCTGGCGCGAGGTGAATCCAGTAGTTGCTGCAGCGTAGTTTCCCATTCGTCGGTCGGTATGCCGTCGGATACCAGGACGAGAGTGGGTCGGTAGGAGCGAGAGGTGATCAGATCGCGATTTTCGAGCAACCTGCGACACTGTTCGAAGGTTGCTCCCATCGCCGTGCGCCCGCCCGCTTCCAGAGGGCGCCAGGCTGCCAGGGCTTGATCCGCCGGCATAACGTCGAGATGCGCAAGGACTTCATTGGAAAAGGCGAGCACCCCCACGTGGACGGCAGCGCGTAACGATTCCTCGCGTGCGAGTGCGCCAAGCAAGTCGGCAACCGCTCCGTTGAGTGATTCGATTTTGCCGTCTTGGGCCATACTGCCGCTGGCGTCGAGAAGCAGGATGACCGGTAATGGGCGGGCTTCCGGAAGCGTGAAGTCGCGGAGGACTGAGGTGTTTGATGAAGTCACGGTTAGTTATCGTGGAATGGAGACGGGATTGATCTGACTAGGTCACTTAATGGAGATTGCGGACGATGCTGGCGACGGCGCGGAGGTTCGCGAACCTTAGGGGGATTCGACTAACAAAATACCTTCTCGATTGAGACCTTAGCCGTAACGATGCAGAAGGAAACTGATATTGTGGTGTATTAAGGGTAAATGCGAAGGGAAATCAGGATGAGAAGCAGGGGCGGTTTCGGACTGCATCGCAGTTGGGAAAGGGAGATGTCAGCTTGGCCCAGAGCTTTCGCCACCAGTCGCGTTCTCGGGGCGGCACGGCGAGCCTGATCGTGAGGGTGCCTTGGGCCTCGCTGAAGACGCCCGCG
>Ga0209491_10008280_pt1 | contig 13279 bp, 10 predicted proteins | sample BON02_FD_187213 | JGI IMG/M metagenome (GOLD analysis project Ga0209491, IMG submission 187213) | Freshwater microbial communities from Lake Bonney liftoff mats and glacier meltwater in Antarctica - BON-02 (SPAdes) (version 2) | ecosystem: Environmental > Aquatic > Freshwater > Ice > Glacier... | reverse complement strand
GATGACTTTCTAAAGGTTACCGCTTCGCGATGACTTTCTAAAGGTTACCGCTTCGCGATGACTTTCTAAAGGTTACCGCTTCGCGATGACTTTCTAAAGGTTACCGCTTCGCGATGACTTTCTAAACTTGTTTACAAAAAAACCTCCGCCGACAAGCGCATCGCTTCCGAAAATTCGCTCGCGTTGAGGCAGGGGGATTCGTTGTTTTCTAGTAAAAAGGAGAGTAAACTTTCCGTTGGCATATTACCGGTTAAAGTATCTGCAGCCATGGGGCAACCTCCGTAGCCTTTGATCGCTCCGTCGTAGCGGGTGCAGCCTGATTCGTAGGCTGCTTGAATTTTTTCCTTCCAGCTTTCTGGGCGGGTATGTAAATGGGCGCCAATTTCAATTTCAGGATAAGAGCTACTCAGTTGCTTATAGATAGAGCGAATATTCTCAGGATTCGAAACGCCAATGGTATCGCTCAAAGAAATAATTTTTACGCCGCGCTGCACCATATGGTCAGTCCATTGTTCTACAATTTCTGGGCTCCACGGGTCACCATAGGGGTTCCCAAAACCCATGCTCAGGTACACGACCATTGACTTTCCATGTTTTTCGCAGAGATTCTGTATATAATCGACACGCTTAACAGCTTCTTGAATGGTGGCGTTGGTATTGCGCACTTGAAAGGTTTCACTCACAGAGAAGGGAAAACCGAGGTAGCTCACTTGTTCAAAATCCATTGCAATATCGGCCCCTTTATTATTCGCTACAATGCATAACAGTTTAGTCTCCGTTTCGCTTAAATCAAGCTTTTTAAGCACCTCAGCAGTATCTCTCATTTGTGGGATAGCGCGCGGCGATACAAAGCTTCCAGCGTCTAGGGTATCAAAGCCAACCTTGAGAAGTTGTTGTATGTACTTGATTTTTATAGATGTAGGAATGAAGTCGTGAATACCTTGCATGGCGTCACGAGGACATTCGATGATTTTAAAAGCCATTCTATATGAATTTCGGATTAAGAGTGTCAAAAGTAACTAAATGCCCGTCGTTTTTTAATAACTTTGGGCCCTTGTTTTCAAGGAATCCAAGTGATGTTGAACGAAAATACAAAAGAAGAAACTACCAACCCGAACAATGATTCGGTAAACCAAGAGCCCATTGAGGCTCCAAAAACTGAAGCATTGAGCGAACCTGAAGTAAGCGAAGAGCACGAGGAGGTTGAAGAAGCGCCCTATAAAATGGAGGATGAACAGGAAGAGGAAATCGACCTGAATACGCTTAACAAAGAACAATTGGTTGAATTAATTGAGAATGCATCCACACAAGATGATCTCGCAGGAGCGGCACGTATTGCCCGTGATGTGAAATCCTTGTTAGAAGGAATTTTCGATGAAGAGGAGCATACTGCACTGAATGCTTTTATCGAAGACGGAAATGAAAAGGATGATTTTGAGGCGAAACCAGATGAGTGGAAACACCGCTATCTAGACGCCTATAAAAAGATTCAAGCACGCCGCGCCGAGCACCGTCAGCGTATAGAAGAAGAAAAACAGAAAAACCTTCAAACAAAACGCCGTATTCTAGCGGATTTGAAACTCCTTACAGAAACGGATGAAACGACTGAATCCTTAGAAAAGGTGAAGGAGCTTCAAAATGAATGGAAGAAAATCCGCGCGGTTCCTCATGAAAACGTGCAGGAACTTTGGGATACATACCGCGTATTATTGGATCAATTCTACGATAATCTATCCATCAATTTCGAATTAAAAGAACTTGACCGGAAGAAGAACTTGGAAGCGAAAATAGACCTTTGCGTGAAGGTAGATCAGCTGCAAGAAGAAGCTTCGGTGAAGGTAGCCATGAACCTGTTGAATAAATTCCACGACGAATGGAAACATACAGGACCGGTGCCTAAAGAATATGCCGAAGAAATCTGGACACGTTTCAAAGCGGCGTCTGATAAAATCTATGAGCAGAAAAAAGCACAGATGGATGAGATGCGCGAAATGCGTCGCAAAAACCTGGAGCTCAAAACAGCCATCAACGAGCGCTTAGAGCAAGTTGCTACCTTATTGTATGATAAACCAAAAGAGTGGATTGCAAAAACCGAAGTAATCAACGCTTTCTTTGAAGAGTGGAAAAAAATTGGCCCGGTGCCAAAAGAGCAAAACGAAGTGGTATGGGGACGATTCAAAGACCTTCGCAATCATTTCTATCGCCAAAAAAATAATTACTTCAAACAACTCAATAAAGACAAGGCTGAAAACTTAAAAGTCAAAGAAACCCTCTGCGAAAAAGCAGACGCCTTGAAAGATTCAGAAGATTGGTTGAAAACGACCAATGAGCTGATTCGTCTGCAAGGGGAGTGGAAGAAAGTAGGTCCTGTTCCGGAGAAAATTAGTGATGAAGTATGGAAACGCTTCCGTGCTTCTTGTGATCAATTCTTTTCGAAAAAAGAAGAACATTTCAAGGGACAAAAAGAAGAGCAAGAAAAGAATCTGGACGTGAAAAAAGCGTTGTTAGAAGAGGTGAAAGCCTTGGAAGCCATGACTGAAGCACAAACCGATGAGGTATTCAAAAAGCTTCGTGAGATTCAAAAAAGCTGGAATTCAGCTGGATATGTTCCAATTAAGTTCAAGAATCAAATTCAAAAGGATTTCACGACCATCCTCGATGGCTTATACAAAAAGCATAAGCGAAATGCCGAGGAAATGAAGGAGGGACAACTTCATGAGCATTATATGGAGCTTTCTCAGTCGCCCGATGGAGTGCACCGCTTGCAGCAAGAAGAACGTCGCGTGAAAGAGAAAATTCGCTTCTTGAAAAACGATGTTGAAACGCTCGAGAATAATATTGGATTCTTCTCAAATAGCAAGACTGCCGGTCCTTTGATTAAAGGAATTACCGATAAGATTACGAAAGCAAACGATCAAGTTGAGCGTCTTCAAAAAGAACTTAAGGCAATCAAAAAACTCTACTAGTGCTCGACATAGCTAGGAAATATGCTTGGTATTACCTGAATGCCAAAACGAAACATGGTGTGCACTCTCCATTTGTGTATAATTTGTTTACCAAGGTATTTGAAGACAAAACGGTATACGAGGAATATGCCCAGGTAGAAAAGTTGCGTCAATCGCTCCTAACTAGCCGAATGATGACGGAGGTAGAGGATTTCGGAGCTGGCGGAGCGGAGAATAGTGTTTACGAGCGGAAGGTCTCAGACATAGCAGCACGCGCAGCCAAACCGGCGCGTTGGGGGAAACTCCTCTACCGGCTTTGTCGCTATTTTGAAGTGAAGAATATGCTGGAGTTCGGCACATCTTTGGGCATATCAACGGCCTATCAAGCATTCGGGGCAAGTCAAGTACGGGATGATATCCATTTTGTAAGTATGGAGGGAAGTAAGAACCTCGTGGAATTGGCTGGCTTAAACCTCAATGATCTCGGCCTAAAATCAAAAGTTGAACTGGTTCAAGGAAACTTTGATAAAACCTTGGCAGGAGTGCTGAAAGGTTTTGACAAACTCGACTATGTTTTTTTAGATGGCAATCACCGCAAAGAACCAACACTTCGCTATTTTGATGAATTGCTTCCCAAAGCCCATAATGACACGGTCTTTATTTTTGATGATATCCATTGGAGCAAAGACATGGAAGAAGCTTGGGAAGAAATCAAAGCACATCCATCTGTAAAGGTCAGCATCGACTTATTCTATATTGGATTGATTTTCATTCGCCAGGAGCAAGTAGAAGAACATTTCATCCTTCGTTTCTAAATGCTAGGGTTTCTTATGTGCATAATGCAGGTTTGTATGATCCACATTTTCATAAAACTGACTCACAGTAACAAAGTGTGCACCGTCTCGGTATAGATCACGGATGAGGGCAAAAAATGGTTCCACAGGAGTGGTGTAGATGGTATTGCTATCTCCAATTGAATGAAAGAGTAGGGCTATATTTTTTCCTAGACTCACATCTTCCAGCAGCATAAGCATATTATCGTCTGCCATAAAATTGGAATTCGAGCCGATATCATAACACCAGAAACTATCGGGTTTATCAGCACTTAGCTCAAAACTTCGTCGGCGTTTCCAATATTCAAAATATCCAAAGCTACCGGCCCGAACATAAGGGAATCGGACTTTCAGAGAGTCTTGCCACTGCCTATTTGATTGATTTCCTGGAAAGGCAAAAGATTGTGGGTTGAATCCCGCCAGTCGCATGAGCTGGTATCCAGAATCAATCTCGGTTTTTAGGTAAGCCTCTAACTCTATGGGTTCCTCGTTATTCAATTGAGGATGATTAAGTGTATGATAGGCAATTTCATTTCCAGCCTCTGAGAGTTGGTGAAGCTTTAGGATTTGGACAGAATCCATTTGGTGAAAATGACTCACGAAGAAACTGACTGGGATACCGTATTTTTCGAAGGAGTCTTTGTATTGATACCAATTCGTGACATTGAAATCATCGCAGAGTAAGACTACTTTTCCTTGTTCCTGGTATGGTTGGGTTTCGCAAGAAATCCATAAAAGGGAAAATAGCAGAGAAAGAAATAGTAGAGGTTTATTTAGATAACTCATGCGCGACAATCAAATTCAGACTAAATACCTACTCTAATGACACGTGTTTTTAAAAATAATTGCATGCTCCGAACAGTTAGAACGAAGTGAGGGTTTCAATTCGCGGTCAAGTTGGTGCTTGGATTAGCCCTTGTTTTGGTTTTCGCTTATGGGAATAACGCAGAAGTTCAAGAAAAATTTACGGATATGAAATAGAGTTTGGGACCTATGCTGCACGCATAATCTCAACCTTACCCTCTTACTCTTACCCTCAGACTTACCCTTACCCTCAGCCTTATTCTCTAAGGATTCAACTTCGTTAGGGGGTAGCTGGTACTCACTCCATCGAGCACGATTTCTAGACTCAATCCTTTTTTACCCCTAGGAAGATCTTGCAGGGTATAAAGAAAAAACTGTCCTTTTATTAGGGTGAAATCCATGTCCCGCACTTTTCTTCCCTTATGATCGCGCAAGATGATTTGCATCGGCTGATTTTTGGAAGAATAGAAATTGATAGGAACAGTTTCGTAGTATTCTGATGGAATCTCATCCATCCATTGGTCGGTGCTATAGTCGAAGGCTGAATCTCCACCCAAGAGGCGGTTGGCCATCATAAAATCCGGGATACCATAGCCAAAAGTATTGTCGGGGTGACTGTATCTATCAGCACTCTGCATGATTGCTTGAATCACTTGCATAGCGGTAGCCGAAGGATTTGCGCTCCATAATGAGGCTACCATTCCACACATTACCGGAGAGGCAAAGGATGTTCCTTGGCTTTGGTAGAATTTTCCTTTTGAAGATGCTACAAAGGTAGAAGTAGCTTGCGCACAAACGGTTGGTTTGATACGGCCATCAGCAGTTGGTCCGAAAGAGCTGAAGGTAGAATGATCACCGAAGGCATCAACTCCACCAACAGTTATGATACTATCTGCATCAGCAGGAACGCCTACAAAATGCCAATCGCCATCGCCTTCGTTTCCTGCGGCGTTGCATACAATCATACCTACTCCTGCACAATGGGTGGCGGCGCGAGAAATCAAGGAAGTTCCATCCAATGATTTATAGGTATAGCTCAGTTCTTTTGCATCGTATTGAGTATAACCAAGTGAAGAGTTAATAACATCCGCACCCACTGAATCCGCGAATTCAGCACCCGCAATCCAGTTGGATTCTTCGATTGGGAACTCAGAAAAATTATCCTCTGTGCGGATCAACCAATAGGAAGCCAAAGGGGCTGTGCCAATCATTTTTCCTGGTGTATAGGCAGCCATGGTCGACAAAACATTCATGCCATGCATATCGTCTTCATACACCATGCTATCTTTTTTAACCATGTCGAAAGTGCCCAATAAGCGGCCATCTTCGCGCATCTTATCAAAGGTTGCCATTTCATTCATTTTAAAAAAGCCGGCATCAAGAACGGCAATAACGACACCTTGCCCTTTATAGCCCATCCCGTGCAATTCATCACCCTTGAGCATGCTAATTTGTCCAAGTCCAAATCCATAGTCGCTTTCGTTTTCCGATTTCTTTGGGGCATTCATGCTTATGAGGTATTCCATCATAGCATCTGGACTTTTAGGTACTGTTTCCGGTTCTACCCGGGCATACAGCAGGCGAGACCCATTTACATATTCGAGTTTGCGAATGGCTTTCATCACACTGGTATCCATACATTCAACGGTAACAGAGTTGAACCAACGTGAATTATGTAATATACGCACCCCAAGCTTTTCAATGCCTTCTTGATAGGCCATGGTGATGGGAAGGTCTTGGGTAGTTACCGCGATATTTTGTTTCTGACGACGCTCAATAGCGCGTGGAGATAAAAAGGCCTCAGGATGGTCTATAGTAAAGCCATTTTCCTTCTTGTCTTTTAACTCAATCCAAAATCTGTACGTCTTGGTTTGGCCAAATACCTGACCTGCTACTACGATGAGCAGTCCTGCAAAAACACTTCTTAACATGCTTCTAATTATTTGCGGGAAAGGTAGCTAAAATTATACCTCGAACGACGATTCAATCCATCCTCCACCGATGACATCCTCCCCTTCGTAGAAAACTGCAGACTGTCCCGGTGCGATTGCATTCACGCGGCTATTGAACTGAACCTTTACGCGATCTCCTTCTTGGTGTAAGCTGGCCATGGCACCCGCGTCTTTATAGCGGATTTTGGTTAAGGCTTCCATAGAATCAGGAATGGCGGCATATTTCTGCAAGTTCACCTTGCGTACCCACATGCCATTGCGCTCTAATTCTTCTTTTTTACCAAGAACTACCGTGTTCGAATCCGGACGAATTTCCGTCACATACATCGGCTCACCCAAAGCTATTTCTAAGCCCTTGCGCTGCCCAATGGTATAAAATGGATAGCCTTTATGCTGACCGAGAATTGTTCCGTCAGCCGTTACAAAGTCTCCTCCATCCACACGCTCTTCAAGTCCATCTACGCGGTTACGTAAAAATTGACGGTAGTCATTATCTGGCACAAAGCAGATTTCATAGCTCTCGCTTTTCTTAGCAAGGTCTGTATAACCCATGTCGATAGCCATTTGCTTGATTTCCGTTTTGTGGAACTGTCCCATTGGAAACATCGTACGCGCTAAGTTTTTCTGCGCCAATCCCCAGAGCACATAGCTTTGGTCTTTGTTTAGGTCTTTTCCGCGGGAGATATAGTGGCGCCCGTTTTCTTCATTGATATTATGTTGCGCATAATGCCCCGTTGCAATGAACTCACAATCGAGTTTGTCGGCACGTTTAAGCAGCGCCTCCCATTTGATATGCGTATTGCATAATACACAAGGATTCGGTGTTCTACCAGCAAGATATTCATCAACAAAATTATCGATAACAAAATCGCCGAACTCATCGCGGATATCCAAGATAAAATGATGGATGCCATGTTCTACCGCAATGGCACGCGCGTCGTTAATGGAATCTAGGCTGCAGCAACCGGTCTCCTTACCATTCACCTTCGAACTTTCATAGTCCCAAGTTTTCATAGTGATACCAACTACTTCATACCCTTGTTCGCGCAGCATGATGGCAGTAACGGTACTATCTATACCGCCGCTCATGGCCACCAAAACTTTTCCCATTTTACTCATTGCGGTGCAAAGGTACAAAAGATTGGAATGAATCTAAATAAGGAAAAAAGGGGTTTTGGGTTTGGGCCCTTCGAGTCGGCGAAAAGCCTCTACTTCGGCAAGCTCAGCACGACGCCTCAGGATGACAGGTTACGGGTTAGAGCAAAGGAAGGTGGGGAGAAGGGGAGCTATTCCGATCCCTGACCTGTAGGCCGCAGCTTTTTCAGCGAAGGCGGAACCGTCTTCCCCGTCCGCCATAGCCATTTCGGCGAGGGCGGAATTGTCTCTCGTCTATACCTTATCTTTGCGGCTTGAAAAATTATCCAGCACATATAGAGGAGAAACTGGGATTCGACCTGATCCGAAATCGGGTAGCGGGCTTTTGTTATGGTCCCTTGGGTAAAGCCTTGGCCCAAAAGGCGGGGTTTAGCAGCAAGAAAGAAAAAATTGTGCTTTGGTTGGGACAAGTACAGGAATGGATTGGGCTCTTCCAAGAGGATCATGCTTTTCCTGAAGGACATTATCTCGATGTGAGCTCCTCCTTGGCCAAACTGAAGATTGATGGGTATTATCTTCGGGAAGAGGAATTTCATGCCATTCGATTGATGCTTAGGACGATGGATAGCGCCACGCGGTTTTTTAAGGAGCATCAGGAGCTTTGTCCTTTGCTATTCGATTTAGTGAAAGAGGTAGCGCCGCAGAAAAGCCTGATTCAGGAGATTGAAAAAATTATTGATGAGGACGGCAAGATGCGCAATAATGCGAGTCAGGAGCTAAATCAGATTACCTCATCCATTGCTAAATATGAGCGTGAATTGCATAAACGGGCCATGCAATTATACCGTAAGGCCAAGGCAGAAGGTTGGACCGCAGATACCGAACTTAGCGTGCGTGAAGGCCGCTTGGTCATTCCAGTATTGGCGGAACATAAAAGAAAATTAAAAGGAATTGTACATGATGAGTCTGGCTCAGGTCAGATTCTCTATATCGAACCGACTGAAATTATTGAGCTCAATAATGAGTTACGTGAACTACAATTGGAGCGAAGGAGGGAAGTTGAGAGGATTTTACGCGCTCTTACTGCTCGGCTAGCACCAAATGAGTCGGAGATTCGTGGCTTCAATCAAAAATTGGGGGTATTGGATTTTATAAGGGGTAAGGCCCTTTATGCACGAGACATGGATGGACGTGTTCCTGAGATCAAGGATGAATACGGCGTGAATTGGAAAAAGGCCTATCATCCCATTTTATTGCTCCATCATCGTCAACTAAAAACACCAACCATTCCTTTGAATATTCAGCTGGATGAGGCAAGACGCATATTGGTGATTTCTGGTCCGAATGCCGGGGGGAAATCAGTCAGTCTCAAAACCACGGGACTTCTTCAATACATGGTTCAATGCGGATTTCCTGTTCCAGTTGGAGACGAAAGTAGCACCCAGGTTTTTAAACAGATTTTTATTGATATCGGCGATGAACAATCGCTGGATAATGACCTTTCTACCTATTCCTCTCACCTGAACAATATGAAGCACTTCCTGCATTTTGCCAAGCGCGGAACCTTGATATTGATTGATGAGTTTGGTACAGGAACCGACCCCCAATTTGGAGGTCCTATGGCAGAGGCTATTCTTGAAGAACTCAACCAGAAAAACTGTTATGGTGTGGTAACCACTCATTATAGCAATCTTAAGCTCTTAGCCAATCGTGCACATGGGCTGGTAAATGGAGCCATGGCCTATGATGCGGAAGAATTGCAACCCCTCTACCGACTAGAAATTGGCAAGCCAGGATCCTCTTTTGCCTTTGAGGTAGCTGCCAAAATTGGTTTGCCCAATGCCATCATACAAAAGGCCAGAAAAAAAGTAGGTGCCAAGCAGAAGAATGTGGATGACCTCTTAGTGAGCCTGGAGAAAGAGAAGTTAGAGGCCGAAGAATTGCAGACCAAGGCCATGCAGTCGGAAAAACATTACGAGCGACTGAAGTCAGAGTATGAAGTTCTGAAAAAGAACCTCGAAGAGCGCCGTAAACTTGTGATGCAGCAGGCGAGAGAAGAGGCGCATCAATTGTTGAAAGACAGCAATAAACTCATCGAAAAGACTATCCGCGAGATTCGAGAATCCGCCAAAGAGGTGAAGCCAAAGGTGAATTTGCGCAAAGAGCTGGATGCCTCGAAAAAAGGACTAGCAGATAAAATCAAAAAAGATACGCCAGCCGTGATTTATGAAGCGCCTGAGGTAGGGGATCAGGTAAAGATTAGCGGACAAAATACCGTAGGAAAACTACTGGAAATCCATAAAAATAAGGCCACAGTTGAGTTTGGAGAACTACGCACCCAAGTGGATTTTAAACGCTTGGAAAAGGTGGGCAGGAAAGAAGCCCGCAGCATAAATCGTTCATCCAGCGGCTACGATTCACATATGGACATGGCCGATTTCCGCATGGACTTAGATGTACGCGGAAAAAGGGGAGAAGAAGCTGTGAAAGAGACCATCTCCTTTTTAGACAAGGCCGTAATCCTCGGCTTCGACAAACTACGCATCATTCACGGACGCGGCGATGGCATCTTAAAAAAGCTCATCCGCCGCGAGCTCAAAGGTTTCACCGCCATCGAAAAGCTCGAAGACGAACATATCGAGCAGGGTGGGGATGGAGTGACTTTAGTGTATCTGAAGTAGTAAGGCTGAAGTTTCCGGTCCCTGACTGCGTACACCGACTCCGTAAGCCATAGCTGACGTAGGAAGCGACGGCTTAAGCTTTAGCGAAGGTGTAGCGGCCCAATGGGAATGGTAGGCTTTATCTATGTTTTAAGGGCTGGTCGAAGGGAGGTTAAGGTTAAGGCAAAGGTTTTCGGTCCCTGACTGCGTGCATCGAAGCTTTAGCGCAGGTGTACTGCGTGCGCCGAAGCTTTAGCGAAGGTGTAGCGGCCCAATGGGAATGGTAGGCTTTATCTATGTTTTAAGGGCCGGTCGAAGGGAGGTTAAGGCCCTTCCCGCCTGAAAATTTCAGATTTGTAAGCCAATAGCCAGTCCATTATTTCAAAAAACGGATAGAAAATATTACTCAAACCCTTGCCCTTCGGAAAATTATTCTTTCCCGAGCATAATGTCCGAACCCTGGACATTTTTTGAAAGAATAGTTTTAATTTTAACCAAAAGAGTTCGACAATTGTCCCGTTGGGGCTACCTCGGAAAATTCGTCTTTTCCGAGCATAATGTCTGGTTAAACGGACATTTTTTCCGAAAGTATTTGAAATCACTCGATAACAACTTCAACCTATTTTCATTTGAATAAAAGTACCCTCTCCAATTATGTCGGTAGTGGATAGGTGTGTTATTTCAATAAATGAATACTTGGAATTAAGGGAATAAGAAATTCTGAAAACCAATTTTTTCAGTTGTTTGACCTGAAGTAAATGCCCGAGAATAGGACGATTTTCCAGATCCATTACATCCGGCAATTATGGTCAGTAGGGGTTTCAATGAACGAATTGCGGTGCAATTGATGGAGATTTATTCAATTTCCCCTGTTTAAGGTGCATTTCATACACTTCAATTTCTTTAAGTATACGCGGCATTTCATTCAAGAACCTTTTTTCTATCGCTAGAATAAAATGATTCTCGATCTTTGGATTTGCCTTCTTCATACTACGAAGATACGAATCAATAATGGAAAGGTGAAGACCGGCAGAAAGTTTTGGATTCGCATGAAAGAATAAAATCAATAATGAAAAAATGAGGACTAAAAAGCCCTGGCAACCCCCGTCCTTCTGACTATTCATCAGTCCCGAACAAATTGTCCTGAACCTTGGACATTATTTTTGCAAGAAAAGTCTAATTTTAACCAAAAGAGTTTGACAATTGTTCTGTAAGGGCTACCTGGTAGGAGCATTCGTGGGTGATGTTTTTCTCGCGGAAGTTGGAAAAACTGTAATATTTGTTTTAAGTGATCAGAAAGACCTGTATCCATTTTTGGCACATTGGGGGACCCGATCTGAAAGAAATGAAGGTTTGTGGCCATATAACGGATCAACAAGGCAAAAATATATTTGGACTGAAGATTATGACCCAAATTATTGGCCTCAACAACGCGGTGCTCGAAAGTTTTCTGATGGGCAACTTCCCAATGCCAGTTATTTTGAGCTTATAAAATTAGAATATGAATTGGATTAAGAAATGTCAATTTAAGAAAAAGAGAATTAAAAACGGCCTGACCGTATTTATTGTTTTTTTGATGGCACAAGGGTGCATTTTTGATCGCTCTGATATGAACTTAAGCCATAAGGGATTTGTTTGGGGTTTAATAGGGAATGAATCAACTTTGGATATTTTATATTATGATCAAGGAATTTTTAAAGAAGTTGTAGTAGGAATCATTGATATGGATTCTATATTAATTGTTAAGGCAGTTAGCTTTAATAAATTCAATTCTTTGGAAAGCAGAAATTTCCCTGATTCGGAGGCCTTTTTTTATATTCTGAACTATGAAAGCTATAGTAGATATCCTCTTCAAATGGACAGTCAGGCCATTTCAGGTCCTTTTAGCTATGTCGATTTGGTTTCTGCCAGAAAGGATTTAAACTTGGATAAAAAGAAATTTAAATATTGGTAACCAATTTTCTATTATTTGATATAGTTACTCATTAAGTTATTGCTTAATAGCGCACAATCTGTTGCGCGGCAGAAAGTTTTGGAAACGTAATAAAAGATCTGCTTTAATCACAATCAAATCAGGATTGAAAACCCTCTACAACCCTTATCCTTCGGAAAAATCGTCTTTTCCGAGCATAATGTCCGGAGCTCCGAACATTTTTTTGAAAGAAAAGTTTAATTTTAGCAAAAAGAGTTGGAGAATTGTCCCGTTAGGGCTACCAGGATAAGCAAAGAGTTATGGATGATTACCAAGATGGTGATGCTCCAGAAATTTATTCAGAGGGCAAGCAGGAGCTTAACAAAGAATATATAGGATGAAATTAATTTCAGTTCGTAGTCTATTAGTCGCTATTGGCATGTTTGCTTGTATTTTTGCTCATTCGCACCAATTTCCTTCAGGGAGGTACAAGGTTCATGGCTTTCTTTACTTAAAAGAGAACCCAAAGCTGGTAGTTGCAAATCAAAAAATATTTTTTAATGGCGACACCTTAATTACGGATTCCTCTGGAAAGTATACCTATTCTATATTTTGGGTAATTTTTCCAAGATGGTATTTTTTTATAAGTCCTAAATATTCTCAAGAATACCCTAGGCATATGGAGGTCTTGTGTACAGATACTAAAATGACATTCATTAATAGAGCAAAAGAATACGGTTACTTACCTGATAGAGAAAATAAGTTGCATATAGTTTTGTTTAATATCCCTGTGTCGGCAAATTTATTGGACAAAGATGCTCGAATTGTGGATTTTTGTTTTTAGGGAGACTTTGAATTTTTGGAATTTGAAAACTCAAAATCACCAAATAGCCTCAATTCCGCAAGTTACCTTTTTGAGTTGAGGTCGTAAATTTCTGGGGAGATTTGGCGCAGTTTCGGGTGGTCAGAGCAAATATTTAGGTTTCACGGAGCATAAAATCCCTTACCCATGTTCCTGGTTTTGGGGAAAGAGTATTTTAGGAAGGCCCGAATGTCAGGTTACAAGCATTTCGAGATC